>Ga0272441_10006981_pt1 | contig 18592 bp, 13 predicted proteins | sample SSMProp6N_FD_193582 | JGI IMG/M metagenome (GOLD analysis project Ga0272441, IMG submission 193582) | Marine sediment archaeal communities from Little Sippewissett salt marsh, Falmouth, MA, United States - SSM-Prop-6N | ecosystem: Environmental > Aquatic > Marine > Wetlands > Sediment ... | reverse complement strand
CTCCACTGCACGCGTTCAAGGCGCCGCCCGTCGCGCCGCCGGACACGAGCGGCGCCGACTACGTAAGTTTCTACAAGACGAGTTTCTTCACCTGGGGCGTGACCTGGAGTTTTGATCGCGGCCCGTACTACCTGCACGCGCTGATCCATCTGCTCGGGCCGGTACGCCGGGTAACCGGCTCGGTTTCGACGGCCTGGCCGGAGGTCGCGGTCCCGACCCATTTCGCGGGCGTGCTCGACTTCGCGAACGGCGCGGTCGGCACGCTCCTGATCACGTCCGACGTTCATGCGACCGGCCTGCCGCACATCGAGATCTACGGGACGGAAGGATCACTGCGCTGCATCGACCCGAACTGTTTCGGCGAACGCCCGCTCCTGCTGCGCAACAAGGACGAGAAAGAGCTGCGCGAAGTCGAGATCACGTTCGGCTACAACCAGAACAGCCGCGGTGTGGGCATTGCAGATATGGCCGCCGGCCTGCGCAGTGGGCGTCCGCACCGGGCCAGCGGCCAGATGGGTCAGCATGTGATCGACATCATCCACGCGCTGCACGAGGCTTCCGATCAGGGCCGCCACATCGAGCTGAGCACCACGTGCGCACAGCCCGCGCCGTTGCCCGAGGGGCTCGCGGACTGGACGATCGACGGCTAGCCCGGCAGGCGGAAACGCAAGACCGCTTGAACGGGGCCACCGCGCGCCGACCCGGGAACACGCACTGGCACGGACACACACGGCCCGGCCAATGCCCGCGTGGTCCCAAAGGCAAAAAGGGCGCCAACTCGACGTCCGTGTTCGTCCGTGTTCGTCCGTGTCAGTCCGTGTCAGTCCGTGTGCAGCCCCAGGGCACGGCCCCGCGTGTCTCAGCCCGGCACAGAAACAAAGGCTTGATCTCTCCGCCGGCGCCCGACTATCTAAAGAGAAAAGAGCCGCCACCACGGAGATCGTGAGGATGAGCTTCCCCGAGAGACGCCCGGACCGCGCGTGTTTTCCACGTCCCCGCGAAGACGCGGAAGTGGACATCAATCCGCCCGGCTTCTGTTGGTGGCGTGCGGAAAACGCGGCATCCTATCGGTTCGTCCTCGAAGACACGAACGGCCGGCTCCTGCACGAGGCGCCCGGCTTGATCGATCCTGTCCATGTGCCCGACCGCACGTTTCCGGCCGGTCCCTACAAATGGCGCGTCCAAGCGCTGGCCGAAGACGGCCGGGTCCTGGACACATGGGGGCCACGTGCGTTCCGCATCAAGCGGGGCGCCCCGGAACAACCGTGGGTTGCGCCCGAAGCGCTTCTGGCGCGTGTACCGCAAGAGCATCCGCGTCTGGTGTTCCTCGAGCGGGACCTGCCCGCCCTCCGGGCAGGCCTGGACGACGGGCGGCGCGCCTGCCTCGAACGGCTTGTGGCCAGGGCCGACCAGTGCCTTGAGATTCCGTGTCCGAAGGAGCCGCGCTATGACCGGCTCAAGAGACCGCGCCTGCGCAAGATGAGCTACAAAAATGCGTTCCTCGAGTTCCGGAAAGTCGCCGATTGGGGCATGGAACCGCTTGCGCTTGCCTACCTGTTCACCGGGGACACGCGCTTTGGACAGGCAGCCCTGCGAATCCTCACGACCGTCGCACAGTGGGACGCCGAGGGGATCAGTTCGATCCTCGCACCGTACGGCGACGAGCTTGGGCTGAGCCTGGTCAAGACCGCCGCACACTGCTACGACTGGCTCTATGACTTGATGGGGCCCGACCAGGAAACGCTCGTGCGCAACATGCTGATCGCCCGCGCGGATCAGATGGTGCGGCGCCTCAAGGAACGACACGATTTTCTCGCTTTTCCCGGCGACAGCCATGCCGGCCGCCTGCCGGGCTACCTCTGCGAACACGCGATCGCCTTGGCTGACGACCCGCGCGCTGCCGGCTGGCTCGACTACGCGCTGCGTGCGATTATGACGGGCTTTCCCCACTGGGGCGGCAGCGACGGGGGCTGGGCACAGGGCATCGGCTACGGCACGGCCTATAACCGCATCATGACACCGCCGTTCGACGCGTTGCGCGCGGCGACAGGGCTTGACATCTATCAACGTCCCTTCTTCCGCAAGATCGGCCGCTTCTTCCTCTACTGCGCGTCGCCAATCGGCGAGATAAAGCCCTTCGGCGACGGCGGCTCGCAGGGCGGATTCGGCGGACTCGCCTCTCTGATGGCGCATCACGCGCAACTGTTCGGTGAGCCCGCGTACGAATGGTGGGCCGCACGGGCCGGGCACAAGGGAAGAGGTGTGAGCGGCCTGATCGAACTGGCCTTCCCTGCCCATGTCCAAGCACGGCCGCCCGCGGACAAAGCGCCCGACGCGACGTTTCGCGGTGTCGGCTGGGCTGCGCTGCATAGTGATCTGGCCGAGCCGTCGCGCGACACGTTCATCCTCTTCAAATCTTCGCCGTATGCGTCCGTAAGCCACAGCCACGCCGACCAGAACACGTTTTGCGTGCTGAAAGGCGGCAAGGCGCTCGCCATGCCATCAGGCTACTACGGCCCGGCCTACGGCATGCCGCACCATGCAGAATGGACGCGTCAAACCAAGGCGCACTGCGGCGTGCTTGTGAACAACCACGGGCAACCCTGGCGTGACCAAGGGGCACAGGGCCACATCGTCGCGTTCCGATCCGAAGGCCCGTTCGGCTACGTATGCGGCGATGCGTCCGCAGCATACGCGGGCCGGCTCACGAAGTTCCTGCGGCATGTCCTGCTGGTGCGGCCTGGGTTACTCTGCATCCTGGACGAGTTCGCGGCACCCAAACCGGCCAGTTTCCAGTGGCTCCTGCACGGGATGGAACCGCTGTGTACGGACGAAGCCGCTCAGACGGTCGTGTCGCATCGGGACGGGGCACGAATGACCCTGCACCTCGCCACGCGGGGCGGGCTCGTCTTCTCGCAGACGGACCGCTTCGACACGCCCTACAACGCCGGGAACCCGAAGAAGTTCGCGAGGGATATGCCGAACCATCACCACTTCAAGGCCTCGACGCGCACACGCCGCAAGACGCGCCGCATCGTGGCGCTGGCCGTGATCGAGGGGCCGGGTGAGCAGTTCGAGACCGTGCTCGAAGAACCCGCGCCCGGTTGGATCCGCTTGCGCGCGATGTTCTCAGACGGCGTGGCCCGGCTCGACGCGCGCAGTGCGGGCCGCGCGGAACCGCTGGACGCCCTGCCTGCCAACGCCGAGATCGCCGCCGCTTGGACTCCAAACACCGGCGTTCGGCAGACGATGCTCATCGCCCCGGCGGGTTAGCGGACAAGCGACGCGTCGGCACCCGCAGAAAAGCCCATCACGGCGCGGCGTCCCGTATCAGGCCCAGGATCCGTGTCGCCTTGGCTGCCGTCGGCGTCTCGGGCGCCAACGCAACGGCGCGCTCCAGGCACCAGCTTGCCGTGCGCGGGTCCGACAGATGCCGCCACACGATGAGACCAAGCGCAGCCAGCAAATCCTGGGCGGCCGGCCCCGCCACCGTCTCCAAGCGATCGAGCAAACATGCGGCCGCCAACTGCGCGTGGCCCAGCTCGGCCAGCGCTTCTGCGCCCTTCCCTTCCGCGACGCCTGCCAGGCCGGTGCCGGTAACGCCAGTATGGGCACGCAACAAGACAGACGCCGCAACCGGCATGGTCCCGCTGCCCAATTCCATGCCGGCCAGCCAGTCATTCAGCACTTCAGGGCGCGACGCGGCCCTGCCGGACTTCAAGAAGAGCATGCGTTCGACCTCCGGCCTCTGCAGGTCTTCGTGCTCGAGCGGGGCACCCTGTTGGATTCGCGCTGCGGCGCGATACATCGCACCTCGTGCGACAATTGCCGCGCTCTCAGCCTTTGCGCTACGCATCGTACCCGCCACGCCCAGCACAGCCCAGCCGAACAGGAACCCGCCGATATGCGCGCCGTAGGCGACGCCGCCCGGATTGGCGGGGTCGGCCAGAAACCACTGCGTGCCGAGCTGGAGCAGGAACCAGAATCCCAGCACGAACCAGGCCCGCAGCCGGACCGCGCCCAGCGGCCGTCCGCCGACCAAGAAGACCACCGTCTGCACATAAGTGTACGGCAACATCACCGCGAACCCGCCGAGCACCGCCGAGATCGCGCCCGATGCACCGACACACGGTACGTCCGCAATCTGTGGCGTCACCAACGCGGCATGTGTCAGAACCGCAACCATGCCGCCAACCAGATAGAACACGACGAATCTTGCCGTGCCCAGCACCTGCTCCAGCGCGCGGCCGAACAGCCAAAGGTAGTACATGTTGCCAATCAGATGCAGCCAGTTTCCATGCAGAAACATGTAGCTCAGCAGTGCCGGGAAGCGGCTCTGCTCCCGCGCAAAACCGTATCGATGCAGAACCAGCACCAGCGTGTCGTTCGGCAAAAGCTGGCCCGCCACGAACACGAGTGTGTTCACTGCCAGCAACACGTACGTCGCGATCGGCATACGCTCGCTTTCCGATTCGACACTGTAGGGAAACAGCATGTCTCAGGTGACCCCGCTACGAAATTACCGGGCAATGGATCATCCTGCGAATTTCACTCCCCGGGCACGATTCTGAGCGGATCCGCGCCGGGTTCCTCCAATTCCTGCGGTTGCGCCCGCGGCATCGGGACCCGCCCCACAGGATGGGCGGGGACCGGCTCGCCTGTAATCGCTTCGATCCGCTTCGCAATCTCCGCCATCGCCCCGCTCGCGCGCACCAGCGTGTCGGTCAAGGCGGCCACGGCGTAGACGCTCTTGCCGCCCTCGCCTTCGTCCGCCACGAAGCTTACAATCGTGTCCAGTCCACGCGCCGCCCTGCCTTCGCGCTGCGCGTGTTCGAGCGCCGCGCGGTAGTGCGGCAGTTCAACCTCCGTGTCCGGTGCGGTCTCCTCCAGCAATTGGCCCAGATAGAAATGCGCGACTCCCGTGGCAGGGCGGTCGCGCGCCTCTCGGATGATGGCGCGAAAGGTCTCTGTCGCCACCTGGGTTTGGCCTGACTTCGCCTGCAAACGTCCAACACCAAGCCGCACTTGCAGGCGCAAGTACATGTTCTTCTCCGTGGCCAGATGTGCCGAACAGGCGGCAAGCGCCTTTTTGTAATACGAACGTGCCGCGCTGCCGGCGCCGCGAGCAGCAAGCAGGTCGCCCAGCGAGGCGAGGCGAAAGGTCTTCTCGAGATACGGCGCCCTGAGTGTGGTTTTTCGGATCGCCTGCGGCGCCGCAGGCGGGACCGGCCGGAGCAGGCCGGGCATGAGCGCGATCACGGCCAGGAACAACAGGAGGCCGGCCGCAAACGTGACCGCCCACGGTCGGCGCCATAACCCGCCGAGGAAGCCGACCAACCAGGCCGTTCGGGACGGCAGGCGTTGCGCTCCGATCGGGCGACACGCGGGACACTGCACGGCGACGGGCACAACGCTCAGACACCTGCCGCAAATCGGCCTTCCGCAGGCGTTGCAGAACGCGACAGCCATCGTGTCCGGGTGCGCCGTGCAGGCGGGCAACCGGACATCAAGCCGCATTCGCAACTCCTGCAACTCCGGGGGCAGGCTCAAGAGCGCGCTCCTTCGAAAACACCTCTTCCACGGGACTCTTTTGCCCGCGAATTACGCGAATTGACGCGAATAGAGAGATGCGCGATCACCATTTCCGAGCCCGGTTCAGCCAGGTCCGCCGTCGAATCGCCCGGATCGAGGCGGTGTCCGCAGCGTCTTCCGACCAGGCCCCGCCAAACATGCCTGTACCCGGCCGACAAACAAGAAGAAGGGTCTCCGGCCCGGGCACCACGCTCGTGATCGATTCCCGCACCTTGTATTGCCAGCAAACCTTCCCGTTCCGGCACAAATGCTCGGACAGCACCGCACCCGTCCCCTTCAGGAACATGGGCGCCGCCTCACCGCCCTGCACCAGCCGCAAATACCCGCCGGGCAACGCCGTAAGCGACCCGACAAACCCGCGCTTGCGCCAACGTTCCTTTCCGCGCTTCGCGTCGTAGCAGACCAGCGTCCGGTCCGAAGGCCGCAGACTCAGCACCTTCGCCGTCTCCTGCTCGTGGCCGCCCATCATCTCCTGCATCATCTTCTCTGCCGGCGTGAGAGGTCGGGGCTCGGCCGCCGTGCCGTCGGCCGTCTTGTCCCTCTCGCGCGGAATACCGGCCGTCACGTAGAGCGCGTCCGCCGCAACCTGCAAATCCCAGGCGCGCCCTTCGATCCGGGTCTCCCAGAGCACACGTGCATCACGCGACGACAACGCGAGCAACCCGCCCTGTTCGAGCCCCACGATCACACGATCCGGCCCCGCCGTCGCGCGCCACAGTGTACCGGGCAACGCGTATCGTCCGTGACGCACGCCGTCCAGCCCCAACACGTACATGTTCCCACTGCTCAGAAGCACAATACGATCCTCGTACAGGCACGCCTGCTCGATCGAATCCGGCCCCAGCTTACTGGACCACAACGGGGCTCCGTCCGCCGCGCGTATTACGTTCATCTCGTACGCGGCGTCCGAATCCCATGTGTAGGAACAGTGCGCGCATTGCGCCATCACGCGCGGGGCCGCACCCACATGCCGCGCACACGGCTGCCAGCGCATTTTCGGCGAAACCCGCGAAATCGCGAAACATACTGTTTCGCCAATCGCGAGTCCCTTCACATTGCGCCCCTCATAGCGCCGCGTCCACAGCGCCTTGCCGGAACGCGCGTCGCGGCAGATCAGGTGCGGGACCGTCTCCGTACGACGCCGCAACAACAGCGCCAACGCGTCCGCTTCGCTTCGCCCGGTCGGATCCGGTGCGCGGCCGCCCGGCACCAGCTCATCCACGAACAACAACCGCCTCCCGTCGCACGCAAATCTGCGCCGCGAGTATGGGTCCACGGGACACAGCCACAGCCCGCGTCCGTCGGCCGCATCCATGACGCGCAACTCCGTGCGCGCGTCGCAGATCACGAGCCCGTTCGTCACAATCAGATCTCCGCCCCACAGCGACGAGAACAACGACATCCCTTCCTCGGCGCCCGACTCCCGTTCCGGGTTGCCGTCCAGCCGGACCTGCCATCGGCTGTGTCCGTCCGTCACGGCCAACGCCTCGTACAGCCCGTCGCTCCGCAGAACATGCAGCGTGTCGCCGTCCGCGACGGTCTTTGCGAACCAGACCTTTTCAGGCGCGCGCAAGACCCACCGTTCCCTGCCGCTCCAGTCCAGGAACCGCAGCCCGAGCCCCAACAGAACAAGCAGTACGATCAGAACGGGCACGCCTCGGAACAACCAGAAAGCGACCAGGTCCGTGCGGCGTCCCAACCGCTCCGCCTCCTCGTCCGGCACGCCCCTGGTCGCGGCCTCCGAAGGCGCACGTCTCTGTGCCTCCGCGTGACATGCCTCGCTGCACAAATAGCCGCGCGCCGCAAAACACTCCGCGCACACCGGCTTCCCGCAAATCACGCATTTGCCCACGATCCGGGCTGACGGATGCGTGGGACAACGGCCTTCCGAACTCATACTCGCCTCCCTTGGCGCTACCGGACCATAACCGTATCGTACGGCGGAAACTGCGCCGACTGCAACCGAAATAGCGATTTGTGCTCGCCGCATGCGCCGCCTTCGCCTAGAATGCGGGCCCGCTCGCAACACGCGAGCGGTGCATACCGGAGGAAGCGCGATGAGAGTCTCTATCCTTTGCCTGGCCGCCGCCACCGGCGTCCTGAGCGCCGTCGCCCAACCGGCCTCCTATCAGATCGGCGGCCAGGCGTATTCGCAGCAGGAACTGCTCAAGATGTACAAGCGCTGCAAACCGCACTATCTCGTGTATCGCCGGCGAATCGTGGAAGCCAAGCGCCTGCGCGGGGTCTACGTGAGCGAGAAGATCGCGCGCGTGCTGGACGACAAACGCCTGCTGATCGAGCACCAGGACGCGCTCTATGCCGTGCTCGTGCGCGGTGGCACGGCGCAACTCAAAGCGGGCGACACGTTCGAGCGGGTCTGTATCCGCACGCGCAAGAGCGCGACCTACAAAGACGAGCAGTCGGACACAGAGAAGACCGTCCCGCTTGTCTACGACCTGACCATGACCTTTGCCGAATTCGTGCGCGCCCTGCAACGCGGCAGGCAGTTCCCCGAGCTGAGCGAGCCGGCGGACAAGACGATGGGTGCGCCCGCTTTTCAGTACGACACACTTGAACGACGCACGCCGCCCAAGGTCCGGTGGTAGCCCATTCAACATTCGCTCTCTTCCCTCTTGCACAGCGCAGCGCGCCCGGCTACTGTGCTGGAAGAGAGCCACCAAGCAGGGAGGAGCAGGACATGCGGATCGGAATCGTAGGCGCGGAAAACTCACACTGTGCGGCGGTCGCGTCGCTCATGAACGTACACAAGCTGTGCGGGCCCGCGCGCGTGGTCGCGGTCTGGGGCGAGACCCGTGCGTTTGCCAAGAAGGCCGCGGAACGCGCACAGATCCCGGAGATCGTCAAGCGGCCGGAAGACATGATCGGCAGGATCGACGGCGTGATGATCGACCACCGCCACGCAAAATATCACGTGCCGGCGGCGATCCCCTTCATAGAGGCCGGGATCCCGGCATTCGTAGACAAACCGTTCAGCTATACGTTGCGCGAGGGTTGGCAACTGCTCCAACTCGCAAAGAAGAAGCGCGTGCCGATCACCTCCTTCTCCATCGTGCCGCTGCACGAATCGTTCACCAAGGATCTCAAGAAGCAGGTGCGCGCCGCCCGCCGCCTCGCCGCGATTCACACGGTCGGGCCCTGCGACATCAAATCCAAATATGGCGGGATCTTCTTTTACGGCGTACATCAGGTCGCATCCATCATCACGGGGTTCGGGCCCGACATCGAAAGCGTCCAACTCCTCAAGGCCGGCAAAGGCAACCCGGACGCAACGGCCCTGATGTACTATCGAGACGGCGGCCCGATCGTCACGATGACCTGCCTGGCCAGCACGCGCACGCCCTGGCGCATCACCGCCGTCGGAGAGAAGGCGAACATCGACTTCACGCCCGGCCGCGCGGACAGCCCCTACCTGGTCGGCACCCGCAAATGGTTGCGCATGATGCGGACCGGCAAACAGCCCTTTACGCCGGCCGAGATCCTTGCGCCGATCGCCGTGCTCGAAGCGCTCGAGAAGTCGGTCCAGGCCGGCGGCAAACGCGTGAAGGTCGCCAGCCTGCCCTGCTGACGAGGGAGTGAACCATGACGCAACGGGTTCACCGCTGCGTGGCAGACCGGCGTACGGCGCGTGTCTCGCTCGCGCTCGTTTGCCTCGCCTGCACGGCCGTAGCGGACGTCGCTGCGCTGCAACGGCGCGCCATCAAGACGCACACGCGAACGCTCAAGCGAAGCCGCGACGTCGCGGCACGACGCAAAGCCGCGCAGTCGCTTGGCCAGATGCCGACACCCGATGTTGTGCCCGCGCTCATCACGGCGCTGGGCGACCCCGAAGTCAGCGTCCGTCGCGCCGCGGCCGGCGGGCTCTGGAACATCGGCAAACATGCCGCCTCGGCAACAGAGGCGTTGCACCGCGCGTTGCAGGATCCCGGGCCCGGGGTCCGGATCCGCGCGTCGTGGGCGCTCCAGAACATGGGGGGCCCCGCCGCCGAACTGGCTGATGCGCGCCGGTTCGTGCTGCGCTACGGCGACCTGTACGGTCGGTTCTGGGCTGCCTACGGCCTCATCGGCTTCGAACCGCCCCCGACGTTGATCGGACCGATCCTCGAATACGTGCGATCGCGGTCCGATACCGAAGCCGGCGGCAAGGCGCTGAAACAGCTCGCAGGCACGCAGGACCGCACGCTCATTGCGCCGATGACCGACGTTGTTCAGACATTCAGCCCAGCCAGCGTCCTCATCCTTCGAGCTCTGAATCTCTTCGAGCCCAAGCCCGACCGGTTTGTGTCCCTCCTCGTCAAGCAACTCGCGTTCGAGGACAAGCGCCTCACACTCGAAGTGCTCGCGATCCTGCGCGGCATGCCGGTCACTGACCAGCATGTACAAACCTGGCTCAAGCCCGTTATCCCTCTGGCCGAGCATCCCGACGATGGGGTCCGGTCAATGGCCGTCAGCCTGCTCGGCGCCGCGGAGGGCCGCGCGCATGAGGGCATCGAGACCTTGATCCGCGTGCTCTCGGACGACGCGGATCGGCGCGTACGACGTGCCGCGGCCGACGCGATGGGGCGCATCGGAGACCGGCGCAAGCCGTTTCCTGCCCAAACCAAGCAACGCGTCGCCGTTCTGGCCTTTCCGCGCCTGAGCCATGCCGTCGCATACGACCCGGATCCGAACGTGCGTGTCGCCGCCATACGGAGCCTGGCCATGCTCCAGCTCGATACCGCGCAGATCGTGCCGCTCCTGACGCGGGTCGCCCGGACGGACGGCAGCACCGCGGTCTCGCTCGCGGCAACACAGGCGCTGGGCGCTCGCGGGCCTGAAGCGAAACCGGCGCTGGCCGCGTTGCGCGCAATGAATTCGCACCCGGACCCCCGTGTCCGGCGCAGCGCGAACGACGCGATCAGGCGAATCGAGTCCGGCAGCCCGGCCGCACCCGCCTTGGGCGCGCCTCGGCAACAGGGCGCGACCTCGCCCCGCCGTGAACAGGCGCTCGCCGCCTTGCGAACGGAGGGCACGACGTTCGACGAACACGCGTTCGCTCGGGCATTGACCCGCGCGGACAAGACGAAAGTCCAGGCCTTTCTCGAATCCGGCGTCTCCGCCGACTACCAGTTCAAGAGCCGACATAATCAGCCGGCCCTGTCCATGCTGGTCGACAGCATGATTGCCTGCAACCCACGCAAACGCCCGACCGCGGCGCGAACCAAGGAGTTGGTGAGACTGCTGCTGGCGAAAGGCGCGGACCCGAACCTGACCGACAAGCGAGGGAACACGCCCCTGATGATGGCCGCCTCCAAATGCGACGCGGAACTGATCCAACTACTGCTCGACGCCGGTGCGGACCCGAACGCGAAGAACCAGGCAGGTCTCGTCGCGCTCGAGTTCTCGCTCATGTTCGCGAACGACGGGGCCGACGCGCTGATCCGCGCCGGCGCGCGCCTGCCGAAGGACAAGATCGCGATGTACGAGAAGACTTACGCCGGCCGGCCGCAAGCGCTCGGGATCATCCGCCGCGCCGCCGGCAAGTGAGCCGCGCACACGCTTGTGCGCGGCTGCCGGCTCACCTATAATCACCGCATGCCGAACGAACAACCGATCACGCGCGAGTTCATCAGGACACTCCCGAAAACCGACCTGCACCTGCACATCGACGGCTCGATCCGAATCAATACGCTGATCGAGCTGGCACGCGAGCACAAGGTCGAGCTGCCGTCCAACACCGAACAAGGCTTGCGCGAAACCGTATTCAAGGAACATTACGAGAATCTGGAACAATACCTGAGTGGGTTCGCCTACACGACCAGGGTCATGCAGCACCCCGAACCCGTCGAGCGGATCGCCTATGAACTGGCCGTCGACAACCAGCAGGAAGGGGTCCGCTACATCGAGGTCCGGTTCGCACCGCAACTCCACACACAGGAAGAATTCGACATCATCGATACCTTGCGCGCCGTCGCACGCGGGCTCGAACGTGCCAAAAGCGAATTCAACAGGCGCCCCGAAATCCAATCGGGCGCGGAGCCGCCCTTCGACTACGCCATTATCGTGTGCGCCATGCGCTATTTCGACGAGCGGTTCTCCCTCTACTACCGCTCGTTCCTGCGCCTGCTCCGCTACTCTCATCCTGCACAGGCCTATGCCCAGGCCTCGCTCGAACTCGCTCAGGCCGCCGTGCATGCGCGCCGAAACGAGGGGCTGCCGGTGACCGGCATCGACCTGGCCGGCCCCGAAGAGGGCTACCCGCCGCACCATCACGGCGATTCCTACGCCCACGCGCACCGCGGGTTCCTGCACAAGACCGTGCATGCCGGCGAGGCGTACGGCCCCGAAAGCATCTTCGAAGCCATCACCGAGCTGTACGCGGAACGGATCGGGCACGCAACATCGCTGTTCCATGCCGAGGCGGTGCGCAACGAGGCGGTCACCGACCCGCAGCGGTATGTGAACGAGCTCGCCGAATACATCGCAGCGCGGCGCATCACGCTCGAAGTCTGCCTCACCTCCAACCAGCAGACCCAACCCCGGTATCGGGAACTGGCCCGACATCCGTTCGGCGAGATGATGAAGCGGCGCCTCTCCGTCAGTCTCTGCACCGACAACCGCACCGTCTCCAACACGACGGTCACGGACGAAGTCTACAAGGCCGTCACCACGTTCGGGCTCACGCGCCACGAACTGCAGAATATCCTGGTCTACGGTTTCAAACGCAGCTTCTATCCCGGCGACTATACCGAGAAACGCAGCTATGTCCGCGCCTGCATGGACTATTTCGACACACTCTGGCCGCCCGAAACGCGCGAGGCACAGACCAAGACCACTGCGACACAGCGGCCCGCACGGCACAAACGGAGTAAGGGACACCCGCCGCCCCCCGACTGTTCCAGGTGAACGGAGCCGGGAAGATGGGGGGACGCGCGGTGGATATGGACCCGAAAGAAGAGCTCCTCGTGATGCAACGCGTGCTGCGTCTTACGGAGTTTTACCCGAAAAAGCAGCTTCATCGCTTCTTTCACAAATGTGAGCGGGCCGGCCACGACGTGGCCGAGGCGTTCCGGTTCCTCGACCGCGAGACCCTCGCCGCCGCATCCGAAAGCGACCGAGCCCCGTCATGGCACGCGATCTCGAGCCGCTACTGGCAGAAACACGAGAGCGATCGAGAGAACTCGGCCCCCGTCAAAGACTGATCCGAGCATGCGCGCCCCGCCCCCAAATCCGCGAGTAAGCCTCGCGGCTTTGGGCTGGTGGCTGGTAGATGGTGAATGGTAGATGGTCTGTGATGCGTCGGAGGGCGTCGAGCAGAAGGACATGCATGGCTTGATCGAACGAAGCATCTTCCAAAGCGCTCCCAACACCATTCACGATTCACAATCCACGATCCACTATCCCGATTCGCGGATTCTTATCCGCGGATCGGGGCCGCCCCTTTGCCCTTGACAACCCGCACCGTATCGCCTTGAATGATTCCCTCGAAATCACAAGGAGAATCGATATGAAACCACGCTGCTCGGGTCTCCTGTTCTGCGCGCTCTGCCTTGCGCTTGGATGCTTGTTCGGTCTTACGCATCCATGTGTTGCAGCCTACACAAACGAGAGTTCGGTCGTCGACGCGGCCGGCGACTGGTCGGCAGGCGGCAGTTACAGCAACATCAACGCGGTCGCGCAGCCGTCCGGCGTCTCTACATCGCGGACCGGTCAACTCCTCAACTATGCGGGCTTCCTCAGCACCTTCAGCCTGCGCCCCGATCTCGACACCGACGGGAACGGGATCCCCGACGAGCTCGACCCCGACAATGACGGCGACGCGCTCGAGGATACCGAGGAACTGTCGGGCAGCGCGTTCAGCCCTATCACGGCAACCGACGTGAACGACCCCGACACCGACGGCGACGGCATGAGCGACGGCGATGAGGCGCTCTCCGGCACGAACCCCCAGGACACCAATTCCCTGCTGGTGATCACCGAAATCGGCTGGCTCACGAACGGATATGACGTTACCTGGCTGGCTCGCAGCAACGTGACCTACGAGGTCTATTTCGACAACAACCTGACCGACACGGTCGATTTTGTATCGTTCGACACCGTGACCGTCACCGCCGTTGCCGCCGCGCCGTGGTACGCGGTGAGCAACACCTATTCCGATCTTGCGCGTTCGGGAACAAGCGGGTTTTACCAAGTGCGGATCAATCCGTAATACATGGGGAACAGGCGCACACACCGTGTTCGACGAGGTCTGCAACAAAGTTTACTGCTAAGAAGGAGGAACCCTATGAAGAAGTCTGCCACATATCTGTTTGTTTCGCTCTTCTGCATCGCGCTGGCCGTCTCGGCGACTGCGCAGGTCCCGCAGAAAATCAACTACCAGGGCCGCCTGCTGAACGGCACGAACCTGGTCAATGGACCGGTCGCCATCGAGCTGGAAATCTGGACGCTGGCCAGTGGCGGTTCCCGGCTCTATGCCTGCTCGAACAACGTCACCGTCGTCGACAGCCTCTACACGATGGTGCTCGGCGACAATACCACGTTCGGTACGCTGACCAACGCGCTCGTCTCCGGCGCCGCCTACCTGCAGGTCAAGGCGAACGGAAACACGCTGAGCCCGCGCGAGCGGCTCGTGTCCGGGCCGTACGCCCTCTATGCGCAACAGGCGCAGCAGGCCCAGCAGGCGCAGCAGGCGCAAACAGCACAGACCGTCGCACAGATCAACCAACTGAGCAACGTGGTCTGGGTCGCACTCAACGGCACCGGCGCCGGGCCGGGCACGATCCACAACCCCTACTATCCGCCGCAGGCAGGCTATGACGCGGCTGCCCTCCGATTCAGCAACACCTGGGGCACCGTCGCCATCGCGGGTGGCGCCTACCCCGACAGTCTCAATATGCATGCCGGCAATGTTCACGTGATCGGGATTTCGCGCCCGCAACTGCTGTCGCTCAACGTGCCCGGCATTGCCCCCTTCGGTATGGCCAGGCAGCGCGTCGAGGGAATCTACTTCGTCAGCCCCGTTACAATCACCGGACAGGGCGTCAAATTCCACAACTGCCGCATGGATGCCGGAGTCACCGTCGGCGAGGGCAGCGGCAAGGGCAGCAACGTAGAGTTCCAGGACTGCCGCATGATGTGTCCGGATGTCGCCGCCCTGTGCATCCAGAACTGCACCACCAACGTTGCGGTCTATCAGTGTTCGCTCGAATCCGCAATTGTGCAGATGGACCCGGAGCCGCCACCAACCGGCATGGGCGCGACGCTCGATGTCGGCGATTTCGTCTCGGAATTCGAAGCGATCGGAAACGAGATCGTGAACATCGGCCCGCCGGACATGCTCGGATCCGCCGTGATCGATCGGCAGCGCAACCCGATCGACCCGAAACACATGTATCTCTACAACTACATCAAGGGCCCGCCCACCATCGCCTCGGAGCCCGGGGGGCCCGTGCAGAGGGTTACCGTTTGGGACTTGGCCACCACGAACGGGCTCACGATCGCATTCAATCACAACACCGTATTCGGCGATGTCGGGAACCTGGGCCAGACGGGCAACCTCCAGTTCTACGCCAACAACACCGTGTACGGCATCATCAACAATTCGGGTAGCGTCGGATGGACCCAAGCGGGCGCCGGCACCGGGCACGACGTCGCCGGCAACGTCGAACACCAATACAGCTTCCCGATGCTGCCCGATTCCTGGAACGACTAGCCCCGTCATTCAGGCTCCTCCTCGCGCCACGCCCCGCCGCGCAGCGCCGCTTTCTGCGCCGCGGGGCTTGTCCTCCTCGGTCCGGTTTGTTATATTAATCGACGTCAACCTCGCGCTCGCCGAAGCGAGCGCTGTGTCTCGTCTGTGCGACGCACAACAGCGCGCCGCATCCGAAAGGGCCTCCTATGACCAACGAATCCAAAACCGCTTGCCGCAAGCCTGCCCCTCGCGCCGCCGCCGTCCTGCTGCTGGCAGCCCTTCACGGCGTGTACGCGCTGGACTTCCCGACCGGCCGGCACGGCGCCTACAGTTCGGCCTACCTGAGCGATTGGCGCGCTCTGCCGAACGGCAAGCACTATCCGCGCAAGCAGCGCTCCGACTATCGCTTCGAGCGCAAGCTCGGCGAAGAGGTCAAACGGCGGTTCATCAACCAGAAGAACGTTCACATCACAGGCAAATATTGGCAAGTCCACTGGAACACGGGGCCGGGCTGGAAGTCGGGCGGCGGCAAATACGCGACGAGCCTGTTCCACGTGCGCAACTGCGAGCAGGTCCTGATCGAAGACATGGCGATCGTCCAGCTCGACGGCGACTATCGCGCATCGCACGCGTTCGTGATCGAGGGCTGCGGCGACGTGATCGTCCGGAACGTGTACATCTCCGGCGCGACCCCGAAATACCACCTGCGTATCGAAGGCTGCGAGCGCGTGTTCATCGACAACGTCGAGGTCTGTGGCAACGACTATGGCGAGTCGGGCGTGCGCTGCGGGTCCGGCATCATGGTGCACAACGGCGAGGGCGCCGGCGACAAGAACTTCAAGATCTACAGCCCGGACCCGCGCGAGTTGCAGTGGTGCGTGATCCAGAACTGCTACGTGCACGACTACCTGGCGATCGACAAGCGGCGAAACCAGGACGGGATCATCGTGACCTCGGCGCGGGCGGGGATCCTATTCAATTGCTATGTCGAGAACTGGAAGCAGAGCGACGCGGCGCTCGACATCTCGCACCGGCGCCGGGACCCGGGCTATACGAACAACGTCTTTCGCGTGGAACGCTGTGTGTTCAAGAACAACAACATGATCAAAACCTCGGGCGGCCTGTCCAACCCGGACAACAGCATCGTGTTCTGCAACAACGTGTTCATCAACACCTGGAACGGCTGCTACCACGACGGCTATGCGAATTACTGGTTACACAACACACACGTGGTGACGCCGGCCGGCAAGGCCCGCATCTTCTGGAAGCTCTGGGGCATCAGCGCGGGCGCGACGAGCGTGTTCAGGAACAACCTGCTCCACGTCTACGACGCGCCGCTCGAGGCGGTCTTCTACGCGACCAGCAAGCGCCCAATCCCAGCGCGTGACAGCATCAAGAGCGACTACTTCCTGCACCTGATGCCCAAACCGAAGAGCTGGATCGGCGGCACGAAGAAGGAGATCTGGACCGGGGCCCTGGCACAATGGCGTGAAGGCGGGCAGGACGCGCACAGTGTGCTCGGGCCGCCTGAAGACCCGTTCAGGAACAGGGAACGCGAGGATTTCCGGCTGCGTCCCGCCAGCCCGGCGCGAGACTTCGGGACGGCGGAGTATCTGGCCCACAAGCACCCGGGCCTGCGCGTCGATCGCGACTTCCTCGGGAACCGTCGCGACAGCAAGCCCGACGCCGGCGCGTTCGAGCTCGGCGGCGGTCGCTGACAGGCAGAACCGCAGACTACTTGCCCGCCGCGCAGACGGCGGCCGTCTTCTCGGGATGCCGAAGCAGAGCGCGGAGCTCGGCATCCGACATTTTCTTCAGTGCCTCTTCCGCGACTCCCAGCGCCACGAGCCGCTTCTTCTGCGTGGCCACACGTCGGCGCCGGTCGCCTGCCTTCTTGCGCGGGCGCCGTGCCGGCGCCTTCCGCTGTGAGCGTCGTATCCTCATGCCCTTCCCTTTCCCTGCCGGTCCCCCCTCTTGGAGCCCCAGAGTTGATCGGTTTTTTCCGCGTATGTCAATCGCAATTCTCGTTTGACATTGACGCTGCGCCCCCCATCATACAGGGAGTGGGGGCAGACAAGGAGCATCTTGTGGCGCGTATGGATCGGAGATTGAACGCGCGCGACGCCGCACGGCGCCGGGCGATGCTGTGCATGGTCGCGCTTTCTCTTGCACACGGCGGTCTTCTGCCCGCGCAGGCGCAAGGCTTCAAGGATTGGCTCAAGAAAGACCGCGACGCCAGGGAGCGGTTCGACTCGGGCAGGGAACGGAAGCAGGAGCCGCCCGCCGCGGCGCCGAAGAAGGAGCCCGTCCCTCCGCAGCCCCCGGCACAGGGCGAATCTGAACCGAAAAGCCCAAGCCCTTCGGAGCCAACCCCGCCTGCGGCCGTACCGGAACCGTCTCCCGCGAAGACGCCCGAGACGGCCCCGCCCCCGCAGCCCGTCGCCCCTGCCCCACCGGCAACGCTACCGGAGCCGTCTCCCGCAGAGATGCCCAAGACGCCCCCGCCGGAACCGCCTGCTGCCCCGTCGCCGCCCGCAACACCGTCGCCTCGGCAGACCGAACAGGAGCCGCGCCAGCCGGCGGCCGGGCAACCGGCGCCGCGAGCGGTAGAGACCGTCTCGGGCCCCGTGCAGTGGGCCGTCCTGATCGGGGTCGCCGACTACATCGACCGGCCGATCCCCGACCTGAGATACCCGGAAAAGGACGTTGCGGGGCTGCGTTCCGCGCTGATCGAAGAAAACGGCTATACCGAAGAGCACGTCCTCGTGCTTACCGGCAAGGGGGCCACAGCCGAACGCGTGCGCCGCACGCTGGATACCGTGTTGGCCCACAGCGTTTCGGGCCGCGACAGCGTGCTGATCTTCTTCTCCGGCCGCGGCGCCACGGCAAGAACGCCCAGACGTGACGTCTCCGGCCGGGAAGGCTATCTGCTGCTGTACGACACAAAGCTTCACGATCTGTACGGCACGGCGTTGTCCGTCTCCGAACTGGCGCGCATGCTCGGCAGGATCCCGGCCGCGACCCGCCTCCTCCTGGCCGACACGGACTTCGCGGGCGGAGCTCGTGGCAAAGGTCTGACGCGCGGGCCGGGAAATGCGACGCAGCCGGACGAGAAGTATGTCGGCCTGCTCGCGCGCGCTCCGGGCACGGCGGTCATCCTGGCCTCGCACGCCGGGGAAATGGCCTTCGAATCCAAGAAGTACGGGCACGGCCTGTTCTCCTATTGCCTGATCGAGGCGCTCTCCGGCGCGGCTGACAACGACGGCGACAGCGCAATCTCGATCGGTGAACTCTACGGGTATCTGGCCGAGC
>Ga0272441_10006980_pt1 | contig 18595 bp, 16 predicted proteins | sample SSMProp6N_FD_193582 | JGI IMG/M metagenome (GOLD analysis project Ga0272441, IMG submission 193582) | Marine sediment archaeal communities from Little Sippewissett salt marsh, Falmouth, MA, United States - SSM-Prop-6N | ecosystem: Environmental > Aquatic > Marine > Wetlands > Sediment ... | reverse complement strand
CCGTAGGGATCCTGCTGAATGTACCCTATGTCGGAGCGGTACTCGCGCATCTGACGACGATTGAGATGCTTCAAGTGCATGCCCTCGAAGATCACCTCACCCGACGTAGGTTTGTAGAGCCCTAGCACGGTTCGGGCCAACGTCGTCTTCCCTGACCCGGACTCGCCAACAAGAGCGAGCGCCTCCCCTTTGGGCAGGGAGAAGCTCACGCCGTCTACGGCCTTCACGTAGCCAGCGCGCGCGAAGACGAACTTGCGCAGCTCGAACCACTGCCGCAGGTCTTTCACCTCCAGCAGGGCGCCATTCTGGGCTTCCAGCGGTTGTGTCTGCATAGCCATCCTTTTACTTGTACAGCCAGCACTTGACCTGCCGGCCGTCCTCCAGAGCGAAGAGCGGGGGTTCCTGCTCGCACAGATCGAACCGGCGCTCGCAGCGCGGCGCAAAGCGGCAGCCCTGCGGCGGGTTGATCAGCGTCGGAGGTCGCCCGGGGATGAACTCGAGGTCCTTCCTCACCTTCAGCGTCGGTACGCTCGCCATGAGCTTCTGCGAGTACGGGTGGAAGGGATTCAGGAAGAATTGCTCGGCACTCGAGATCTCCACGATGTGCCCCGCGTACATCACGACGCCGCGATCCGCAAGCTCGCTCGTGGTCGACACGTCATGTGTGATGAAGATGAAACTCTGCTGAAGATCCCGCTTGATGCCCTTCAGAACGTTCATGATGTTCGCCTGCGTGAGCATGTCGAGCGCCGACGTCGGCTCATCGAGAATGACGAGGTCGGGCTGGGTGATCAGCGCCATGGCGAGGATGGCCCGTTGCCGCATGCCGCCCGAGAGCTCGAACGAGTAGCGGTCGAGAAAGTCGGCGGGGACACCCACCATGCGAAAGACCTCCGCAGCCTGTGCCAGAGCCTGCTTCTTGGGGATTCTCCGGTGGACAACGAGCGGTTCGCTCACTTGATCGCCGACCTTGAGCACCGGGTTGAGCGCATTCATGGCTGCTTGCGCCACCATCGACATCTGCTGCCATCGAACGTGCGTCCGAAACCGCTCGTCCGACAGCTTCATGATGTCCGTATCCAACAACACGACGCTGCCCTTGTATGTGTCGACGTTTCGAGGAAGGAGTCGTAGGATGGCGCGGATAAACGACGTCTTGCCGCAACCGGACTCCCCGATAACGGCAAGCGCGTCATCGCGATTCATGTCGAGATCTATGCCGTCGACCGCCTGGACGACTCCCTTCATCGTACGGAAGTAGAGGTACAGATCGCGCACTTGGAGAAGTTTCTCAGCCATTCCTGTTTAGATCCCCCTTAGCCTCGGGTTGAAGATTCGGTCGAGCGCAAATCCAAGCATGGCGAACGCAAGGCCCGTGATCAGCAGCATGAATGCCGGTTCCAGGACCCAGTAGAACTGGCCTTGGAAGAGCGCGCCCTCCGTGTTTGCGTTGTTCAGGATCTTGCCCCACGTCGGCAGCGAGATGTCCCCCACGCCGAGGAAGGCCAGCGCCGCCTCGAGGAAGACGTATCCAGGTGTCAGTGTGACGAATGCAGGGATCAGAATGGGAGCGACTTTGGGGATCATGTATCGGAAGATGATCCGGAATCCTCCGGCACCATAGGCGCGCGCCGCCTCAATGTACGGAGAGTTCTTCACCTGCATGAAAAGCGCTCTATAGGTCTTGATGGCCGTACTGAAGATGTTGAGAAGGATCACGACACCGAGAATCGTGATGATGTTCGGCGTGTAGAAGATGCCTAACATGACAAGGATCGGCAGCAGAGGAAGCATCAGGTTGACTTCCGTAATCCGCTGAATCACCGAATCCACCCAGCCCCCGAACCACACGCCGATGGCCGCGATGATGAACGTGACCATCGTAGAGCCGACGGCAGCCAGCAGGCCGAACATCAGAGCTATGGGCGTGCCCCAGAGAAGGCCGATGATCAGACCACGTCTCATGTGGTCGGTGCCGGCAATTCCCGAGACTCTTCCATACACGATGAGTTTGACGTCCAAGGTGCTCTCGGCCTCGAACGTTCTCGCAAGCACACGTAGCGTATAGGTGCCCTGTTGCGGGGTCGTGGCGGTCTCGTAGCTCAACTCCCGGAGCGTCTCGTCGGGACTCGAGAAGAGTCCCAAGAGCGGGAAGGTACCAAGCGCACGCTGTAGTGGCTGATCGGACGAGAGCGAGTGCCTTCGCTTGTAGATGGCCGAGTCGTAAACCTGATACTCGCGTCCGTCCGGCGTGATCCAAGTTATCCGCGCGAACGGAGCCGACGTCTCGAAGACCGCATCGAAGGTCAAGCCAAGTTCCGACGGATGCACCCTATACGGGAAGTCAAAAACGATCTCTGTAATGGTCTCTTTGGCGACGCCAGCACTTCCGAGAGACTCTACAGAGAGCGGCTCGACGTCCTTCGTCGAGCGAATGATCGTAGGCGGCAGTTTGCTACCCCCGCCGCGAAACCAGTTGGTCCAAACGGGCTCAGCCCGTTTGGGGTAGTCCTCCCATGCCTGAGAAGAGGTAGACCAGAGTCTTCGCGCTTCGGAGTATGGAATCGTTATGACCGTCACGATCGAGACCGTAAGCAGGACCATGATGATCACGAGCGCGATGATCGACGTCGGATACTTCCCCAAGGTCATGAAGAGGCTCTTGAGCCTTCTCATTGCGCCCCCTCCTTTCCGAGCTTCACGCGCGGGTCAATGAGCGCGTAGACAATGTCCAAGAAGAAGACGGTGAGTGCAAGTAGATACGCGAAGATCACGACAGTCCCGATGATCACCGGCGTATCGAAGGCGTTGATGGCCTGGTAGTAGAGGCTACCGAGCCCCGGCCAACCGAAAACTGTCTCCGTGACAATCGCGCCTTGCCACGACGTAATCAGGATGAAGGTGAACGCCGTGATCACCGCGGGCAGGGTTGGACGCAGGATATATCGACGCTCAAGCGAGTTGTTGCGCAGCCCCTTGGCCTTCGCGAGTTCGACGTAGTCCTCCTCGGAGTGGATGAGGAAGAACGTTCGCCATGTATAGATGGCAAGGAAAATGCGCGAAATCACCCACGCTGACAACGGCAGGATCATGTGTTTCAACACGGTCAGCGCATACATCAACGGCGTCTTGGGGATCGAGGAACCGAGCATTCCTCCGAATGGCAAGATCTTGAGGATGGACGCGAAAATCAGAATCAAGAAGATCCCGTAGAACCATGCGGGGGCGGTTGATGTTGGCGCCATCGCGACGACGATGCGATCGAGCGTGCTTCCGTACCGGCGGGACAGAAACAGCGCTCCAAGCAACGCCAGGAAAAACACAACGACGGATCCCGTCGTGAACAGTACCATCGTGATCGGCAACCGCTCAAGAATGATCCTCTTCACCTCTTTGGACCCGGAGTCGCTGGAAAGGAACTGCGCACGCCCCAGGTCAAGGGTGAGCGCGCCGAGAAGGTGCTCAAAGCTTCGTATGATGAACGGACGGTTCATCCCGCGAGAGGCCAGCTGCGCGTTAACCTTGTCCTCAATCCACGCCTGTCGATCTTCGCGCGACATGAGCAAGACCGCTCGATTGTTCGCTGCCTGCGAACCGACGGCCTCACGGATCGTTCCTTCGACAATCGTGTCCACGTAGCCGCCCATGTTCGCGATCAGAATCGCGAGGTAGATGCCGACAGCTACCGTACAGAACAATGTGAAAACCCGGACCGCCGTGTACCGAGCGAAACGCCTGAGGGATCGCCACGCCGGATGACTTCGCTTTATCTTGGGGAGCAGAGAGTCCTCCGATCCTCCGGAAGGCTTCTCTCCTGGAATCGTCTTGACCACCGTGTTCTCCCTTGGCTCCACGACTGATGAACTATGGGGGTCGCAGAGGAGCTCTTCTGCGACCCCAACGTAATTCCTATCCGTTCTCCCCGGCAGTTTGGCCTACATATCCTGCCGGCCGTAGCTCCCGCGGCTCGGGGAGACGCTACCACCTCGCTTCGCTAGAGCGTGGTGAAGGAAACCGACGACGTACCAGGAAGCACGACGGTCTTGGGAACGACCACGATCTCCAGTCGGTTTGCTCCAGCAGGAAGAGCCGAGGTATCCGCAATCAAGACGCGGACCTTCCCGTCAGCGATGACCTCACCCTTCCCGTCCTGGGCGATCTGCCCGGTGGCGTCGAGGAGGATCCAGACGACATCCTTGATGTTATCGGCAGCATACGCTTCACCACCGAAGGTAACATCAATGTTGAAGGCGGCCGGGCTTCCGATGATGACTGTCTCATCGTACTGGGCAACGGCAACCTCAGGAATCGCCACGTCATCGAAACCGCGTCCCACGTAGGTCCCGGTCTCAAGGAAGTAGTCCGCGTTGTTCTCAAGGACCGTGATACCGGCGAGCGCGTCAACCTGCGTTAGGACCATGGGTCCGGTGCCGATAAAGAAATGTCCGTACTCGGCTTCGAACGCGGCGAGATTCGCATACCGCGTGGCGATCTCGTCGGCCGTAACGTAGTTGCTCAGCGTCGGCGCATACGGCAAGAACCCGTCAGCGGTAGCCGTCACGAGATTGTCGCGCAACAGCTGAAGCTGAGGACCGTCGACGTAGTTGATCCAGTCGACGCCCAGATCCGTCGCCTTCGACGAACCGAACGCTCCGACACCGGCTGCGTCACTCATGTAACCGATGGCGAAATTGTGCCACGCAGGCATGAAGCTTCCGGCCTGGCTGTTCGGGAACAGGACGCCGGAGGCGTTCTGTGCGATCGTCTCAGCGTAAAGGTTGATCGCCGAGTCGTAGTACTCGTAGACCAGCGGGTCTGCCGAGAGGATCTTGATTCCACGGAACGTGCTCATGCCCGTGTTGTAGTCCGAGACCCTGTACTCGTCGTAGATCGCGCTGTCAGGCTGCGCAGCATCGAACGGGAATCCGACAATGAGACCGCAGACGAAGTCTGCAAGCGTCAGTGGGCTGCCGTCATGCCACGTAATATCCCAAAGCGAAGCAGGATACGTGAAGGTGACCTTGGTGGCGCAGTCGGTCACGCCGGCCGGATACACATCGCCAACCGTCTTGAAGACCTGGTTGACCGCATCCCAGTCGGCCCAGGCATCGCTCGGAACGGCGATCGAGTCAACGAACTCCAGCGTGCACCAGCCGTTCTCGACGGTGGTATCATCGATGATGACCGGCTTGCCGGTGACACACACGACCTCGGCCTTCTCCACCATGTGCGGAATCGGAATTCCGGTGTGCGGATGGCTGTAGATCGGGAAGTCCTGCGTCGGGCGCATGAACATGTAGTCATACGTCCAGTTCGATCCGTCGACCGGGTTGATCGAGTTGACCAGGAACTCCTGGTTCGAGACCACCATGTCGCCGCCAATGATCGGCGCACCGTCCGCGTCTACAAAACGCAGCGTATGCGCCACGAAGCGATGGATGAACGTTCCCGCAGCGAGGTCATGGACGACCTTAGTCCCTACCGGCTGCATGTACGCCGACGCGTTGTTCCAGGCCCAGATGTGGGTCGGGTTGACGCGCGCCATTTCCTCGTTGGCACGGAAGAGCGAGAGTCGTTCTTCGGCGGAGCCGTAGTCGCCCGTGTAGATCCTGCGAGCGTTCTCGTAGAAACCAGGGCCGAACGTCTCATCGCACCATTCCTGGCCCATCGTCGCGTAAGGGAAGTCGCCACGGACCTGATCCGTGTACATCTGCCCCCACGTGGACGCCGACTCGAGGCTGATAGCGCTCGAGCCCCAACCCTCCGTGTAGAAGTTGTAGGTCATGTCGGAAGGAAGGCTCAGGCCCCAGTAGTTGTAGAGGTCTCCACCACCACCATAGATGCGGCGCGTGGTGAATCCGGCTTTCTCCAGTTGATCGCAGACGTAGTCACCCAGCTCGTGACGCTCGTCGCTGAGGCGAATCGTTCCGACGACCTCAACAATATAGTCCTCACCGGTGACGCTGTTGGGGATGACCCAGTTGCCCGCCGCGTTCTTCGTGGCGCCGAGTTCGAGCATGCGGTCATTGATCATCTGCAGACCGAGCGCCTCGTCAAACGCGTGAGCGATCTTCGTCTTGGTGGTCTCGACAATGATCGCAGGGTAGGTGGCGGACGTCGGAAGAATGGGCGAGTACATCGGCAGACCGTTGTCGAGCAAGAACTCGGAGATCCAGAGTTCCTTGTCGCACAGCTTCTGCACCGCAAGGCGGATCACTTTGTCGCCGAACGGGTTGAAACGCCCATCGCTCGAGTACTCCACCGGGTTGAACAGAACCCCGCGGTAACCGCCATACGCCCGCAAGTAAGGAATGTTGTTCGTGTCGAGGAGCGCCACGTTGCCACCGGTTACCTGGTAACCGTGCATCGTGATGTCCCCCGCGATCGTCCTCTCAATCGCGTCAACCTGGTCGTTTACGGTGATGAACGTGAGGGTATCAATGAATGCACCCTGACGCGCAGTGGCCGTAAGAGCAACCGCAGCAACAAGCAAGCAGACTAGCAAACCATGCTTTCGCACTTGTGCTCCTCCCTTTACGTATGCTTCCCGAATGAAACGTCTCTCGTCCTCGTGGCGCCTGTGGATCCAAAGCGCGCTGGTCCTTCCGACCAGTTCCGTTGAACCAGTCGCCCGAGAACCGTCCTTCAGACAACACTACGCGCGCGAACCGGCTTCATCCCGATGCTTGGGTTGAAAACCACAAACCCGCGCCGCCCACTCGATCCGGCGTGAATCGCCGCGACTGCGAGAACTTCGCCATCGTCCGAAATACAGCCACGTAGGTGTTGTCGGTTTTCCGACCAGCTTCGCCAAGAGGCACCATCTGGCCGCCCTGTTCCGCTTGGAGAGGCATTCTGCTCATTAGTATATGCAGGCGGAGCGAGTGCGTCAATTCTTTAGAGCCCTAGGCGCGGATGAGCAGCTGAATCTTCACGTTCTCTCCACAACTTCCTCACAATTGACATCGGATCCTCACAATCCGGTGTCCGTGAGGCTCCCGGTACCGCATGATCCGCTCTTGTACACCGGGCAGCTCGAGCGCGCGCCCGGCTTTCATGAAGGTAGGCGCTCGCCGCGGGATAGGCTATCATCGCCGCGCCGCCGTGAGGCGATACGCTGCGCGGTGCCACGCGAAAGCAGGCGTGCGTTGCCACGCACAGAAGGAGGGCTTTCAAGCATGCAAGCACGGAACCTGGTATCCCTGGCCGACCTGTCGACCGAAGAGATCTGGGAGATCCTCGAAACCGCCCAACACCTGAAGCGAGAGCTTCGAGCTGGCGTCCGCCATCGTCTGCTCGACGGGAAGACCCTCGCCATGATCTTCCAGAAGCCTTCGCTGCGAACGCGCGTCTCGTTCGAGACCGGGATGTGGCAGCTCGGAGGACACGCAATCTACCTCGGCCCGGATGACATCAAGCTCGGAATGCGGGAAACGACCGAGGACATCGCCCTCAATCTATCCCGATATGTGGACGGGATCATGGCTCGCGTTTTCGAACACCAGGCAATCACCGAACTCGCCGAGCATGCGACGGTCCCCGTGATCAACGGGCTCTGCGATACATACCATCCGTGTCAGGGTCTCGCCGACTTCCTTACCGTGCTGGAGAAGAAGCGCCGATTCGAGGGTCTGACGCTCACGTTCGTCGGCGACGGCAACAACGTCGCGCATTCGCTGATCAACGGCTGCGCCAAACTGGGGATGGCCTGTCGCATTGCCTGCCCTCAGGGCCACGAACCGAACGAGGCCGTCACCGCCGCGGCACGATCACTCGGCGGATCGATCGAGATTCTTCATGATCCGAAGGCCGCCGCGAAGGACTCCGACATTCTCTACACAGACGTTTGGGTCAGCATGGGACAGGAGTCGGAGACCGAGACCAAGAAGAACGTCTTCGACGGATTCACGGTCAACCGGGCGCTTCTCGCCGCCGCAAAGCCGGAAGCGATCGTCCTTCACTGCCTTCCGGCGCACTATGGGGAGGAGATCGAGTACGAGGCATCACGCAGCCCGGGCAGTGCGATTTTCGACCAAGCCGAGAACCGCATGCATGCGCAGAAGGCCGTCATGATCCTTCTGATGGCGTAGGCGCTAGGAGGAGAGGCGATGGCGACCGAAGGAACCGTCGGTACGAACGAGAAGGGAGACTGCCTCGTCACGGTGAACCCGGGCAATGTCGTGGATGTCGCGACGAAGAGCCCCGAGATGCTGGAACCCGGGATCCGGGCCGTCATCGAAGAGACACTCCATCGAATCCAGGCGAACGGCGTGGGCGTCAGCGTTTCAGATGAAGGAGCCCTCGACCACGTCATCGCGGCCCGGGTAGAAGCCGCTGTCCGCGCGACCCTTCCGGACGGAGGCAAGCCACTCGTTCTCAATGTCCAACGGGTGACCTCGGGGCGGCACCGACCTCGTCGAAGCCGCCTCTACGCACCCGGTAACCAGCCGCGTTTGCTGGTCGGAATCGACCTCCACGGAGCCGACTGTGTCCTCCTCGATCTGGAGGACTCCGTTCCGCTGTCCGAGAAGCGGGCCGCGCGGATCTTGGTCAAGCACACGCTGTTCGCTGTGCCGTTCCAAGAAGAGGTCTGGGTGCGAATCAACCCGCTCGATGTCGGCGGCCGCGAGGACGTCGCCGAGATCCTGATCGGCCAGCCGAACGGCATCTGCCTGCCGAAAGCTGAGTCAGCCAACGACGTCCAAGCGCTCAGCGAGCTCCTCGCCGAGATCGAGTCCGAGTGCGGAATCGGCGAGGGAACGACCTGGATCATGCCAATCATCGAGACGGCTCGTGGCATTCTGCACGCCGAGGCGATCGCGAGTGCCGACCCGAGGATCGTACTGCTTGCCTTCGGCGCCGAAGACTACACCCGTGACGTGGGTGCCCTCCGGTCACGTCACGCTCTTCTGTTCGCACGATCGATGCTCGTGGCCGCCGCCAGGGCTGCCGGAGTTCAGGCCTCGGACACGATCTACGCGAACGTCGAGGATGAACCCGGGCTGGCCGAAGAGTGCGTGTCCGCACGAGAGCTTGGGTTCGACGGCAAGGGCGCCATCAACCCGCGTCAGCTTCCGACAATCCACCAAGCGTTCTCTCCGACGGAGGCCGAGCTCGAACACGCGCGGGCGATCGTGGAAGCGGCTCGAGAGGCTGAGGTGCGAGGGCTGGGCGCCGTCTCCCTCGACGGAAGGATGATCGACCGGCCGGTCCTCGACCGCGCAACCCGGCTGATCAAGTACGCCGACAAGCTCTCCGGAGGCGATCGTCATGCATAATGCACTGGACCGGGAGATTCCCGACCACATCGGAGACCGAGCGCTTCGCCCGTATCAGGGCGCGTTCGCGACGGCTCGCGAGGGTTTGAAGGCCGCACGCCCACAAAAGGTCGCGCCACGAAGCGAGGACAAGGTCCTTCCGACAATCGAAGCAGCGATCGAGGCAACCGGGCTGTCCGACGGGATGACGATCTCGTTCCACCACTCCTTCCGCAACGGCGATCGCGTGATCAACGACGTCCTCGCCGCCTGCGCGAAAGCGGGCCTCAAAGACCTGCGTATCTTCCCGACCGCGCTCTTCGCTGTACACGAGCCGGTGATCGAGCGTGTGCAAAGTGGCGTCATCTCGCGAATCGAGGGATCGATGAACGGCCCCGTCGGTGCATTCGTCAGCCGCGGAGGAGCGCTGGCCGAGCCGGCCGTTCTCCGCTCGCACGGTGGCCGATGGCGGGCGGTCGAGGCAGGAGACGTCGAGATTGACGTCGCTTTCATCGCGGCGCCGCAGGCCGATCCATACGGGAACGCGACCGGCATCCGAGGAAAGACGCCATGCGGATCCATCGGCTTTTCAGCCGTCGATGCGCAGTACGCTCGGCGCACGGTCGTGATCACCAATGATCTCCAGCCTTTCCCGATCCATCCGATGGAGATTCAGCACGGCTGGACCGATTGGGTTGTCGAGGTGGAAGAAATCGGCGATCCGGCGAGCATTGCCTCCGGGACCCTCCAGCTGACCCGTTCGCCCACGAACCTGCGCATTGCCCGTCTGACGACGGACGCCGTCGTCGCGTCGCCGTACTTCGTTGATGGGTTCAGCTTCCAGGGCGGCGCCGGCGGCATCTCGCTCGCCGTAACCAGGTATCTTGGCGATGAGATGGAGCAAGCGGGGATCGTGGGATCGTTCGGCATGGGGGGCGCCACGAAGATGCTCGTCGACATCCTTCGTCGTGGACTCATTCGCGCAATCCTCGACGGGCAGGCGTTCGACCTCGACGCGATCGCGTCGATCCGCGACGACGAGGCACACGTGATGATCGACCCCGGCGCCTACGCCAATTTCGACTCTCGCGGCTGCGCGACGTACATGCTCGACACGGCTTTTCTCGGAGCGACCGAAGTCGACCTTGACTTCAACGTGAACGTCAACACGCACTCGGATGGGCGATTGCTGCACGGGATCGGCGGCCACCAGGACGTTGCCGCCGGGGCCGCCATGACGATGATCACGATTCCCGCTCTCCGTGGCAGGATGCCGATGATCCTCGATCGCGTGACGACGGTGACAACGCCGGGAGAGGTAGTCGACGTCGTCGTCACAGAGCGAGGAATCGCGGTCAACCCGCGACGCGGGGATCTGGAAGAGCGGTTCATCGATGCGGGGCTACCGGTGCGCAGCTTGCAGGAGATCAAGGCGGAGGTCGAGCGGCTCGTACGGCCGCTCGGCGTGCCCGTATTCGGAGATGAGGTGGTCGCCGTCATCGAGTGGCGCGACGGGACCGTGATCGACGTGGTTCGGAACGTGGAGGGATGGGAATGCAGGTAGCAGTGAGAGACCGGCTGCTGGAGATCCTGCCGGAGATCAAGTGGATCGCCGATGAAGGCCTGCGCGAGAAGGTGATCGCAACCTGGATCGATGGACTTGAGCGCGGCGGCTGGCAGCCCGATGACGTAAACCGGATGCCGTTCACGCTGGCGAAGAGAGTGACCTCCAGCTTCGCGAAGCACGTGCGAAGCGTGACGCGCATCTGCGCGTTCGTCGCGGACACGTTCGACGAGATCTATGATGGCATCGACCTGAAATTGAACAAAGATCTGCTCCTTGCCGGCGCGCTCCTGCATGACGTCGGCAAGCTGGTTGAAATGGAGGAGGTCGACGGCGTGTTCCGCAAGAGCGCGGACGGGAAGATCGTCCGTCACGCGTTCTCGGGCGTCGCGCTCGCTGACGCACACGGCCTCCCGGCCACGGTGCTGCACATGATCGGCACTCACTCCAAGGAGGGGGACCCGTTCAAGCGAACGGCCGAGTCAGTCATCCTCCACTTGGCCGATTTCATGAACTTCGATCCGATCGAGGGATAGCCGCCGATGGGAATGACATTCGCACAGAAGATGCTCGCAGCGAAGGCGGGGCTCGATCGGGTCGATGTCGGGCAAATCGTCGAGATCGAGCCGGACGTCTGCTTGTCGCATGACAACACGGCCGCGATCGCCAAGACGTTCGCCTCGATCGGCGTAAAGCGGGTCAAGAATCCGGACAGGTTCGTGGTCGTCCTCGATCATACCGTCCCCGCGTCGCAGGAGAAGTATGCCCAGAACCACAAGGAGATCCGCGACTTCGTCGCCTTCCATGGGATCGAGCGGTTCTACGACGTCGGCGTCGGAATCTGCCATCAGGTTTTGCCGGAAAAGGGCTTCGCCCTGCCGGGACGTCTGATTCTCGGCTCCGACTCCCACACCACGACCTACGGCGCGTTCGGGGCGTTCGCCGCCGGCGTGGGTCGCTCGGAGATGGCCGTTCTTTACGCAACCTCGAAGATCTGGCTGAAGACGCCGGCGAGCTTCAGGATCGTCGTGAGCGGACGCCTTGCCGATCCGGTGACCGCGAAGGATCTGATCCTTCACATCATCGGTTCGATCGGCGCCGACGGCGCGCTGTACAAGTCGGTCGAGTACACCGGAGAGGCGGTCCGCTCGATGAGTCTCGCGTCGCGGATGGTTCTTTCAAACATGGCCATCGAGATGGGGGCGAAGAACGGCTACTGCACGCCGGACGACAAGACGTACGCCTATCTCGAGTCACGGGCCGAGGCGCAGTACACACCCGTCTTCCCCGACGCGGACGCCGAGTACGAGCAGGCCCTCGAGTTCGACGCCACGTCGCTCGAACCGCAGGTCGCGGCGCCGCACACCGTGGACAACGTGTCGCCAGTCGGAGATGTCGCAGGGACGCCGATCGACCAGGGCCTCCTCGGCACCTGCACCAACGGTCGAATCGAGGATCTGCGTTTGGCCGCCAGGATCCTCGACGGACGAAAGATCGCCGACGGCGTTCGGCTCCTGATCCTGCCTGCATCACAAGAGGTTCTGCTCGACGCGCTGCGCGAGGGGCTGATCGACACGTTCGTCAAGGCCGGTGCGCTGCTCCTCAACCCCGGCTGCGGGCCGTGCCTCGGAGCGCACCAGGGCGTGCTCGCGCCGGGCGAAGTCTGTATCTCGACGGCAAACCGGAACTTCAAGGGCCGGATGGGATCGCCGGATGCCGAGACCTATCTCGCATCGCCGGCAACCGTCGCCGCGTCGGTCGTGACCGGCGTAATCACCGACCCACGCGAGTTCTTCTAGGAAGAGCCGTGCCGCGCAGAGGCGCAGAGATCGCCAAGGGGGCAAGGAGCAAAGCGATGCGCAGAGGGAGGGCGACGGATTCGCTCGGAATCGAGACCTCCGGGGCTGGTGGTTCGCTCTTGGTCTTGCCCCAGACCCTTGAAGGAGTTGATTCCATGGTTCCTCTGAATTCTTGGAGTCTCTGCGAGATGAAGCGTCCTGTGCTTCGCGGCTTGGCGAGAGCGATGACGTAGTGAAGTGACGAAGGAGCGTCGATGAACAAGGGCAAGGTCTGGAAATACGGTGACGACGTCAACACGGACGTCATCTTCCCAGGGAAGTACACCTACCAGCCGATGGAGCCGGCCGAGATGGCCGAGCACGCGATGGAGGATCTCGATCCCGACTTCGCGAAGGACGTGAAGCCGGGTGACCTCATCGTCGCGGGTAAGAATTTCGGCTGCGGATCGTCGCGCGAGCAGGCGGCGACCTGCCTTAAAGCGGCCGGCATTGCTGCGGTCATCGCGCCCTCCTTCTCGCGGATTTTCTTCCGCAACGCGATCAACAGCGGCCTGCCGGTGATCGAGCTTGCCGAAGGGACCGAGGCGATCGAGAAGGGCGACGAAGTCGACATCGACTTCGCCGCCGGCGTCGTAGAGCATGCGGGGAAGACCTACAGCTTCCCGCCCCTCCCGCCCGAGGTCCTCGCGATCCTCGAAGACGGCGGTCTGATCCCGCATGTCAAGAAAGTGCTCGCTGGATAGGACGCGGTCATGAGCGATGAGCGGTTTGATGTCCAGACCACCAGAGGCGACATCGTCCGCATCGTCCAAGCAGGCAGCGCACCGATTCTCGCCACAATCCTTAGCGGGGAAGACCCGACGTCGGCGACGTACGTCAAGCTGCGTGAGGGACGACTGGACACGTCACCGGGCACGTCCTGCGGGACGGAGCCATCCCCCGCCTCTGCATAGTCGGAATCGAGAGAACCGCTGGAGCCACCGCGCATAGAATTCATCCTTCGGTGGGGAGCCATGAGGTTTCGCATGGCGCGGTGTCGCAACCTGGAGAACGGCTCCCGCCGTTCTCCCTCGGGACGGACAATGCGAACCATTGTCAGTTGCCCGAATGGCTTCATGACCGTAGGATGGCGTGAGAGTGCCCACATGAGGGAATCAGGAAGACGGAGGGCCGGGCAGGGATGCGGAAGACCTGGTACAGCCCGACTCAATGCCAGTGTGCACGTTGAAACGCTACTCACAGTCAGGTCGGAAAAAGGCAATCCAATGATCGACAATCGAAACTTCTACTGGGATTGGATCAGACGCGAAGACGGCCTATTCGCAGACAGGACGAATCTCTTCCTTGTCGGAGAGATCATCCTGCTTGCGGCTACGTTTGTTGCGAAGATTCTTCTCTTCAAGTTTCTTTGCGTCGGAGACATCGTCGTCTCTGTGGCGTGGCTGTGGGTCAACATCAGCCACACTTCCTCACCGGTACGCCGCATCCTGACCAAACTCGAGTCGGTAGAGGCTCGCTGGCGTGGAATCCGCATCCCCCGTGGCCACTGGGGATGCGTGGACAAGTTCGTCGGACTCATCCTGCCTACGAGCTTCCGGTCCGGCTGTTCCCTGTCACGGCTATGCGCGCTGACCTACTAGGCACCTGCAGCGAAACGCCTGGGATCAGGGCGTTCACGACGACCGCGAAGCCGTGGCGTTCAATGCAAGAGGAGAGAGGAGAAGGACCATGATTGGAAAGGTAGCTGATGAAGTTCTGAAGGCGATGCTGGAAGCCATCCCGGTTGAGATCTCAATCGTAGACGCGAACGATCGGGTGCTCGCGTGGAACAAGCATGAGACACGCATATTCAAGAGGCCGGAAGCAGTAGTTGGTCGCAGTGTGAGGGATTGCCACCCGAAGGAGAGCCTTGTCAAGGTCGAGACGATCCTGAGGGAGATGAAGGCGGGCACGCGGGACAGTGCAAGGTTCTGGGTCGATCTTCCCATCGGAGGCAGGAACCAGAAACAGAAGGTCCTAATCGAATACTACGCGCTTCGCTCTTCAACTGGAGAGTATCTCGGATGCATGGAATGCAGTCAGAATGTGTCTGGCATTCAAGCTTTGTCCGGAGAGAAGCGATTGCTGACCTAGCGAAAGCACTCAACCAGTCATTGCAGGAGACACCCGGAGAGGCTTGGGGCGGACCCTGCAGTGCAGCACTAGGTTCCAGCAAATTGCTGTTCGGGCAACGGAAACGGAAAGAGGAAGAGAAGTGAGGCTCGACGAGCAGGATCACCGGACCTTGGCCCTGTGGGTCGCCGACTGCGCCGAGCATGTACTCCAAACCTTCGAGGCACAGAACCCGGAAGTCGACCGGCCTCGCAAGGCCATCGAAGCGACGCATGCTTGGGTGCGTAGAGCGATCGCGGGGAGTGAGGCGCGTGCCGCCGCATTTGCCGCCACCGCGTGAGGCAGGCGGAACAGGAGACGCCGATCCCTTCTCACCGATCCAGGCACGGGAACCGCTAATGGATTGCGAGGCGTTCCCGACACGAGTATCCTCCCGTGCGTCGACGCCTGAGCCTTCGAGCACGACTTCTCGCCTTCTTCGATTCCGGCGTTCCCGTTGCGGATTCGGTCTCGCTCGCGGGACGCGAGGATCCGGTTTCCTACGGAAGGACCCCCTGATGAGCAGACAACAGCACTTCGATCGCTTCACGGTGGCGGACGACCCAACGGAAGAGGAGATCGCACTCGTCCGGACGAAGCTGGACGAGCACAACCTCGCGCAGACGAACGGAGCGTACCACTTCCCCGGTAGCGAAGAGCCGGGCCTCGCCTTCGACCTCGCGGTGAGAGGCCCGGAGGGGGCCATCGTCGGTGGGATCAACGTCAGCTCGCTTCTCGGTGTGATGTGGCTCGAGGTCCTGTGGGTTGCCGAGGAACACCGACGGCGCGGGCTCGCGAGCTGGCTTGTCCTCGAGGCGGAGCGGATCGCCCGCGAGAAGGGGTGCATCGGCGCGGGGACCTGGACGTTCGACTGGCAGGGAGCAGACTTCTACCCGCGAATCGGCTACGGACTCCGCGGCGTCTACGACGGGTACCCGCTCGGCATGACCGAGCACGTTCTCTCCAAGCGGCTACCCAGTCCGTCGTCCGTTCGGGAGGCCGCCGGGCGGCGAACAGCGGAGAACCGGCGACAGGGCTATGCGCTCGTGACGGACCCTTCGAAGGATGAGATGAAGGTTGCGCATCGTGGCTTGCGCGAGCACTGCATCACACACGTCGGAGACGGAGACGCATACGCGGGCTCCCAGGTCCGGATTGCTTTGAGAGACGAGGGCGGGAATCTCGCCGGCGGCCTGACGGCGTCGACGCCCGTCCACGTACTCGCTCTCGAGGAGATCTGGGTCGCTGAGACGTACCGCGGACGAGGCCACGGCCGTAGACTGATCGAAGAAGCAGAACGCATTGCGAAGTCTCAAGGGTGCATCGCAGGACAAGGGTGCTGTCTCTCGTTTCAGACGCCCGACTTCTTCCACAAGGTCGGGTACGAGTCTTTCGGCACCGTCGACGTCTACATGGACGGCTACACCGAGGATCTGTTGATCAAGCGATTCCGGCCGGACGCGGCCTCCTAGGACGGGAGGCGCCCGCTCGCACGAAGCTTCTCCGTGAGAGCAGCCTGAACCGTGTTTGGCACGAACGTCGACACGTCGCCGCCGTAGGAGGCGACCTCCTTCACCATCGAGGAAGCGAGAAAGCTGTACTTCCCGGCGGTCATGAAGAAGACCGACTCGAATTCTGGGGCAAGCTCACGATTGGTGAGCGCCATCTGGAACTCGTATTCGAAGTCCGAGTTGGCCCGCAGCCCGCGGACGATCGCGTCAGCGTCGTGTTCCCGCGCACAGTTGACGAGGAGTCCGTCGTAACTGATGACTTCGATCCCGTTAATCCCCGCCTCGACCAGAGCGGCCGTCGTGATCTCCACGCGCTCGTCAAGCGTGAACAGCGGTTGCTTGTGCGGATTGGCGACGACAGCGACGTACAGTTTCGCGAAGAGCCTGCGTGCTCTCCGCGCAATGTCGATGTGCCCGAAGGTGATCGGATCGAAGGTTCCGGGGTAGATCGCGACAGCCATGGCCGGTCATCGTACCCAAGTTGACGGGAACCGTACAACCGCTGCGGCCGACTGTCAGCTACAGGTCCGGTCCGACAGTCGTGACGTGGAGCCTCTCCGGCTGAAGAAAACGCTCGATCACAGCCTTCACGTCGGAGGACGATACGGCCTCGAGCCTCGCGAGGACCTGATCGGGAGCGTGAATCTCGCGTCCCGTAATTGCGGCCGTGCCAAGGCGCATCGCTCGGTTGGCGTTCGATTCCATTCCCAAGATGAACAACCCCCGAAGCCTCGCCTTGGCGAGGGCAATCTCCGCCTCATCCGGAGCCTGCTCTCGCAAGCTCACAAGCTCCCTCTCAAGAAGGTCCCGCACTTGCGGGGCAAGCTTCGGCGAGGTTCCAGCGTAGAGCATCCACAGCCCACCATCCGTGTACCGCATAACAGTGGAGCCGACGGAGTAGGCCAGGCCGCGATCCTCGCGCACCGCGCGGAACAGTCTCGAGCTCGTGCCGTCGCCGAGAAGAACGTTGACCACTTCAAGCGCGTATCGATCCGGGTCGCCGGTCGCCGGCCCCGGCAGAGCGAGATAGATGTGCGTCTGGCCGGTCGTGCGGTGATAGTGGTTGCGCTCGCTCCGAAACTGCGGAGCGGCACGCTCTCCGCCAGCCACCTGCTCTGTAGCGACCGCACCGAATCGGGCGCCGACCTGGCTGATGACCGTCTCGGCATCGACAGCCCCCGCAGCCGCAACCACCATTCTCGTCGGGCGGTAGTTCCGCTGATGGTAGTCAGAAATCGAGGACTCAGCGACCGATTCAATGCCCCGCTTCGTGCCTAGAACGGGACGAGAGAGCGGATGGTCGTCTCCCCATACGGCTGCAATGAACTGGTCGAACGCCATGGCCTCAGGGTCGTCTTGATGGCCTCGAATCTCGTCGAGGACGACCGTCCGTTCCAGGTCGATCTTCTCCGACGCGAACGCCGGATGAAGCACGAGATCTGCCAGCAAATCAAGAGCCGTACTCATGCCGTCGGCCGGGACGTCGGCGTAGAAGACGGTCGACTCTCGCCCCGTCGCCGCGTTCAGGCTCCCGCCGACCGAATCGATCGCGCGTGAAATCTGTGCTGCGTCACGGGTCGCCGTCCCCTTGAAGGCCAGATGCTCGATGAAGTGCGCCAAGCCCGGGTTCGTCGTCGAATCGTCCCGACTGCCGACGGCAATCCATGTACCGATGCTCACAGAGCGAGACTGCGGATTCTCTTCGATGAGAATCCGCAGTCCGTTGCCGAGATGCGCCGTGTACGCTCGATGGTAGAGGCCCTCAGCTACCAACGATCCTCGAATTTCGGCTGCTCCTGAGATCCGTCCTCCGTGTCCTCACTGGGAGACTCCTTCTCCTCAGGCTCCTCCCTATCCGCAGGCTGCTCCTTCTCCGCAGGCTCCGGCGCGTACTCAGGCTCGGCCGACCCCACGGCGGCGGGCTCAGACACTGGGAACTCGACGTCTTCGGTTCCCGTTGTCTGCTCTTGCTCCTGTCCACGCTCCTCCCCCGGCACAATCCGGCGCAGCTTGTAGCGGCCCCGCTCGTCCACGTTCATCACTTCAACGGTGACGGGATCTCCCGCACGTACGACATCCGTGACCCGACGGACATACTCGTCGGACAAAGCCGAGATGTGGATCAGACCTGTTACGTCAGGCGCCAGCTCGACGAAGGCTCCGTATTCGGTCGTGTTACTCACGGTACCCTCGATGATGTCCCCCGCATTGATCTTCGGAGCGGGCGCCGAGCGCTTCTGAGACTCTTTGCGCCCGCCGCCCCGATCTTTCCTCGGCCCTTGCGGAACGCTCGGGCTCTCTCCGGGCTCGACT
>Ga0272441_10006979_pt1 | contig 18601 bp, 19 predicted proteins | sample SSMProp6N_FD_193582 | JGI IMG/M metagenome (GOLD analysis project Ga0272441, IMG submission 193582) | Marine sediment archaeal communities from Little Sippewissett salt marsh, Falmouth, MA, United States - SSM-Prop-6N | ecosystem: Environmental > Aquatic > Marine > Wetlands > Sediment ... | reverse complement strand
CAAGGCCGGACCCATCCCGTGCGTGTTCTGCGGTGTCAACTGGACCTGTGAGCCGTACGGCTTGCCGACGGCCAACGTGACCGGCATGTTGGAGGTCCTGCCGGTCCGTGAGAGCATCGAGACCCTCCGACGATATTACCCGGACGTGAGGCGGCTGGTCGTGCTGTCCGAGAACACCGGGTCCGAGCAGAAGAACCAAGACACCCTGACTCCAATCTTCGACGAGATGGGATTGCAGGTGGAATACGTCCTGGTGGACACGTATGACCAGTGGAAACAGCAGTTTCGCAAGGCCAACCGGGATTCCGATCTGATCTTCCTGCCGACCAACGGGGCGATCAAGGGCTGGGACGAAGCGGATGCCACGGAGTTCGTCCGGGAGCATATTGCGGTCCCGGTCTTTACGTGCGATGATTTCATGATGGTCTACGCCGTGTTCGGGATGACGAAGGTCGCCGGAGAGCAGGGCGAGTGGGCGGCGAAAACCGCCCTGGAGATTCTCAACGGCAAGAGCCCGAGCGAGATTTCGGTAACTCGGAACCGCCGGACCGTTGCCTGGATCCACCCTGCCCTCGCGGCCGCGGTCGGCTTCAAGCCCAACCGCGAGCTTCTGGCCAAATGCCGACGAGTCGAGTAGGGCGGACATGCAGTAACCCTTTTCTGTGGGAGTCGTGAATGATCGTTGACGCAGATTGCCATATTTCGCCCCTTCGGGAGGGCGGGAACATCACGGTGGAGGAGCTTTTGCGGCGGATGGACCGCTCTGGCGTGGATAAGGCCCTCGTCTGGCTGACTCCGCCGTACGGGCGGGAGATCGACGAGTCAAATGCCTATGTCCATGCGGCCGTCCAGGCCCATCCGGACCGGCTTCTGGGATTCGGTTGGGCAGACCCCCGGCTCGGCGTCGAGAAGGCCAGGGATATGGTCAAGCGGTGCGTGGACGACTACGGTTTCTTCGGCGTCAAGCTCAACGGCGCCCAGAACGACTTCTTCGTCGACGATCCGAAAATCTCCTTGCCTGTGGTAGAGGAAATCGCCAAAACCGGCAAACTGATCGCTTTCCACTGCGGTGTGGACGCCTACGAGCGGACGCATCCGTTCCGGATTGCCAAGATCGCCAGGCGGTTTCCACAGATGCAGGTGCTCGTCGCCCATATGGGCGGGGTGGGATTTCCCGACATGAGCGGGGCGATGATCGAGATGGCTCGGGAATGCTCCAACCTGCACTTGATCGGCAGCATGATCAATCACACGTCCGTCCTGGATGCGATCAAGGCCCTTGGGGCGGGCAGGGTGTGTTTCGGCAGCGATACCCCTTTCGCCCTGATGCACGTTTGTGTGGCCACGTACGAGGCCTTGCTCGAAGGCGAGGTCACGTCGGGGGGAAAGGCCCAGGTTATGGGCGGCAACCTTCTGCGACTATTTGGCTTGGGGGCTTGACGATACGCAAGACGAAAGCGGACTTCGGGCTGGGGATCTTCTATAGCCGGCATGTACAGACCGAAGGCAGGACGCGGGTGGGAAAAGCGGGTACGAGAAACCGAGCAATCCTTGTAACATATTGCTTTCGCTCGGCTTACATCCGTCGAGGATGCGGCGTCGTTCGGGTCAGCTCCGGATGGTGCGCTGGGCTTTTCGCAGACGCCTTCGCTCCCTCTCCGACGGCTTCTCGTAGTAAGCGGTTCGCTTCATATCGCGGATCAACCCCTCCTTTTCGCACAGCTTCTTGAACCGCCGAATCATCTGCTGTACGGACTCGCCTGAACGCATCTTCACTTTTAGCATTTGGACTCCTTAACACCGCTGCCAATCAACCACTTACTACTACAGCGCGTCGCTGTGCAGACTGCGAAACAACTACGCTAACACGCCCGCCGCATGTTTTCAAGAACAAAATTTATTTCAGAATTTTTTGCCGGGTTTTGTGCCGGTCGGCGTAGTGATTATAGGAGCCGTGGAAGACCTGCCGCTGGGTCGAAACCGCGTCGAGCGGCTTGAAAGTGAGTTGAAGACCGATTATAATAGCGGTGCTATTTGGAGGTGTCTCTTTCGTTGGAGAAATTGCGTCAGACGCTGAAAGTCAGAAAGGAGCGGGCCATCCTGGTGGCCGCGGCTCTGCGGGGCCAGGACGGTGGCGACGATCTGGCGGAGCTTACGTCGTTGGCCGAGAGTGCGGGGGCGATCGTCGTGGACCGATTCCGGCAGAAACTCCGCACGATCAATCCCTCTACTTATGTTGGCAAGGGCAAGGCCCTCCAGCTTGCCGGCCGCATCAAGCGCTTCAAGGCCGATCTTCTCATCTTCGACAACGACCTCTCTCCGGCCCAGATCCGCGAACTGGAGGCGATCGTTCAGGCGAAGGTGATCGACCGAAGCGAGTTGATCCTCGACATCTTCGCCACGCGAGCGCAGACGAAAGAGGCCAAACTCCAGGTCGAGCTGGCTCAACTGGAATACACGTATCCGCGTCTGGCGCGGATGTGGTCTCACCTGGATACGGTCGCCGGGGCGGGTGGCGGAACGACCGCCGGGGCGGTCGGCGGCATCGGTACGCGTGGTCCGGGCGAACAGCAGTTGGAGATCGACCGTCGGTTGGTCAACAAGCGGATTGCCGAGCTTCGGCGGGACTTGGCGGGAATCGATCGTCGCAAGTTGCGAGAGATTCGTGGGCGCAGGGACTTCTTCCAGATCTGTATCGTAGGCTATACGAACGCGGGCAAGAGCACGCTGTTGAACGCCCTGACTGATGCCGGCGTTTTCGTGGAGGACCGGCTCTTCGCCACGCTCGACACCCGGACGCGCAAGTGGACCCCATCCCGGGGCGTTGAAGTCCTCCTGAGCGACACGGTCGGTTTCGTCCGGAACCTGCCTCACCAGCTCGTGGCGTCGTTCAAAGCGACGCTGGAGGAGGCGGTCAACGCCAACCTGCTGTTGCACGTGATCGATGTATCCAGCCCGGACACAATGGGCCAGATCGAGTCGGTCGATGGCGTCCTGTCGGAGATCGGCTGTGGCGATAAACCCGTGTTGAAGGTCTTCAACAAGGCCGATGCCATCACGGATATCAGCCCGGTCGAGTTGCTCCAGACGCTTCATCCTGACGCCGTGACAATCTCGGCCAGGACCGGCCTGGGGCTGGACGAACTGTGCCAGGGAGTGACGCAGCACTACAAGGGCCGCGAGATTGTACTGAGGGTGACCAGCGGTCATGCCAACGGCAAGGTCCAAAGCTTTCTCCGCGCCCACGGTGACATTCTTGATGAGCAGTACGGCGACGGCTCCGTTATCATCGACGTCAAGATGGGTAACAGGCAATTGCCCGAACTCGAACGGCTTCGCCCCGACAAGCTCGAAATCGTGCAGGGATAATGACCGCTCGACCGGCCAGACCCTGCCGTCGCGCGGTCGGCAGGGAACAAACGCAGAGGGAGACGAATATGAGACGCATGTTGTGCGACGAAGCGCGTACTGGTCAGTGGCAGTGGCTTATCGTTGTCTTCATTTGCCTCCCGATCATCGTGTGCTTACTCCCGCCTTTCGCCAACCGAGTCTCTCGCCCTGACCGGGGTGCCAGGCAGATGGCCCAGTTCAATGCGCTCAATGCGGCCATTGAGCTGTTTAACAACGAGTTCGAGGGCTATCCTCCGTCCCGTGCAAACGATGTGACGGGCATCCCCTACTGTGGGGCACTGAAGCTGACCGAGGCTATGATGGGACGCGATCTCTTTGGCTTTCATTCGATGTCTGCCTTTCGGGCAGACGGCAAGGATCCGGATGGTCGCGTGTCGTTGTATGCCGTGGACGTCCGCGAGCCGGATCCGAACAACCTGAGGCTGCGGCGGGGGCCGTACCTGCAGCCCGAGAACGCCAATGCGTACAGGCTGGTGCAGATATATGGTAAGGGCAACACCGGACCGTTTTCCGAGGATACCTTTGTCCTCTGCGATACCTATCAGCGTCAACGTCCCAGCGGTGAGAAGAGCGGGATGCCCATCCTCTACTATCGAGCCGACGCGTCGAAGACCGCGCACGACGCCGACAATCCTGATAACCCCGAGAACATCTACCGCTACATGGACAATCAGGTGCTTCTCGCGCTCGGTGTTCCCGGCGAGCCGAACCAAGTACATCCCCTGTTCGATCCAGAGTGTTTCTATCGCAACACGAGGAATACCAAGAACAAGAAGAAGGCTGAGCCGTATCGCCGGGACACCTTCATTCTCATCAGTGCGGGCTACGACGGCCTCTATGGCACCAAGGATGATATCTGCAACTTCGGGCTTGATTTGAGCCGCCGGCGATAAGGCCCTTGTGGAGGGGCGTTGGCAGTTGACTTATCGGTACGTCGCGGTTCTAATTCGTCGGTGGGGACCCGAGCGTAGGGTTCTATCGCGAACGGCACTCAAGGATCGAGGTGGTCATGCGGCCCAGCGCGTACCGGAATGTGACGATCATCGGCGACGGCGGGATGGGAACCGTCCTGTCCATTCTGCTTTGCGAGAAGGCGATTCACACGCGTCTGTGGGGGTATGATGCCCAGCAGTTGGCCGAGATCGAGGGCGGCCGGGAGAACAGGAGATTTCTGTCCGGCTACAAGCTGCCGGAGTCGCTTATCTTCGAGTCGCAGGACAACCTTGCGATGGCGGAAGCGGACCTGATCGTCTCGGCGGTTCCGTGCCAGTTCATGCGGGCGGTGTGGAATCGGCTGGCGGGGCACGTTCCGCCGGATGTGCCGATCGTCTCAGTGGCCAAGGGGATTGAGAACGAGACCCTGCTGCGGCCGACACAGATTATTGCCGACGCCCTCGGCCAGGGCGTTCCACGGGCTGCCCTGAGCGGGCCGACGATTGCCGACGAATTGGCCAGAAAGCTTCCTGCAACCGCCTGCGCCGCTGCAGAAGACGAAGTCCTTGCCCAGAGGATTCAGTACACGTTCACCTGCCCGTGGCTTCGCGTGTATACGAACACCGACCTGCTCGGCGTAGAGTTAGCCGGAGCGATGAAGAATGTGATTGCCATCGCCGGAGGGATTATCGACGGCGTCGGGGCCGGCGACAACGCCAAAGCGGCCCTTTTGGCCCGCGGATTAGCGGAGATCACGCGGCTCGGCCTGGCCATGGGTGCACGCGAGCACACGTTCGTCGGCCTGACGGGCCTGGGCGATTTGGTGACGACGTGCATCTCACCCACGGGGCGCAACCGGTCCTTCGGCGAGAGGATCGGTCGGGGCCAGAGCCTGGAGGAGGCGCAAGGATCGACGGAATCGGTCGTCGAGGGGATCGCTACCTGCAAATCGGTGATGGCCCTGGCAGGCCGGTGCAAGGTGGAGATGCCGATAGCGCAGGCAGTCTACGAGGTGCTTTTCGAGAGCAAGCCCGTCCAGGTCGCCATCGAAGAGTTGATGAGTCGCCGGCTCAAGGCGGAATGGGGCAGCAGCGCCGCACAGGTGACTGAAGAAAAGGCCCGGTAATCCGCGCGCCCGTTCCTGACCTCTGCTTTCATCTCGATAGATTGGGTCCGATCTCATGCCGTCCGTGTCTTTGTCCTCCGGCCTGGTTCATTAACGGTGGAGTCACCGGCCGAGCACTCAATGTCTCGGGGCGGCGCACGCCCGGCTACAGAGCCTGCATTATCGGAAGCGGATGGGTCCCTGCTCAGCAGCCTGCGGGGCAATACTGTCACACATTTTGGTTCTCCGCCATTCTGTATCATATACTTTAATCGGCGCCGGGCGGATGGTCGAAATATACGACGGCCAGCCAGCCGGCAGGCGATAGCGGCACCAGGATGCCGGGCTTTTTGGTATTGAGAGAAGGGGGTCGGAACGGGTGATAGGAGATGAGCATAGCCCCTCATCGCGGAAACCGGAGGAAGCAGGCTCACATTTCTAAGGTAGGTTAGCCTCGTATGTTTGGATTTGGCAAGAAACATTCATATCAAATCGGGGTCGACTTGGGCAACGACTGCGTGAAACTCGCCCAACTGGCCAACGGCACCGAGGAGACATATCTGATTGCAGGACAGTGTGTTGGTCGTCCTGCCGATGTGACTCCGGGCACGGCGCGCTGGCAGCGATGGGCGATCGACATCATGCGGGAGACCACGGCCAATGGGCAGTTCAAGGGCAAAGACGTGATCGCCGCCCTGCCTGCCAACGAGATCTTCATCGATCATGTGCGTTGGCCGAAGAAGTTCGACGGAAAGATCGAAGACGCCATTTTCGCCAAGATCAAGCAGAAGCTGCCGTTCGAGCCCATCCAGAAGAACACCATGATCAAATACGTTCCGGCCGAGCAGGACAATGTGATCGTGCTGGCAACGGAGCGGACGGTTATCGATCGGCACCTGGCCATCTACGAGCGGGCAGGTCTGGCGATCAAGTCCATTGGAGTCTGGCCGGTGGCTTTGGCCAGTTGTTACGCGCAGTTCTTCGGCCGTCGCAAGACAGATCTTGACGCCGTCGTGCTGCTGCTCGACATCCAGCCGGACTGTACGAATATGGTGATCAGTCGGCACAAAAATCCTCTCTATGCTTGTTCCGTACCCGTCGGCACCAAGCAGCTCAAAGACGAGCAGATCGTGGGACGGCTCATGATGGAGTTGACCGCCTCCCGGCGTGAGTTCCTTTCGCTCTACAAAAATGTGCAAATCGAGCGGCTGATCTTCCTGTCCGGACTGGCCGTGGAGGCGGATGTCTACCGTACCATCGCCAAGCACCTGGAAGTCCAGGCCCAGATGGGCGATTGCATGGCGGCCGTCGAACTTAAGGATCCCGATCGATTTGGCTTGGACCGCAGAAACGGCACAGCAAGCTGGGCCCTGGCGTTTGGGCTGAGCCTCTCGTAAAGGATCGGAAGATTACTCCTGCAGTGCCCAGGAACGGAGATAGATACGATGTCCAACATCAACTTTGTACCGGATGATTATATCCAGAGCAATGAGTCGCGCCGAGCCAACTTGATGTGCCTGGTGTTGTTCTCCGTCGTCATGGCTGCCTTGGGCGGCTCTTTTGTGACGATCAAGATCCGCCAGCGTGCCTGCAGCGCCGAGGAAGGGCTCGTGAACGCGAAGATGACGCGGATGGAGGAGTCCATCCAAAAGTTCGAGGAGTTGCAGACGAAACGCAAGGAGATGATGAGAACGGCTCTGACGACGGCGGAACTGCTGGAGCCGGTCCCGCGAAGCGTGCTCCTGGCTTCGTTGACGAACAACCTCCCGGCGGGCGTGTCTCTGGTGAAGCTCGGGATGATTCAGAAGGAGCCCCCGCGATCCTCGAGACGAGCGCCGAAGAGCAAGTACCAGGCGGCCCAAGCGAAAGCCGGCGCCGGTTCAGAGGCGGCAATGTCGCCTGAAAAGATGCGCGAAACGCACATGGACATCGAGGGGATCGCGCCCAGCGATCTTCAGGTGGCGGCCTATATTGAGCATCTCGGACGGACGATCCTGCTCGACAATGTGGCGCTGATCGAGTCGAAGGAGAAGAAGATCGAGGATACTCCGTTCCGGCATTTCAAGCTCAAGGCCATGCTCCATAAGGAGATTCATCTGTCCAAAGAGGATATCAATGAGATTCGTACCAAGGCGGAGCATTCCGTTTATCAGTTTTAGTGTCGACCCGGGGGATGCCGGTCCAGGGGGCCGGGAAGCCAGGAACAGATTCATGTGGGAGCAGATACGATGACCAGCGGTTTGAGACAAGCCATATTTTTTGTCCTGTTGGTCGGTGTGGCGGCTATCGGATATCAGGGCATGATCAGGCCCGCCAACCGCAAGCTGGCGGAAGCGAAGCAGAAACTGGAGGGCAAGCGGGCCAAGCTCGCCGATTTCGAGGAGGCCACAGGGAACACAGAAGACCTTAATAAGCAGCTCGAACAGCTCCAGGAGGCCGTCCGATTCTTCGAGAGCAAGCTGCCGCCTACGAGCGAGGTGCATAAGGTCCTGGAGCAGGTCACCGTGATCGCGCAGAAGCAGGGGCTCAAGCCGAAGACCATCAAGACGCTTCAGCCGAAGGACAATAGCGGCTATGTCGAACAGCCGTTGAACATGAAGCTGGTAGGCAATTTCACCTCGTTCTACTCGTTTCTTCTGGAGCTTGAGAAGCTGCCTCGCATCATGAAACTGCGAGAACTCAAGCTGGAAAAGGAGAGAGCTGGCGAAGGAGAGATCGGCGCGGAATTCATTCTGAGCATCTTCTTCCAGAACAAAACGGCCTGACCGGGACATCGGTTCCGTCGGAATCCCGGCGGGGTCTCCATGGCACAGGGCATTGATGGAGTTGATTTATGTTGTCTTTCATGCGTGAACAGGAAAACGGGAATTCATCGGATCGTGCCTCCACGGGCGCGGACTCGCAGGCACCTCTATCCTCGGACCCAGCGGGGGCTCAAGAGTACTTGACAGTGGCCGCGAACAGCCGGAGCGTGCGGAGAAGCACGATCTTCGTGGTTGTCCTTGTCTGTATCGGCCTTGTCTGTCTGTTCCTGATGATCCGCAAGACCCAGCCTCAGGCGGCCTCCGCCAAACAAACGAAGGACGACGAAACCAAGATCGAAGCCGCGATCAGCCGGCTCACCGGCGTCAGGTCCGAGATGGCCGACCGCATGGATGAGATCGTCACGAAGTTCTACGAGTTTTCCGATGTGTCTCAGATCGAAGTCGATGAACTCGTGAAGAACCCGTTCCAGGTGGAGGGTTTCATGAAAGAAATCAAGGACGAGGTCGTGCTGGACGAGGACCCGCGGGCCCAGGCGGAGATGATCCGTCGGCAGCGGCTGCAACAGCAAGCCAGCACGTTGCGGCTGTTGAGTGTCATGCGCTCCGAGGTCGGCCACTGCTGCATGATCAACGACCAGATCCTGCGAGAGGGCGAGGTGATCGAGGGCTTCACCGTGACCAAGATCGGCAGCAACTCCGTGAATCTCACCTGGGCGGCGAACGACGGTTTCGGCCCCACCGTGTCAGAAACCAAAGATTTCACAGTTATTTTGAAGCTGACGGAATAATGCTACGCTTTCTATCCCCAAAAGATAAAAACCGGGTCCCGTCGGCGTCGAGCCGGACGGGGCAGAATGCATCAGTGACGGTCCCGATCTACCCGGACGACGAGGAAGTACGCGGGCTCTGTGATCTGTATTCCCCGGAGCCGACGAGTTGTACGCACACGCGCGATCTCGCCGACGTCCTGCTGGAGATGGAGAAGATCACCGATGAGCAGTACGGACGCCTTCGCCGGGAATCCATCGGCCGGCCCGGAATGGACCCGACGACATGGCTGCTCAAGGAGGGGCTCGTCGGCGCCGACGAGATTCTGGAGGCCAAGGCCAAGCTCAATGGCCTGGAGTTCCGTCGCATCCTGCCGGACAAGGTGGACAAGGAAGCCTTTGCGAAGCTCGAGGTCGACTTCATCAAGAAGAGCAGCATCGTCCCGGTCGAATTCGAGGGAGACGCGCTCGTCGTGGCGACGTGCGAGCCGGCGAATATCTTTGCCCTGGAGGATGTGAAGCGTCAGACGGGCATGGAACTGCGCGTGCTGGTTTGTACGCCGGATGACATCAATGCCGTCTGTGAGTCCTGCCAGGAGGAACCGACCGAGTACGTCCTCGACGACATCATCAGCGACATGACTGAGGTCGAGGTGGTGCAGGACCAGGAGGACGTCTCCGAGGACCTCGAGAAGATGGCCGGCCAGTCGCCGATCATCAAATTCGTCAATTACCTGATCAGCAATGGGGTACGCGAAGGCGCGAGCGACATCCACATCGAGCCCAAGGAAAAGCAGACGAAGGTCCGGTATCGCATCGATGGCGTTCTGTTCGAAGCGACCCAGGCGCCTCCGAACATGCATCCCGCCATCGTTTCCCGTATCAAGATTATGGCGAACCTCGATATCTCCGAGCGGCGTCTTCCCCAGGACGGCAAGATCTCTGCCCTCGTCGGGGGGCGGGCCATCGACCTGCGTATCTCCACCCTGCCCACCAGTCACGGCGAGAAGACCGTCATTCGTATTCTCGACAGCAAGTCCATCACGCGAGGCCTGGAGCACGTGGGTATGGAGGTCGAGGTGCGCGACACATTCGCGGAACAGGTGGCCCTGCCGCATGGCATCCTCCTGGTGACCGGACCGACGGGATCGGGAAAAAGCACCACGCTGTATTCCGCGCTGGGCCAGATGGACGGGGAGCGTTTGAATGTCTCCACCGTCGAAGACCCCGTCGAATATCAGTTGGATTTCTGCAACCAGGTCCAGGTCAACGAGAAGACCGGCCTGACGTTCGCGGCGGCCTTGCGCAGTCTCCTGCGTCAGGACCCGGACGTGATCATGATCGGCGAGATTCGGGATAATGAAACCGCTCGGATCGCGGTGCAGGCGGCTCTGACGGGTCACCTGGTGCTATCCACCCTGCATACGAACGATGCGGCCAGCAGCATCACCCGACTGGTCAACATCGGAATCGAGCCGTACCTGCTGGCGGCTTCCATCAACGCGGCCGTAGCCCAGCGACTCGTCCGTAGGATCTGTCCCAAGTGCAAAGAGATTTATAATATCCCGGAGCACATGCGAAAATACGTCGCGCGGGCGGGCGTCAATCCGAACGAACTGGTGCATGGCGCCGGTTGTGACGCATGCCGCAATTCCGGTTACGTTGGTCGGGCCGGCATCTTCGAGATGCTCGTCATTGACGACAAATTCCGCGACATGATCAACAAGGATTCCTCGGTGAACAACATGCGCCGTGCCTTCCGGGAGAGCGGCCAGGACACCTTGTTCGACGACGGCATCAAGAAGGTTCGGAAGGGCATCACCACAATCGAAGAGGTGCTCCGCGTCACCGAAGTGTACGGGCAAAGCGAGGACGAGGTGTTTGTGGAAAACCTCGACTAACCTGGATCGGAGTAAGGTTTACTACAGGACTGCAATATGATCGATCTCAAGACAATCCTGGCAGCCGCCATCGAGAACCGGGCCAGCGACGTGCACATCAACGTGGGGATGCCACCGGTCCTGCGAAGGGACACGGAACTGATTGACATGGACCACCCGCCCGTGACCAATCAGGACGCACTCGCGATGGTGCTGGCCATCGTCGGGCCGGAGAGAATGAAGCGCTTCGAGGAGAGCCGGGACCTGGATTTCTCGACACAGATCGCCGGCGGACACCGCTTTCGTGTCAATGCACATTTCCAGAGGAATACGGTGGCGGTTTCGTTCCGCGTGATTCCCAATCAGGTGCACACAATCGACGACCTCCACCTGCCGTCGATCGTAAAGGAGTTGACGGACCTGCCCCGAGGGCTGGTCCTGGTGACGGGCCATACGGGCTCGGGCAAGAGCACCTCTCTTGCCGCCATGATCGGCCTGATCAACTCGCGGTACAGCAAGCGTATCATCACGCTGGAGGACCCGGTCGAGTACCACCTCGAAAACGAGCGGTGCATGATCGAGCAGCGAGAAATTGGCTCCGACTGTCCGAACTTCGCCAGCGGTTTGCGGCACGCCCTCCGTCAGGACCCGGACATCATCATGGTCGGCGAAATGCGCGACCTGGAGACGACAAGCTTCACGATCACGGCCGCCGAGACGGGCCACCTCGTGTTCAGCACGCTGCACACGATCAATGCATCGCAAAGTATTGAGCGTATCATCGACATCTACCCGTCCGGTCAGCAGAACCAGATTCGCACGATGCTCTCGAACACGCTCCAGGCGGTGGTCTCCCAGACCCTGTTTCGCCGTGTCGATCAGCCCGGCATGGTGCCCTGCACGGAAATCCTCCTGTGCACCTCCGCGACGCGTAACTGCATCCGCGAGAACAGGATCTATGAGATTCCCAACATCATCGAGACCTCACGGAGGCTCGGCATGCAGAGCATGGACAACAGTATCGCGGAGATGTATTTCAAAGGCTTCATCGACAAGGATGAGGCCATCGTGCGATCGAGCAGTCCCGGCAAGATGGAGAAGGTCCTGGCGGCCGCGGGCAAGGTGAACGATGTTCCGAAAGCCGCCGCAGTCGGCGCCGCGAACTGACGGAGGAGGAACCTTATGGCAACGCAGACCATCGAGCAGCACGACGGAACCGCCGCATCGGAGAACTGGCAAGGGGCGGGCTCCCGCAGTTCGGGAGAAGGATTGCACCATTACGGGCGGTCGGAGAGTGACGGCGCAGAAAGCTCCGTCTCGCGGAAAATGCGCGGATTTCGGATCGAGTTCGGGCCCAGCCGCAAGGATATTCTCCACTTTACCAGGCAGCTCGCCGTGATGATTCGAGCCGGCATCAGTCTGCAGGACGCTTTGGACGGAGTCGGTGAGCAGCATGACAATATGAAGTTCAGGGCCGTGATTCGCGACCTCAAAGTCCGCATTGAGGAGGGCAACAGCTTCTCCCAGGCGCTCGCGGAGCACCCACAGGTGTTCAACAACCTGTATATCAACATGGTGGCGGCGGCTGAGGCATCCGGCTCACTCAGTGACATGCTGCAGAAACTGGCGGAGTACCTTGACGAGGAAGCGGAGACCCGTTCGCAGGTCAAGGGCGCCATGGTGTATCCGATCATCATCGCCGTGATGGCAGTCAGCGTGACGGTCTTTCTGCTTGTCTTCGTGCTGCCACGCTTCACCGCGATCTTCCGCGGCAAGGAGCACTTGCTTCCGATGCCGACGACCATACTCATGGCTACCAGCGCGTTTCTGCGCCACTGGTGGTATGCGATTCTGCCGGGGATTGGCGCCGGCTTCTGGGCCTTCTACTTCTTCATCAACACACCGACGGGACGCCTGTGGTGGGATAGGACCAAGCTCGTGCTGCCGTTGATCCGCACGCTGTGTCGGAGTCTCTATATCACGCGCGGTCTGCACACGATGGGCGTGCTGACGCGGGCCGGTGTCCCGATCCTGAACACGATCTCCATTACAGCCCACATCTCCGGCAACGCGCTGTACAAAGACATGTGGCTGAGCGTTCACGAAGACGTGCGCCAGGGCAAGAAGGTGGCCTCCGCCCTCAGCCGGTTCACCCTCATGCCCAGCAGCGTCGTCCAGATGATTCGAAGTGGAGAGGATTCCGGCAACATGGCCGACGTTCTCAGGGACATCTCCGCCTTCTATGGCCGTGAGCTCAAGACGGTGATCAAGGCGGTGACCTCCATGATCGAGCCCATTATGATCGTGCTGATGGGATGCCTGGTTGGTTTCATCGCCATGAGCATCATCCTGCCGATCTTCAAGATGTCGAACCTTGTCACGGGCAAGTAGACCCGTGGCCTTTTCGGGGGGGAACAAGATGGCGCGTCCAATCCATCATAGAGCTTTTTCGCTGATTGAGGTGATGATCGCGACCCTTCTGGTCGGCATGGCCATCGCCGCGCTCGCGGTGGCGAACGGCTCATTCACCATAGCCAACGGCGCCGGCGCGGACCTGTCCACCGCCGAGTTTCTCGTCGAGCAAATTCGCGAGCTGACAGCGGGGTTGCCGGTCGCGGACGAAGACGTGACCACCTGGACGACACTGGGGCCGGAAGCGGGGGAGCCGAATCTGGTCGATTACGATGATGTGGACGACTTCAACGGTTCGACTTTCTCGCCGCCGATCAACGCCGGAAAGGCGGTCCTGACGGACTTCGCGGCCTTCAGTCAGCGGGTCACCGTTCAGTTTCTGGATCCTACGAACTTCAACGTGGCGCTTACAAGCGGTTCGAGCGATTTCGTCCGGGTGACGGTGAGGGTCTCAATGAACGCAAGGCAAGTCAGCTCGGCGAGTTGGGTTCGAGCGAAGTATTGACGGGGGATGGCTTCCTGCAAGGTGAGTGAAATCAGGCAAGCGAAAGTGTGGCCGAATATGAACAGGCACAAACACAGCAGTAGATCCACCCGCCGCCGGGGTTTCACCCTGGTGGAGTGTCTCATCGGGCTGGCGATTTCCGCCATTCTCCTGACGGCAATGGCGGCGGCGTTCAACGCCTCCGTGACCAACTATCGCGAGAACGAGGACATGTACTGGACGATGAACAACGCCCGCCAGGCGTTGGCGCGGATGACCAGTCAGATCCGTACGGCCAGTACCTTCAACACGATGGATCCCAACAATCGGTGCAGTTTCTTCACCGCGGCCAACGAGGACATCACCTATGAGTTTCGTTCCGCGGACAATACGCTGTATCTGATCATGAACGCCACGAGCCAGGAGTACGTGCTCTGCGACAACGTGGTGGCTGCCACGTTTACCAAAACGCCCACCGACGATGGGATGGACTGCAGGAGCGTGCAGATCTCCATGACCGTCCGGAATGACGATTTCCAGCGGACGCTCGCGGCCGCGGCTGTGATCCGAAGGAACCTGGGCTTATAGGACACCTGGCGATTGAAGCCTCCCGCATGGGGGCGGCCGCAGAAGGCGGCGGCTCGTCGGCGGGGCCATCCTTGCATTCTCGCTGCCCGCACCTCGCGTCAGAGAATTCTTGAAAACTCGCTTGCTTTTTCCCACCCGATCGGCGATACTACCTCCAGAGTCATAAAGAGGGCGGCTAGCTCAGTTGGCTAGAGCACCAGCTCGACACGCTGGGGGTCAGAGGTTCAAGTCCTCTGCCGCCCATTCCTTCTCTTTTCGCATGTCTATTTTCTGCCCCCAAAAGCGGGCAATCCGCGTTTTCGGGGCTTTCCTGTTGGTTCTCGCTCAGTGTCATGCTGTCGCATGCGGCGGGGTGCTGAGCCGGATTCTGCGCCGCGTGCGTGAGACGTGCAATTCTCGTAGGCCATGTCCCCTGGAGGCGGCTATCTACAATCCGGCGGCTTCGCGGGGCAGCCGGGCGATCGCGCCGAAAACCGCGGCTACAAGAGAAACGAGACGGTTCCTCGCTGCGAGACGCCGGATACCGCGTGTGGATTTCGCCCGCAGGGCTTCGTAGATATCCGCCAGCAGTTCATGAATGTCCGCTTCGGCACCGTTGCCTTCCTGGAACGGAGGGACCCCTGCACTTACTTCAAGGGCCAGATCCTGGAGTTCCCTGAGGAGGCTCGTACCATCTTCTGTCTCTGTCGCAGCCAACATCTCTCGAAGCCGATTTCGGTAGGCACGCATCTGCCTCTGAGCGGCTCCATCGGTTTTCTGTCCTTGCTCCAACGGTCTACCCCCTTCCCTCTCCCTCAAGCCGGATCTACCAAATTGCTTATAGAGATGGTATGGTTTGAGAAGCAACCGTGCAAAAACCGAGGCTTCCGAGCCCGCAGCAAACCCCCAAAGTAGATTTTACCGTCAGGAGCATACACTTCGCATGCCTGATTGTCAAGATGTCTCTTTGCCGGGATCTTGGCTGTTCGGTCCTTGTGCCGGCAATGTGCGCGATGCGTCTCCGATGGATCACCTGTTCCGGCATCAGGGACATTTTCGCGACGGCCTGGGCGGTTGTCCTCGCCGGAGGTTTCCCGTGTATTCGTTGGGTTCTGCTCATCGGCAGCCAGGCCGGGGACATTTGGCGACTACGGGATGCCCTCGACCGCTATCTGCTGAGCATCTGGTCAAGTTGGTCCAGAAGGGGCTCCTGGCTCTTGAGGATCTTCTCCCGGGCCTGGGGCAGGGGGAGCCAGGTGGCTCGGTCTACCTCGGGGAAGGTCCTTCGGCGGCCGGAGCGAGGCGGCCATTCGATCTCGAACGTGTTGCTCTCGATTGCGTCGGCGTCGCAATCGCCTTCGATAGCCCATGCGTGGACGGTTTTTCCGCCGGCTTGCTTGATCGTCTCAAGCGGCACAAACCTGCCGGTGGCGGTGAAACCGGTTTCTTCGTGGAATTCCCGTTTGGCCGCTTCGAGCGGGTCCTCGTCCGTGAATTCCCCCTTCGGAATGGACCATGCACCCGCGTCCTTCCGGGCCCAGAAGGGGCCGCCCGGGTGAACGAGGAAGACCTCGACCTGTCCCGCTCGCGTGCGATACATCAGCAGCCCCGCACTTCGCCTGGTCAAGCGTCGCCTCCTTCGGGCGGGACCGGCTCGTGGGCCTTTCGGCCGTACACCTTCTCATAGGCCTTGCATGCCGGGCAGATTCCGCCCTCAAGCCATTTGACGAACCAGAAGCACACTCCCTTCTGCTTCTTGCGTGCCCGGCCGCAGACGGGGCAAGCGACACACTTCTGGGCAAGCTCGCGGTCTTTCTCTGTAATCTCTCCGGTGGACATGACACGAACTCTCCTTCTCCAGGCGAACGGATACCATGCCATGGTCGGCGACACGAGCAGATGCCTCCGTTCCCGTCGCGCAAAAGGTGATCGAAATCAGTTGTTCCCCGCCTCGACGACCGAGAAGTGCGGCTTGGCTTCTGCCGAACGGTTCGTTCAGTCTCGCAGAATGAGATCAGTAGCGAGGTCTGCCGCGTCCCGGCCCTCGACTTCCCCGATCTCGCCCTCCACCGCGGCTACCGGGTCGCCCGCCGCCTTGTCTTCCGCCGCCGTACGGACGTCCCGAGCCGCCGGGCCGTCTGCCGCCCATGCCGGGGGCCGCCGCCTTCGTCCGGCCCGCCTCCGCGCGGATCTGGTTGCCCTTCACTTCTTTTTCGTTCATCTGCTCAATCGCCGCTTTGGCCTGTTCCTCCGCCGGCATTTCCACAAATCCGAACCCCCTCGATTCGCCGGTAACGCCGTCACGGATGATCTTGACCGATGCCACGTCTCCGCACGCTTCGAAGGCCTGGCGCAGGTCGTCTTCCGTCGTGTCCAGCGTGAGGTTCCCCACATAGATGTTCATGTACTATCCTTTCCGTAGGAGTCTAACAGTCTTGTAGAGGGCACACCGGCTACACGGGTACACGGCTCACGTTGCGTAGGCGGATCATTCGCTCAATGCCCGGTATCGCGGGTATCGTATAGCAAAAGCGTGGGTAAGGGAATAGACATCCGAAAATATTTGCGATTGCTGTTCGAAGATTTGCGTATCTGGCCTGTCCGGCGCGGCGCAAGGGAGAAATGCCTCGATTACGGTCGCTGCCTGAGCGTTACCTGTGGGCCGCGGAGATAAAACGGGGTCAGCGCCATTGGATCGGCGAACAGGTCCTTGGCTGCCTTCTGAACTCCGAGCCAGTGGACGTTGGCCGCTCGGGGGCCCCAGCAACCTTCCGGTAAGATGACCACGCGTTCGGCAGGGAATCGATCCCGATGGAAGAGCAGCCCGTCGCCCAGGACACCGAGCGGACCGGCCGTAGCGAATTGGTCCACAATCTCGCCGGGCGTCATCAGGCGGTCGGGAAGGATCTTGCGCCAGGCGGCGTTGCCGGGGGCGGGGATCTCGTACCCGGGGCCGTCGGGCTCGTTCCGGCCGGGCTCCGTTCGCTCGTAAACGGCGACGAAAAACTGGCCTCGTTTGGCGTCGAACAGGGCCGCGATCCGATCGGGCGTGCTCTTTTGCTCGATCCTCCCGTCTGGGGAATGGCCCAGGTTGGCCGCGACGGCATCCAGGGCGTCCACGGTAACGATTTGAACTCCTGTTGCCAGATGCATCGTTTTTGCCACGGTCACGGCGATCCGCAAGCCGGTGAAGCTGCCCGGGCCGATTGCGATGTGTATTTGATCGATGTCGTCCGGTGTGTGACCGTGGCGGCTCAGCAGCGATTCGAGCGTGGGGAAGACCTCCGCACTGTGCCGTAGAGGGGCGGAAAACGCCGTTTCTTCAAGAAGATCGCGTCCTCGGCCCAGTGCTGCCGACCCGATCCGACTGGATGTTTCGACCGCCAGGATGAGCGGCCTGTGGGCTATATTGCTGTTTTTATCTATCTTCGCCATGCTGCCATTGTGCCCTATTGGTCTTCACCCCATTTTTGCCGCGAGGATTCCCGTGCGGCTGCCGAGCAAGCCCGCCTTTCCCTGATGGGGGGTCGGATTTTATCGGCCAAAGAAGTTAGGTGCTGATTTTTCTCTTGCATAAAATTCGCTATTTTAATAGATTAGACTCATGACTCAGTCCTATCGTCCTTCGAACTGGAGGTTATCAGTAACAGCAACTGTGGGCAAGTTTCCAAAGAGGGTGACCACATTATAGGCAGGAGGTTAGGTTTTGGACAGGCCAACTTTGTACGCGAAGTCTGTGCGGGTGGGGCTCGTAACGACAATTCTGACATCGGTCGTATTGGCGGCGGCAGTCTTCGGGCCGGGGACCCCAGCAAAGGCAGCACAGAATGGTGATGATGCCACGATGCGTCATCTGGTACAGTATTTCGTGGGAGTAGGCCAGCAGCAGTACGACCGCGGCTGCGACTGGTACCTCGAGGCGGAGAAGACCCTCAAGAAGGCTCGGGAGTACATGCAGTACCTCGATCCCGTTGAGCAACGGAAGCTGCAGTCGCTCCTGGGGAAGGTCAGCGCGGCAGCGGCCGGTCGTCGAGAGGTGATGGAGGCCAGGAAGAGCGCGGAAGAGTCGTCGCGCCAAGGCGACGTGGCGGCAGCGCGCGCAGCTCTCGCAGGCATCAGAGACAGCGCATTGCTCACGGCGAAAGAGCGTGCAGAGGTCGAAGGCATGCTTCGCGACATGGAGCCGGCGGCTCAAGCGAATGTCGCGACGGTCGCGGCGCCCGTGGGCGAGGCGGCATCGGCAGACCCGGCACAGAGCGGCCAGCCCATCGCCGGTG
>Ga0272441_10006978_pt1 | contig 18602 bp, 18 predicted proteins | sample SSMProp6N_FD_193582 | JGI IMG/M metagenome (GOLD analysis project Ga0272441, IMG submission 193582) | Marine sediment archaeal communities from Little Sippewissett salt marsh, Falmouth, MA, United States - SSM-Prop-6N | ecosystem: Environmental > Aquatic > Marine > Wetlands > Sediment ... | reverse complement strand
ACCATAATTTTTTGTTCCAACACCTTACGTTTGGGAGCCCTCCCTTGTACGTGGTGTGCGTGTCCACCAGTACCCTGAAAGGGGAGTGGCGGAAGGCCTGAAGCTACAACAGGGTGCCCACCTATAACAGAAGGTTCAAAAAAGGGTTAACACGGCATAGGCGGGGGGTTGTTGCAGGTATAGACTGCGCATCCCTGATCGGTCTTAGGCAAGGAATTAACAGAAACCTTTCGAAGGCACCATCTTTTTCTCCTTTCCCTTCATATCCCCTGTATAAGTTTTCGTCAGCATCTAACAACATACTCTTTCATATGGGAGTTGTGTATGAATGATATCTTGAAAATGTGGTACACAGTGGTGACTCTGCCGGTTTTTGCTTACAGAGAGGGGGGGGGAAGAACTGATGGTTAGCGGTTTTGTACTATTTGCGGTCTCAGTGGTGGCACTGGGCGCAGGTGTAGCGGGTGGATATCTCTTGAGGAAAGGGATATCCAAGAAGAATCTGGCTTCGACGGAAAATCTGGCGGCGCGGATCGTGAGCGAGGCCAAGAAAGAGGCCGATAATATAAAAAAAGAGGCCATTCTCCAGGGGAAGGACCATCTTCTCAAGGTGAAGAATGACTTTGAGAGTGAAACGAAAGAGAAGAAGATCGAACTCGACAAGCTGGAAAACAGGCTCCGTTCGAAAGAGGAGAATCTGGAAAAGCGGCAGGATCAGTTTGCTCAGAGGGAAAACGGCCTCAACACCAGGGAAAGTTCCCTGATGAAAAAAGAGGCGCAGTTGAGTGAGAAGCACCACACACTCGAGACGGTTATCGAGGAACAACGGGCGAAGCTGGAAACGATCGCCGGTATTTCCGCCGAAGAGGCAAAGGACCAGCTCATTCAGATCATGCAGACCGAGGCGAGACACACCGCGGCCCGCAAGATACGAAAGATAGAGGAAGATGCCAGGCGGGATGCCGACAAGAAGTCACGGGAGATCCTTGCCTATGCCGTCCAGCGCTATGCCTCTGATTTCGTGGTTGAAAATACGGTATCCGTGGTCACGCTTCCTTCCGATGAGATGAAGGGGAGGATAATCGGACGGGAAGGGAGGAACATCAGGGCCATCGAGGCGGCGACCGGCACAGACCTTATCATTGACGACACGCCCGAAGCGGTGGTCCTCTCCAGTTTCGATCCCGTACGCCGTGAGGTGGCCAAGCTCTCGCTGGAGCGGTTGATTACCGATGGGCGGATACATCCCGGTCGAATCGAGGATGTCGTCAACAATGCCCGGAAAGAGGTGGAAAAGATTATCCGTGAGACGGGTGAACGGATCTCCTTCGATGTCGGTGTCCATGACATACACCCCGAAATCCTTACACTGCTTGGGAGACTGCGATACAGGACGAGTTTTTCGCAGAATGTCCTTACCCACTCGGTGGAAGTGGCCCACATGACGGGCATGATGGCCGCCGAACTGGGAATGAATGTCAAGGAGGCGAAGCGGGCTGGGTTGCTGCACGATATCGGGAAGGCCGTCGATCACGAAGTCGAAGGTCCCCACGCGGCCATCGGGGCGGAATACGCCAAGAAATATGGCGAGACGGAACGTATCTGCACTGCCATAGCGACACATCACGATGACGGCCATTCCAATACGCTCCTCGGGGTCCTCGTGCAGGCGGCGGACAGCCTGTCCGCGGCTCGACCCGGTGCCCGGCGTGAGATGCTGGAAACCTATGTCAAACGGCTCGATGAACTGGAACAGGTGGCCCGGTCCTTTAACGGTGTCGATAAGTGTTATGCCATCCAGGCGGGGAGAGAGATCCGTATCCTCGTGGAAAACGAAAAGATGTCAGACGATGACGCCGTCATGCTCTGTAATGACATCATAAAAAAGATAGAGGCAGAACTGACCTACCCCGGTCAGATCAAGGTCACCGTCATCAGGGAGATGAGGGTGTCGGACTTTGCCAAATAAGGGACCGTTGCGATCATGCAGATACTCTTTATCGGTGACATCGTCGGGAAACCCGGCAGACGGGCCGTCAGCAACCTCCTTCCCCACATCGTCGCCCGGCATGACATCGATATTGTCGTAGCCAATTGTGAAAACGCGGCGGGGGGACTGGGGGTAACGCGAGAGGTCATCGATGAACTCTATGCCTGTGACATCGATGTCCTGACATCGGGGAATCATATATGGGACAAGAGGGGGGTCGGCGATTTCATCGGTGACTATCCAACGCTTCTGAGACCCGCCAATTACCCCGAAGGTACGCCGGGGCGGGGAGGCGTCTCCGTCAGAGACAGTTCCGGAAAATCGCTCGGCGTCATCAACCTGGAGGGGCGGGTCTTCATGAAATCCCTCGATTGTCCCTTCAGGGTCGCAGAGCGGGAGATAGAACGACTGGGCGGTGCGTTGGATATCATCATCGTCGACTTGCATGCCGAGGCGACATCGGAGAAACAGGCCATGGGATGGTTTCTCGATGGGAGGGTGGGTGCCGTCATCGGGACCCACACCCATGTGCAGACGGCGGATGAACGGATACTGCCCAACGGTACGGCCTACATCAGCGATGCGGGCATGACCGGTGCCATGGACTCCATACTGGGGGTAAAGAAGGACATCGCCCTTGAGCGGTTTCTGACCCAGATGCCCAACAAGTTCGAGGTGGCCAAACGAAATGTCTGGCTTCAGGGAGTTGTCCTGGACTGCGATATCACGACGGGAAGATGCCGTTCCATCGAACGGGTCAACGAGAAACTGGAGAAATAAGGGGTAAATTTGGTAGATATTAAGGGTGAGCCTCTTTCGTATTTACGTTGATGAACCCTCGCATAAATGCCTTTTCGCTCGTCTAAGAAGTTTTTTGATAAATCTAAGGCTTGCTTCAGGTGATTCCAAAACTCGCCCTTCGGGCTCAAACAATTGGAATCGCTATCCTTCCGCTTCGCCAAGATTTATTATCAAAAACCATCTTAATGACCGCTCAAAGGTATGTATGCTTAAGCAACTGTATTACAAATTGGGGGGTAATAATCTCTAGAATTGAAGCAGGGTGGATGTTGTGAAGAGTGTATTTGATGTATTGTCCGAACGAGGTTTTGTAGAACAGGTAACAGAAGAAGAACCGATAAAGGAACTCCTGGCACGGGAATCGGTGACCTGTTACATCGGGTTCGATCCGACGGCCACGAGTCTGCACATAGGCAGCCTCGTTCCCATCATGGCCCTCAGTCATATGCAGCGGGCGGGACACCGGCCCATCGCCCTCGTCGGAGGGGGGACGGCGCTCATCGGAGACCCCAGCGGCAAGACGGAGATGAGGCAGATACTGACGCGCCATGAGATAGACAGGAATGCGGCGGCCATACGAAAACAGCTGTCGCGATATATCGAGTTCGCCGATAACAGGGCCCTCCTGCTGAACAATGCCGACTGGCTGGCCGGGCTCAATTACATCGAATTTCTCAGGGATATCGGACGCCACTTCAGCGTCAACCGTATGCTGGCAGCCGAGAGTTACCGCATGCGCATGGAGACGGGGCTCAACTTCATCGAATTCAACTATATGCTCCTCCAGTCCTATGACTTTTACTACCTCTCAAAACACCACGACTGTGTCATTCAGATGGGGGGAAACGATCAGTGGGGCAACATCGTTGCCGGCGTCGATCTCACCAGGCGGCTCGAGGGCAGGCGGGTCTATGGCGTGACCTTTCCCCTGCTGGTGACCTCTCAGGGACACAAGATGGGAAAGACGGAGAAGGGCACCGTGTGGCTCGATCCCGACCTGACCAGTCCCTATGAATATTTCCAGTACTGGATCAATACGGAAGATGCCGATGTGGAACGGTTCATGGCCCTCTTCACCTTTCTTCCAGTTGAAGAGATCAGGGCGGTATCGACACTTGCCGATGCCGAGATCAATATGGCCAAGGCCGTCCTTGCCTTTGAGGCAACGCGAATAACCCATGGAGAGGCGGAGGCGGTTGCGGCCTGGAAGGCCTCTGCAGGCGCCTTTAACCTGCGGTCCGTCTCCCCCGGACTCTTCCCGTCCTCATCCATACCGAGGGGTGATGTCACTGAGGACACATCGGCCATTCCCACCTACGAAAAAACGATGGACGAACTGGAGACGACGCCCATCGCCGTCCTCTTCCAGGAAGTCGACCTCTGCGCATCGCGGGGAGAGGCCCGGCGACTCGTAACCCAGGGGGGAGCCTATATCAACGGCCGGCAGATCACATCCATTGACGACAGGATCGGTGCCGGTGATCTCGACGAAAACCGTGAAATCCGCCTGCGCAAGGGCAAGAAGAAATACGCCATCATCAGGGCACGGTAGGCCCCCCGCCTGCCCGTTACAGCATCGGAGACATAGGCTGTATGCACACACAGCCGCGTGTTTTCCCCCGTGACGACAGGGGCGGGGATGTTCTTTTTATATTGACTCAATCGCGCCGTTTCCTGTAATCTTGTGCCATAATATTCCATGAATCCCATTGCGAACAAAACAGTGAGTCTGCTCTCCGTGACCTGTTGCGGGGAGAGTACATAATTGATCTTTCTTGGGTCTTCACTGGATGGACAGCAAGGGTCATACTGCTTGATGGCTGGGTGTGAATGTGGGTGACTGATGAGAGGTGAACTGGGTATCTTTTTCTATCCGCGGTTATGCGTATATACTGGGAGGTGAAGAAGGAATGGGCAAGATAGGGATTGCCGTTGCTGGCATCGGGAATTGTGCCAGCTCGCTGATTCAGGGGATTAATTATTACCGGGACAGGAGCAGCGCGGATGCCATCGGCCTGATGCACTGGGAAATCGGCGGATACAGACCGGGCGATATCGAGGTGGTGGCCGCCTTCGACATCGACAGGCGCAAGGTCGGTCAGGATGTGGCGTCGGCGATATTCCAGAAGCCCAACTGTACCACGGTCTTTCAGAAAGACATCCCACCCACGGGGGTCACCGTTTCCATGGGGCGGATACTGGACGGTTTTTCCGAGCACATGAGTCACTATGACGAAGGGCGTACCTTCCTGCCGGCCGACGAACGGGAGCCCACGAGAGAAAAGGTGACAGGAATCCTGAAGGAATCGGGGGCCGAGATGCTCCTCAACTATCTCCCCGTCGGTTCCGAGGAGGCCGTCCGCTTTTATGCCGAGTGCGCCCTGGAGGCCGGGGTGGCACTGATCAACAACATGCCCGTCTTCATCGCCAGTGATCCCGACTGGGCGCGGCGCTTTGAAGAAAGGAAGCTGCCCCTCATCGGCGACGATGTAAAATCACAGATGGGAGCCACCATTATCCATCGCATGATGGCCGATCTCTTCAAGAAACGGGGCGTCAGGTTCGATCGAACCTATCAGTTGAATACAGGGGGAAACACCGATTTTCTCAATATGCTGAACCGGCACCGTCTGGTGTCCAAGAGGACATCAAAGACAGAGGCCGTCCAGTCGGTGGCGGCCCAACGCCTCGCCGACGAAGACATCCATGTGGGGCCCAGTGATTACGTGGCCTGGCAGTATGACAACAAGGTCTGCTTCATGCGCATGGAGGGGAGGCTCTTCGGCGATATCCCCATGGACATCGAAATGCGGCTCTCCGTGGAGGATTCTCCCAATTCGGGGGGCGTCACCATCGACGCCATACGCTGCTGCAAGCTGGCACTGGAGCGGGGACAGGGGGGCGTCCTCTATGGGCCGGCTGCCTATTTCATGAAACATCCGCCGCGTCAGTTTACCGATGACGATGCCTATCGCATGACGGAGGAATTCATCAGGGGGACATAGCGAACAGGGGAGATGCCGTGGCCTGATCGGGTGTCTTGCTGCCGCTGCAGGGCCTTCGTCCTTCACAAAAGTGCCTCCCTGTATGACCTGCCGGGGAAAGGGGAACGGTTTGATGTCGAAGGATACCGCCGCTGACGAAGCGGGACGCACCGGGAGGGGAGGCAGGCTTCGTCTCCTGCTCTTTGTCGCCGTCATTGCCCTCCTCATGGTCGGTGCAAAGGTCTTCGGTCTGGGGGATCGCCTCGGCGACTTGCGGGACTGGATTGCAGGACTCGGTCCGCTTGGCGCCGCCGTCTTTATCGCACTCTATGTCATCGCCGTCGTGGCCGCCATCCCGGGCTCGGCACTGACCGTCGTCGCCGGGGCCCTCTTCGGATCCCTGTGGGGGATCATATGGGTCAGCATCGCCTCGACGGCGGGGGCCTGCTGTGCCTTTCTCATCGCCCGGTATATTGCGCGGGATGCCGTGGTGCGATGGCTGTCTCACAATGAGAAATTCCGGCGTCTCGACCAGCTCACCGAGGATCACGGTGCCGTCATCGTCGCCCTGACGAGGCTGGTACCCATCTTCCCCTTCAACCTCCTGAATTATGGGTTCGGTCTCACACGGGTGAGATTCGGGACCTATCTCCTGTGGTCATGGCTGTGCATGCTCCCCGGTACCGTCCTCTACGTGGTGGGTGCCGATGCCCTGACAGACGGTCTTGCCAGCGGCGAGATCCCCTGGGCACTGGTGGCCACGATGGCGGGAGCGGCCCTCGTCCTCTTCTTTCTCGTCAGGGTCGCAGGGAAAAGGCTCAAGGACAGGGAACAGATTACCCGCTCGGCCCGCCATCGGGGGGAGTGAAAGAGGGGAGGGCTCCCGGAAACCCCCGGCCCCTCATTTGTAGAACCGCGCCAGTTTCTCCGGCTTCATCCCCAGGAGATAGAAGACCATCAGTGTCCAGTTCCGGAGGGTCCCGAAGACATATCCTTCCTCTTCCCACCGGCGGGGGGAGGTCCCCGCCTTCATGCCCGTTATGTGGATGCGATGACGCCGGGCCTTGAGCCGTCTCATGAAGTCGACATCCTCCATGATCGGTATGTCACGGAAACCGTCCAGGGCCTGGAATACCTCTCTCCTCACGAAGATTCCCTGGTCGCCGTAGGGGATCCTCGTGATGCGGGAACGGAGAGAACCCACCAGGGCGACGAGGCGCAGCCAGGCATTCTTCGACAGGATGGAAAGGTCGAAGGCGCCGCCGGCATATCTCCCGTCGCCCATGACTGCAGTTATGTGTTCCATGGCCCCCGCAGGGAGGGTGGTGTCGGCGTGGAGGAAGAGGAGTATGGTCCCCGTGGCCATCGATGCCCCCCGGTTCATCTGGTGACCGCGCCCCTTTCGGGCGTTTACCGTTGTTACCCCGCTGCCCCTGAGTTTACTGATGGTGGTGCCCTCGGGGGTGCCGTCGACGACGATGCACTCGCAGGCCTTCCCCCCGGTGAGACGGGTGACATGGTCGATGGTATCCGCGATGATTGCCGCCTCGTTGTAGACGGGGATGATGATGGAGATGCGCTCTGTCATAATGACTCCCCGTCCCATGACGTGTCCCGCAGGTATGCCATGGTCCTGGACCGCGCAAAGGGTGTATTGCTGTTTCGGGCGACAAGGGCCCTGAGATCGTCTGTTTCGTCTATGTCGCGCCACCGGGGCAGGAGGTGGACGTCGTATCCCTCCCTGGTGAAGCGGGCCATGGTATCGGCGAGGACCGTGGTGGTCCCCCAGGGTATGTCGTCAAAGACGCGGGGTGTCAGTGTCTCTTTCCTGAATCCGATGAGATAGTATCCGCCGTCCTGTGCCGGTCCCATGACGGCGTCGTGATCGTCCAGCGACGAGAGGGCCTTCGCCAGGAAGGCGCCGGGAAGGTCGGGGATGTCGCTCCCTATCAGGATTACCGATGTATAGCCCCGGGCGAATGTGTGATGAAAGGCACCATACATGCGTTCTCCCAGATCGGCCCCTTCCTGGGGCATGTAGAGGCGATCTTCTCCGAAACGCCGTCTCATGGCCGCTCCCTTTTCCGGCGGATCGAAGGCTATGATGAAGGGAATCCCCGTCCCTTCCAGTGTGTCCAGTGCGTCGGCGATAAAGTGTTCATAGAGGGTACGGACAAAACCGGCACCGCAGGTGGCGGCCAGTCTCGATTTGACCGTCCCTTTTTCGGGGTACCGCACACAGATCACGATGCATGCCCCGTCCGTCATCGGTAGACCTCTATGAAATCGACGGAGGAGACGGACCCTTCTCCGGTGTTGTCGGAATCGTTCATGACGGCGATGCTCGCCTCCGCCGGCGGTTCCTTCCCGAAGGCCTCGCGGTAGTCTTGCAGGATATCCACCGTTTCGGTGATCCACTGCCCCGCCCGTTCGTTACCCGACTGGAGGATTATCATCTGCGACCGATCGGTGTAGGGGCTCTGCATGATCCTCTTGTGCTGTGATCTGTTGGACCATATGTAGTTCAGGGTGCTGTGGGGAGGATATGCACCGTAGAAGGCCTTGGCAACGCCATAGGTGAGTTTTTCACCGAAGGAGCCTACGTCGGGATCGTAGCGGAACATGACGTAGATGCGGATGGGGTAGTCGTCACCCGATTTCTCCTCTGCGTTTCCCCCCTCGTAGACATGTTCGATCCGCCAGCGCCACCTCACCTTCCGGTACTGGGTGACGTCAAAGGTGTCCCTGTGGACGAGGGCCGATGCCGATGCCCTGCTCTCGGTACGGAGGAAGGAGGTGTCCCCTTCAGCCTCGATGGTGTAGGTGCTGTGTGCCTCTATCTTGGGAAAGGTAAGCGGCTTCCACTGATCGAGGTCCACGAAATCGTCATGGAAGAGTATGTCGCCGGCACCGCTTTCCCCCTGCGCGGGGAGCAGGATCGCAGAGAGGATGCAGAGAAAGAGGAATCCCTTCACTGCCCGTCGCGGCCTCGTGCGGCCTGTTGCTGTCGTTCTGTCTTTCCTGTAAGGGGTATACATAATGCCTCCCTTTCTTCCTGTCCCTGTCAACTCCAGAGGGCACGGTAGATCCTGTCCCGGTAGACGCCGTAGGATGCCTCGGTGACCCGTCTCGGTCGTTCCTGCCCGATATGAAGCTCCTCTGTGATGGTCCCCGGGTTGATGGCCATGATCTCTATCTTGTCTGCAATGGAGATGGCCTCGTCCACATCGTGGGTGACGAAGATGATGGTCTGCGAGAGTTCCTGTGCCAGTGCTATGAGGAGGTCCTGCATCTCGCGCCGCGTCCGGTAATCGAGGGACGCGAAGGGTTCATCCATGAGAAGGATATGGGGGTCCAGGACGAGGACCCGTGCCAGTTCGACGCGCTGTTTCATCCCCCCCGAGATGTCCCTCGGAAGATAGTGGCGAAAATCGAGGAGCCCCACGAGGGCGAGGAAGTGGTTGACCCGTTCCTCGATTGTCTCTGTGAGCCCCTTCTTCCCCGTGAGCCCGAAGGCGACGTTTTCGGAGACGGTGAGCCAGGGGAAGAGGGTATCCTCCTGGAATACGACGCAGCGGTCGGGCCCCGGTTTGGTGATCCGGCGGCCCCTCACCCTCACGAGTCCCGCCGTGGGAGCGATGAACCCCGCCAGTATATTGAGGAGCGTCGTCTTCCCGCACCCGCTCTGGCCCACGATACAGGTACATTCACCCTGCCCGACGGAAAAGGTGACATCGTCGAGCACCCCTTTCCTGACGCCGTTGACGGAGAAGTGCATGGACACGCCCATGGCCTCCAGGACCGTAGCGGTCAAAGCGTCCCTCTGCTCCATTTTACCTGCCTCCGGCGGGGTCACGGCATCCTCCTGGCACTCTTGAATGACAGCCTGAGGAAGGCCACCAGGAGGGCATCACTCATCTTTCCCACGATGGCGATGAGTATCATGCCCATGATGATGATATCGACGCGACCGATCATCCGCGCATCCATGATGACGGCGCCGAGACCGTCGGGGACACCCGTCAACTCACCGAGGACGAGATAGGCCCAGGATATGCCCAGTCCCAGTCTCAGGCCCGTCATGATATGGGGCATTGCCCCCGGAAGGAGCACGGCATAGGACCCGCGTATCCGTCCGGTGCCCATCATGGCGCCGGCACGGAGCAGCAGGGGATTGATCTGGCGTGCCCCCGCCATGGCATTGAGATAGATGGGGAAGAAGGCCGCCAGGGCCACCAGGAAGACCGTCGTCCTCATGCCGATGCCGAGCCAGACCATGGCAATGGGGAGCCAGGTAATCCCGGGGACCGCCCTCAGTCCATTGATAAAGGTACTGAAGAGCCGGTTGATCTCGGCAACGCGACCGGAGAGTATGCCCAGTGGAAGACCCACGGCGACGGCAATGGAAAATCCGAGAAAGACACGGAGCAGGCTCGTCGAGGCATCCTGGAGAAAGCGACCGGCATAGGGGGCGGAGCCGGGTTCGGCGAAGATATAGATATGGGCCGTCCCGATGACCGTCACGGGGTCGGGGAGGAGATAGGGGGGCAGGATGCCCGCCCTGCTGATGACGAACCATGCACAGACAAAGGCCGCCGGAATGATCCAGGGGAGGATCCCATGGACCAGGCCTTTCTTGTCTCCCTTTCCTGTGTTGGTTCCTTTCATTGCCTGTCCTGCCGGGCCTCCCTGATCTGCCGGACAAAGGAGAGATCGATCAATGCTGCATAGTCCGGTTCCCTCTCTATCATGCCCAGGTCTTTCATGCGCCTGCCCAGTGCCGCTGTCTTCCGGACAAAGGAGTCGTCCATCTGCCAGGCCAGCTCCATATTGGGTGCCGCCCGCTCCAGGATTGCTTTCGGTGTCCCGAAGTGCGAGGCCCGGTCGAGCCATGCCCCGGGGTGGGAGGTCAGGTACACTGTGGCCTCCACGTGTGCGGCAACGAGTTCCTCCACGCGGTGGCGATGTCCCGTGATGCTGTCGCTGAGGACGAGCATCGCCGCGTTGATGGTGCCGATGGTCTCGCCGAAATAGGGATAGGAGAGGATCCTGCCGTATTCTTCGACGACGGCCCGCGTGGGGAAGGGCTCACCCGAGAGAAAGGCATCGATATTGCCGTGGGCAAGGGCCAGTCCCATGTCGAAGAAATCGACCCGCACGAGGTCTACATCCCCTTCGGGAGACAGACCTCCCCGTGCCAGCGTTTCCCTGAGGAGGACCTCGTGCATCGTACCGGGGACGTAGCCGATCTTCCGGTCTCGAAGATCGGTGACGGCGTGAATATCTCCCTGGCGCTGAACGACCAGGGCAGAGCATTTGTTGCAGAGGGCGGCGACGATGACCACCGGTTCACCCCGTGATGCCGAATGGATGGCATGGGTGATCGTCGTACCGCACATGTCCAGGCTCCCCGCCAGGAGTGCCGTCTTCTGGTCCGCCGGATTGGTGAAGGGGAAGACGGAGATCCCGCTGCCCTCCCTGAGATACCGGTCATAGAAGAAGGGCTGTATGGTCTGGGGTGTCTTCCAGGTCCCCACGCGGTACTCCTCTGCGAGCACCTGCGGGACCGGTCCCGCGGAGCACACTATCAGGAGGCAAAGCATCAGAAGAGAACATGTCTGTATCTTCATACCCGTCCTCATTGTATGGTTGATTCCGCCGACGGGGCCGCTACCCCTGCCGCAGGGAGCGAGCACTGTGTTCTTCGCCCAGTGCAAAACAGTTGGACGGGAGATGGGGATCCCAGTCCGTCTCCGTCAGCAGGGTGGCGCAGTGGGTAATGCTTCTCCCCCGTCCCTGTTCGGTGTCCGCTTCCCGGTCGCGGGGGCTTGCCCCCACTTCGGGAAAGAGGAGATTTCCCCCGGCGATGAGCGACAGTGTGCTCGGTTCATGGAGACAGTGTGCCTTCGGTATATCCCCCATGACGAGCCTGCTGACGGCCACCATCCGTGCCATTTCACGTTCACTGATCATCCCGGCAGGTTCGAAGGGGGAGCCGGGAAAGTTGATCCGGCGCATGACGCCGCTGTATGTGGCTCCCATGGTGCGTGCCATGACCATGAGTTCTGCGATCTCTTTCGTGCTGTGTTCCGGTCCCACCGGTTCGACGCAGTTCATCCAGTGGAGACCCACATCGGTTATGATCCCTATGGTGTGGATACGCCGTTGCCTCTTGAAGGGGGTGTCCCTCCCTTCACCGAGGCGCAGGGCGTGGTAGGCACCCACGAATCCCGCATCGAGGAGCTGCTCCGCCTCCCGGTGACTGATGTCACGGGTATTGGCGACCAGCGGCACCGATGTCTTCGTCCGGAGCAGCCTCCCCGTGTCGAGGAGACGCTCGAAGCTGTAGGTCCCCGTCGTCATGATGTTCAAGGCATCGGCATGTTCGGCCTCGGCACGTGTCGCCCAGTCGACGATGTCGTCTTCAGTGAAGGATATGGTGGTAACGAAGATGCCCGCCGCCTCGGCAAGAGAGCAGAAGGTACAGTTGAAGGGGCAGGGTTCCACATTGATGCCCATATGAAAGTGGAGTTCACCCTTTTCCCCGAACTGCCGGCGTGACATGGTATCGGCCGTCTCCATGACGGCATAGACCTCCCGGCTTCCCAGGTCCAGCTGGAGCAAAAATTCGGCCTCTTCCTGTTCAATGCCGGCGAAGTCTTTTCCCTTCTGTAATATGGCGGCAACCCTGTTGCTGATCTTCCATGACATGGGTATGCTCCTTGTGCGTGTGATGGTCCGATGACGAAGGTTAATGAAGGACGAGGTACGATCTGTCTTCTCTGTACGGCCATGATAACACAAAATATATCTCAGGCAAACTGTAAACTGGTTGCCCTCTGGTTCCACGATTTCTGTCCATAATTCATTACGGCATGAAAAGAAGATTGCAAGTTACAGACCTTTTCGGTACAGTTATACCCGATATCATCCTCCACATCCCTGTCCGCGTCCTTCGTGGCCCCGTGCCTCTTTCAGAGCCCTCTTCTCCCGCAATCCCATGGGGCCGGTATTGCAGTATGACTGGATGTGCCCTTCATCACCGGTCACTCTGCCGTGACCTCAGGGATGATGGAGGCGGTGGTGAGATCGGCCCTTATGCTTACCGTACTATCTAGCCTGCGGACCGGCCGGAGACTCCCGGTAGGGCGGTTCGCATCGTCAAGGTGAAAGGAGCAGAGATGGCAGTCTTCGATTACGATCTCGGTATTATCGGGGGCGGCGCCGCCGGTCTGACGGCCGCCGCCGGAAGTGCGCAGTTCGGCGCAAAGACCATACTCATCGAAAAGGCGGAAAAACTGGGGGGCGACTGTCTCCACTACGGCTGCGTTCCCTCGAAGACACTGATCAGGACGGCCACCCTGCGGGCGCAGATGGGGCGTTCAACGGAATTCGGCCTTCCCGCTTGTGCCCTTCCCCCCGTCGATCTCGGGGCCGTCATGGATCGTGTCCGTTCCGTCATCGAGAGGATACAGCACCACGATTCTCCCGAGCGGTTCTGCAGCCTCGGCGCGGAGGTCCGTTTCGGCTCTCCCTCCTTTGTCGATGACAATGTGGTGGCGGTGGAGGGAGAACGGCTCTCGGCGCGGACCTGGATCATCGCCACGGGCTCGCGTCCCGCCGTGCCCCCCATTGAGGGGATCAGGGACGTTCCCTACTGGACCAACGAGACGGTCTTTTCACAGACAGAACTTCCCGCCCGCCTCATCGTGCTGGGCGGTGGTCCCATCGGTCTCGAACTGTCGCAGGCCTTCAGCCGCCTGGGCTCGCAGGTGACCGTCGTCGAGTTCATGGATCAGATCCTCGGTCCCGAAGATGCCGATCTGGCGGCGATCATCAGAGATCGTCTCGAATCGGAGGGTGTTATCATTCACACGGCCACCAAGGCGGTGAAGGCCGAATCCCGCGCGTCCGTCATCGGCCTGACCGTTGTTCCCAGAAGCGACGAGAAGGCATCACGTGTCCTCGAGGCAGACGCCCTCCTCATCGCCACGGGACGAAGACCGAACACCGAGGGCCTGGGTCTTGATCAACTCGGTGTCGTGCTGACACCGCGGGGCATTCCCGTCGATTCGCGCATGAGGACGAACATCCGTCACATCTTTGCCTGCGGCGACGTGAACGGCCAGTATCCCTTTACCCATGTTGCCGGATATGAAGGCAGCATTGCCCTGAGCAACGCCATACTGCGGCTGCCCCGCAAGGCGGACTATGCCAGGGCGGGCTGGTGTACCTATACCGATCCCGAGGTGGCCAGCGTGGGCCTCAATGAAAAACGGGCACGCAAAGAGGGCATTGAGTACCGGGTGTTTGAGGAAGCCTTTGACGGGAACGACCGGGCCCTCGCCGAAGGGGCACCGTCGGGAAAGATAAAGTTGCTCGTCGGCACCAAGGGGAGGCTCCTGGGCTGCCAGATTGTGGGGCCCCGCGCGGGGGAATTGATTCACGAGTGGGTCGTTGCACTGGCGGGAGGGGTGAAGCTCTCGACCATGGCCGGTGCCGTCCACGTCTATCCCACGTTATCGGAAATATCGAAACGGGTGGCCGGTGATGTCTTCGCCGCCAAGATATTCAGTGAACGGACGAAAGGTGTCCTCAGATTGCTCTTCAGCCTGAAGGGGAGGGCCTGCACACCACACGGGGAGGAATGAGGCACGGCGATACCCTTCACGATAGGCCGAGAAAACTCCTGTTCCACAGTGAACGGGTATGTGCGACCTCATCCAGGTCTATCGTTTCGATCAGTATTTCCTCTTCGTTGCCCGCCTCTGATACAATCCACCCCTCGCAGGACGATGCCTCACGCATGAAGGTTCCTATGTCTTCAACCGTGTGAAAGGCCGGTGGAACGAGGATAAGGCTGCCGCCTCCTTCGGGGGGCAATCCCTCATCGCCGGGCAGAAGGCGAAAGGACCAGTGGGGATTATTGGGAGCGATAATGGGTATCTTGTAATCCAGGATACGTGACAGGAGTGACATCCTTCGCTGCGGTTTTTTCTTGAATATGAGGTTGGGATTGAATATGAGCTCTACGCCGGCCTCATGGGCGCGATAAAACCCTTCGGGAAATCCCCAGCCATCGATACATATGAGAATGGCAAGGGGCCCCCAGGGCGTTTCCATGACACCGTAGTCCTTCCCGTGGGAATATATCTCCACGCCGGGAGGAACGTGGAGCTTTCGCTGACGCCCCGTGATGTGCCCGTCGGCATTTATGAGGATGCAGTCGTTGTAGATCCGATCATCCTCTTGAGGGACAAATCCCGCGATGACAAAGAGATGAAACCTGCGGGCGGCCTCGCATATCTCTTTTTCTCCCGTTGCAGGGTAGGCCTCGGGAAAGCAGGCCATATCCGCCCCCAGATCGGCGGCCTGTTCCAAAAGATCTATGGCATGGGAAACATTGTCAGGGTTTGTCAGGTGTCCCTGAGAATGGGCCTGGATTGCCGCAACGGTTACGGTACGATTTTTTGTCACAGTGTTATGCCTCCTCGCTACATGGCCAGATATGCCTTTTTTATATGATCGTCACCGAGGAGGTCCTGTCCCCTTCCCTCCATGACAATTTTACCATTTTCCATCACATAGGCCCGGTCACTGATTTCAAGAGTAAAGAAGACGTTCTGTTCCACCATCAGTATGGTAACACCCTGATCTCGTATCCCTTTGATAATATCAAAGGTCTTGGAAATGAGCGTCGGTTGCAGCCCGATGGATGGTTCATCAATGAGGAGCAGGTCCGGTATCGACATCAATGCCCTCCCGATGGCCAGCATCTGCCGTTCTCCGCCGCTGAGTGTGCGGGCCCGCTTGTCTTTTCGCTCTTCCAGACGTGGAAAGAGGCCGAATACCTTGGTAAGGCTTTCCTCGCGCTTCCTTCGTGCCCGTTCTATATAGGCGCCCATCTTCAGGTTGTCGAGGACACTCATTTCGGTAAAGAGGTGTTTTGCCTCCGTCACGAGAGCGATGCCCCGGCGAACGATCTCTTCGGGCGCCATGTGGTCGATACGCTCATCCCGGTAGGTGATGGTGCTTTCATTCGCCGATTTCATGGGATGCAGTAACCCCAGGGCGGTCTGTAACATGGTGCTCTTTCCCGCCCCGTTCGGTCCCAGAACACTGACGATTTCACCCTGTCCGACCTCGATGGACACATCCCAGAGAACCTGCACATGTCCGTATGCGACATTCAGATCCTTTATCTTAAACATAACGATCTCCCAGGTACGCCCTGATGACTTCCTCGTCTTTCACCACATCCTCGGGCGTCCCTTCTGCAATGACCTTTCCGTAGTTGAGCACGATGATCCTGTTGCAGACAGACATGACTGCCTGCATGATGTGTTCCACCATAAAAATGGTGACGCCGGAGGCGTGAATCTGTCTCAGCAGGACGAGCACCTCTTCGACTTCCGTGGGTGTAAGCCCCGCCATCATTTCATCGAGGAGCAGGATTTCCGGTTTAGTCGCCAGGGCACGGGCCAGTTCCAGCCGGCGTCTGTCCTCCGTTGTCACTTCGTCGGGAACGAGATGCGCCTTTTCTCCCAGACCGACGAGGTCCAGGACCTCTTCGGCCGCATCACGGCCCTTCGAGAGGGATTTCCCATTCCCCCACATGGCGCCAATGAGAACGTTCTCCAGCAGCGTCATCTGAGAAAATGGTTGCGCGATCTGAAATGTCCTGGCGATGCCCTTTCGGCAGATATAATGGGGTGTCCTGCCGGTTATCGGCTTTTCCTGGAAAAAGATATCTCCCGCGACTGGTCTGTAGACTCCCGATACGACATTGAAGAGTGTGGTCTTCCCCGACCCGTTGGGACCGATCATGCCCAGGATGTCACCTCGCTCGAGCGATACATCTACCTCGTCAAGTGCCAGCAGATCACCGAATGTCTTGGTCACCTTCTCTGTTTTCAGTACCACTATGCGGATTTCCTCCCCTTCCCGTATCGTTTGATAAGTTTTTCACTGATCAGTCCCACTATGCCACGAGGAATATAGAGGACGACAATCACCACGATGATGCCAACGATGATCAGATAGGTATAGGCAAAACTGGCCCACAGTATTTCCTCGATAGATGCCAGAAAGGTTGCGCCGATGATCGGTCCAAGGACGGTGCCCGCACCTCCAAGGAAGGCCATAATGATCATGCGGACGGTCAAGAGGACATTGAAGGAATCGTCGGGAGTGAGGAATGTCATCCAGTAGGCGTAGATGCCCCCTATCATTCCCGCCACGAAGGCACTGATGGCGAAGGCGATGAGTTTGCACGAAAAGGTATTGACGCCGCTGACATCCGCGGCAAGCTCATCCTCTCGAATTGCCTTGAGGGCGTAGCCGAACTTTGATCGTCCGAACCAGTACGTGATGGCGATAGTAAAGGCCACGGCTGCCAGCATCGTATAGTAGAAGAAGGTGTAGTTTGTGTAGATGGGAAGGCTCAGACCGTTGCCACCCCCCGTGATGCCGTCCAGTTCGAGGACGACATGTTTCATTGCCTCTGCAAAGGCGAGCATGGCTATGGCAAAATAGGCCCCCTTCAGTCTCATCGTCGGGATACCGACAAGGTATGCTATCAGTGCGGCGACGACTGCTCCCGTGAACATGGCCGGGAAGAAGGGGAGACCGACTTTCAGCATCAGGACGCCCGTCACATAGGAGCCCGTACCGAAGAAGGCAACATGACCGAAGTCGAGGTATCCCGTGTATCCCGTCAGGAGATTCAGACTGCCGGCCAGGCCAATCCACATGAGGACGAAGGTACAAAAACGCAGGGCGTACCCCGACATGAAGACGGGGGCCAGCAGTGCGACAATGACGAGAAAGAGGGCAAGAGCCCACCATGATACAACGATTCCGCTCTTTCTATTCAATTAATCCCCTCCCGAAGATCCCCGCTGGACGGGTGATGAGCATGATGTACAGGACCAGAAAGATAACGATGTAATTCAATCCTGCACCGATGAAATTGGTTACCAGCGACTGCAGTATGCCCAGAATGAACCCCCCGACCAGCGCGCCGGGCAGATCTCCCATCCCGCCGACGACGACGATGAAGAAGGAAAAGAGCAGATAATCGCCGCCCATCGCAGGAAAGACGGAGAAACTCATGCTGAGGAGCGATCCGGCTATGGCGGTGATTGCCGCGCCCAGTGCGAAGGTGATGGCATAGATTCGCGCCGGATTTACCCCCTGCAGTCGCGCGCCATCCTTGCTCTGGGACGTGGCCTTGATGGCCCTGCCCGTATTCGTGTGTTGCAGGAAGAACTGCAATCCTCCCACTGCCAGAAGGGCAAAAACACAGGTGGCGAGTCGAATATAGGGGATGATGAGCGTCCCCAATTCCAGGTTTGCTCCCGCATATTCAGGATTGACCAGCCGGTAATCTCCCTTCCATACAATGAGGGCGATATTCACGATGATGAGTGACAGCCCGAAGGTCAAAAGAAGGGACATGATCTCAGGCGCCTCTATGATCCTGTTGATGACAAACCGTTGTAACAGATAGCCGCCGGCAAAGAGCAGGATGAACGACACCGGCAGTGAGAGAAACGGATCAATCCCAAATATGCTGTAGAGCCAGTAGGTGATAAATGCCCCGAGCATGATGAATTCTCCGTGTACGATGTTGACGATGCGCAGCACACCGAAGATAAGAGAGAATCCCACAGCGAAGGAGGCATATATACCGCCAATCAAAATCCCGTTGAGTAATACCTGTAATAGCATTCGGTGTAACCTCTATCGGTCGCTCCATTTTGGTGCCGGATAGACAAATTTCGATTCGAGCCATTCATCCGGTTCGACACACACGGGGACCTTGT
>Ga0272441_10006976_pt1 | contig 18604 bp, 13 predicted proteins | sample SSMProp6N_FD_193582 | JGI IMG/M metagenome (GOLD analysis project Ga0272441, IMG submission 193582) | Marine sediment archaeal communities from Little Sippewissett salt marsh, Falmouth, MA, United States - SSM-Prop-6N | ecosystem: Environmental > Aquatic > Marine > Wetlands > Sediment ... | reverse complement strand
CTTCGATGGAAGTTGGTGTCCAGGATCACGAGGTCCGGCCGGATCCTGACGCACTCAGGAATGACGTCTTCCATCTTCTCGATCGTGGCCACGACCTCGAGATCATCCTGGAGGTCGATCAGGGACTGGACCCCCGCCCGTATGAGCGGAAGCTCGACCGCGACCACGATCCGCATCGGACCCGTTCGATCGCCGTTCGAGGGAATCGACACAGTTGCCTTCCTGTTCTTCTGTCTGCGCTCGATCTGTATTGACGCTGGGAGCAGCCTCGGCTCGCCGGCATTGTAAGTAGATAATATGCAAGGGACACGCCACCAGGGGGAGTACGAAGGTACCATCGCGTCAGGTACCATCGGTCCGTTGTTTCAGGCTCTGTTGGACGCAGTTTCCAGCGTGACCGGTCACACTTCCCGCGAGGGGCGACCGGCGCGCGGGCCGAATCGAAATGGCCCGCAATCCCGGAACCTGGAGCCTATGATCGGGAACGCATCCCCTCGCTATTAGACCTGCCTCCCGGCGCTGCACTGCGCTGGGGAACTACCCTACCGCAGCCTCGGAGGAGGGCCCGTTTCGGCGGGCCCTCCGTATTTCTGGACCCCGCGCACGACCCGGAACTGGGCTCTCAGCGACCCGTTGGGACATGTTGACCCAAGCGGCCGCAAGCCGCCACCCCGCTCCATCTGCCGCTTGTAGCGAACGTCCGCCGGGGTCACATTGGGAGACCATAAATCCGCCCCGGAGCCCCTGTCGAGCCGTCCAATTCCGCTCGGACCGAGCCCCGGCACGGCCGGCGGCGGTGGCCGGGAAATTGCCGGACTCAAGCCTGTCGCTGGTGCAACGCAACGCGAGAAAGAGAACCCCCGATGAACCGAATCGTCGTGACGGGAGCCGCGGGCCAGGTGGGGAGCGAGATGGTCGAAGCGCTCAGGGGCCGCTACGGCCACGACGCGGTGCTCGCCACCGACATCCGCGAGCCTGGAGACGGGACCGTCGCAGGGCCGTTCCGCCTCCTGGACGTCACGAATCCTCACGCGGTTGCAGAGGTGGTTCAAAGTCATGCGGCCGACTGCGTCTACCACCTGGCCGCCATTCTCTCGGCCCGTGGGGAGAGCGCCCCGCAGCAGGCCTGGGCGGTGAACATGGGCGGGCTGTACAACGTCCTCGAGGTGGCCCGGTGCGAGGGCTGCGCCGTGTTCACCCCGAGCTCCATCGCGGCCTTCGGGCCCTCCACACCGCCCGACCCGACGCCGCAGGACACGATCCAGCGTCCCAACACCGTGTATGGCGTGACCAAGGTCGCGGGGGAGCTTCTGAGCGACTACTACCATGAGCGATTCGGAGTGGACGCCCGCGGCGTGCGATACCCGGGCCTCATTTCGTACGTGACGCCACCAGGAGGCGGCACGACGGACTTTGCCGTCGAGATCTACTACGAAGCGGTGGACCACGGGCGGTATACGTGCTTCCTGGGACCCGAGACGCAGCTCGACATGATGTACATGCCCGATGCGATTCGAGGATCCATTGAGTTGATGGAAGTGAGTCCCGAGCGGTTGATCCATCGGAACGCCTTCAACATGAGTGCAATGCAGGTGACGCCGGAGTCCCTGGCCGCCGCGATCCGGGAGCACATCCCGGAGTTCACGATCGAGTACGACGTGGACCCGGTCCGCCAGGCGATCGCCGACTCGTGGCCACGGCGAATCGACGACACGGCCGCGCGTGACGAGTGGAACTGGAATCCGGAATACGACCTGGCCGCGATGACCGCGGACATGATCGCCCATCTGCGGGCCAGGGGTTGAGAGAGCGGGCGCCACCCAGGTGCCCGCCAAACGATAGAGCGAAGAGGTACAGGCCATGAAGCGCACGACCGCCGCGGAAGCGGTATCGGTAATCGAGTCCGGAAACCGCGTATTCATACATAGTGTCGCTGCCGCGCCAGGCAGGCTCATCGAAGCGATGACCGCCCGCGCGCCGGAGCTCAGCGACGTCGAGATCGTCCACCTGCACACCGAGGGGCCGGCGCCGTACGCCGCCCCGGACATGATCGGGAGCTTCCGGGTCAACGCCCTGTTCGTAGGGTCCAACGTCCGCGACGCCATTCACAAGGGTGACGCCAGCTACGTACCCGTGTTCCTCAGCGAGACGCCGCAGCTGTTCCGTCGCAAGATCCTCCCCCTCGACGTGGCGCTCATTCAGACGTCGATGCCGGATCTCCACGGCTACTGCTCTCTCGGGATATCGGTGGACTGTTCGAGGGCCGCCGTTCAAACGGCGAAGCGAGTCATCGCGCAGGTCAATCCGCAGATGCCCCGCACACACGGCGACAGCATGATCCACGTCAACGAGATCGATGATTTCGTGGAAGTCGATGACCCGTTGCCCGAGGTCCCAAGGCCCGTGCTCAGCGATGTCGAGCACGCGATCGGCCGCTACTGCGCCGAGCTGATCGAGGATGGGGCGACGCTCCAGATGGGGATCGGGGCCATTCCCGATGCCGTGCTCGGTTCCCTCGGCACCCACAAGGACCTCGGGATTCACACCGAGATGTTCTCCGATGGGGCCATCGACCTGATCGAGGCCGGGGTGATCAACGGTCGAAGGAAGCGCACCCACCCCGGAAAGGTGGTCGCCACCTTCGTGATGGGAACGCGGCGCGTGTACGACTTCATCGACGACAACCCGCAGATCGCCATGCTCGACGTCGCGTATACGAACGACACCGCCGTCATCCGTCGGAATCCGCGCGTGACGGCGATCAACAGCGCGATCGAAGTGGACCTCACGGGGCAGGTGTGCGCCGACTCGATCGGGACACGCCAGTACTCGGGAGTGGGAGGGCAGATGGACTTCATCCGGGGCGCGGCTCTCTCGGATCGTGGCAAGCCCATCATCGCCCTGCCGTCGGCCACGCGGCAGGGTGAGACCCGGATCGTCCCGTTCCTCAAGCAGGGGGCCGGCGTCGTGAGCACGCGGGCGCACGTACATTACGTGGTCACGGAGCACGGTGTGGCCAACCTGTACGGCAAGAACCTGCGGCAGCGTGCGCGAGCGCTCATCGATATCGCGCACCCGGATCACAGGGAATTCCTGGAGGAGAAGGCACGCGAGAGATTCGAGAAATTCGCGGATGTCGTGCTTGCATAGGAGCGAGCGAGAGGAGTGCGAATGTTGCGGACGGCGATGACAGCGATGGTGCTCGGCCTGTTGGCCGGCCCGGGGGCCGAGGCCCGGGCCCAGGAGTCGATCGGAGACTTCTTCTTCTTCGAGCGCGCGGACCCGACCTCGGGCGAGGACAGGGGCTCGATCACGACGCTGGCCGACGAGAACTACGTTTCGGGGGCGGGAGGGCTCACCTTCCGGTGTTCGAAGGACGGGTTCGAGATGGTGGTCACGGCCACCTACCTGGGCCAGGACACCAGCACGACCGTCCGCTACGCGTTCGGTGACGAAGAGCCCACGGTCGGGAGCTGGAACCTCCGGTCCACCGGAATGGCGGCGGTCGCGCCACCGGATGTGCGCGAGGCCTTTCTGGATCGCGCCGCCTCAGAGCCGTCCGTGGTCGTGCACGTGAGCGACTTCCAGTTGCGGAGCCACACGTACACGTTCAACCTGGGCGGGCTCGAAGAGGGGCTGTCCCGGCTGACCTGTCACTGACTCCGGTCAGGGCGACTCGATCTCGAGTTCCACCGTCACGATGCGGTGCGGCTCGATGGCCAGATCGACGTGGTGAGGCCGGGCGGGCAGCTCGGCCTCACGTTCCTCCAGGAGGTCCGTGAGCCAGGCGCCGGCGATCGTCGCGTCCGTCCGCAGCGTCTCCTGTATCGGCTCGGAGAACGGATTGTAGAGCCGCACCACGAGCGTATCACGTCGTTCGTGCCTCTTGATTGCGGTGACGGTAGACCGCCCCGGCTCCTGCCGGAGCATGCTTCGCCCCCCTTTCGTGCTTCCAGCCAGCACTCCCTGTACGGTCACCGGATCCACCCGGTAGCGCTTGCTCCAGGAGCGGACCCCGGCCTCGCGGAACTCACCATCGAAGGGAAGCACCGCATATCGAAACACGTGCTCGCCGGGACACTGCGCCCCGGGAGTGAACAGCGTCGGCCCGGCGTTGGAGTGGCGCCGGCTCTCGAAATCGTCGCGAGACAGCCAGCCGACCGAGCGGAGGAGCGTGAGCGCCAGCTCCACCGTCCCGTCGTCACGGGGTCGTGCCTCGATCTCCGGCAGACCACGGTTCAGCAGCGCCAGGCCACCGGCTTCGTCCTGGACCAGACTGTACTCCTGCTGCGGGTACGTGCCGGTCGGAGGCTGGACCCAGTCCGCGCCGATATCGGAGTCGGGCAGCCCGCGCCGGTTCACGAGGAAGTGACCGTCGGACCAAACGTGATCGGCGATCACCTCGGTTGGAAACAGGGCGCGGAGCCGATGGTCCTGGACCCGGTTGTCGAGCCGTGTCTCGATTCGCACGACGGGACTTCCGGTCCGCAGCTCGATCCGGACTTCGACGGGGCATGGCCGGCGCGTGTCAGAGCGGGACTTCCGGTCTGCCGTCGCCGCTTCCGGGATCTCCAGGTCGAACCGGGCCGACAGGGTCGCGCTCCACCCTCCCTGCCGAACGCAACTGACCACGCCCTCGGCGCCGTGCGAGGTCAGCGTCTCCGGGCGAGTCGCTCGCGAAAAGTCGTACCCGTCGCCCACGTCTTCGGTGTCCTCAAGGACGTTGAGATTCAGCATCTCGCGGCCGGTGGTCCGGTGCAGCAGGTCGAAGCTGCCGTCCGGATGCAGTCGGACGCGGCACAGTCCGTTGTCGATCTCGTTTCCGCTGACCGCGACTGGATCGGGCATCACGGTTCCGACTTCGTCGTCAACCGATTCGGTGAGAATGAAGCGGGCGTGGCCCAGCGCCGGAAGGTCGGCAAGGAACTCGATCGTCAGGAACGTGTCAGCGGTGTCCTTTTCGCTCTCCGGGCGCAGGATGCGCGGGCCGAATCGGTCCTCGTACACGCCGAACCGCCGGGCCTGACGCTCGCCATCCAGCTCGACCCGGTAGTCGATTCCCCAGAACCTCTCGACTCTCTGCACCCGCTCGATCCTGAAGGGCACCCGGCGGCCGTCGTCGCCGAGCAGGACCAGGCGGGACGCATCCACGGCGGGTGGTTGCAGGACGACCAGTCGCCGGACCACCTCGGTCCGGTCGAAAGGCAGGGAGTTGGCGACGCAGAGCACCGTCTCACGGTCGTCGTCCGCGCGCGGCCCGAAGGTCGGGGCCAGGTCCTTGAGGTTCCGCCTCACCAGTTGTTCACCGGTCCGGATCACCGACTCGAAGCGGGTCTCCATCTCGCGGTGCACTTCGTCCGTGCTGCACCCGCAGATCGAATCGTGGGGATGGTTCTGGAGCAGCTCTTTCCAGCACGTGTCGATCTGACCGGCCGGATAATCGGCGCCGTGCAGGAAGTGACTGGAGGCCGCCAGTGGCTCTACTGTCTCCGACAGGAGCACCTGGGCCCGCTCGTTCGCCTGCTTGAGGTACATCCGGGTGGACCACACGCCCGACAGGATGTGATGCAGCCGCCCCCCGAGGAGTTCTCCCTCATACACCTCGAGGGTCGGCGCCGACTCGCGTACCGTCTTCAGGTAGTCGGCGAAGCTGCCGCGCCGGAACTCGGTGGCGGGGAAGGCCTCCTTGAGCGCGGCGAGGATCCGGTCGAGGTCCCGGGGAGGAGGGAAGTGGTCGCACCCGTTGTTCAGGAGGACTACGTCGCTGCGGGCCCGCTCGGCGTGGGCTTGGAAGATCTCGCGCACCTGCGCGACGGCCCGGTCCGGATCCACCTCGCGGGGCGTGTGCGCGTGCCAGATTTCGTGCATGCCCAGGCCGCCGGCATTGCAATAGCCGCGGACCTGGTTGATGGCAAGGACCTCGCTAGAATCGGGCGCTCGCCACGTGAACTCCCAACCGAGGCGATCGATCTCGTCGCCGTTTCCCCGTGTGTAAATGAACGAGTCAATTCCCACGCCGCGCAGCAGCTGCGGAACCTGGGCCACGTGGCCGAACGAGTCGGGCATGTAGCCCACCTTCTGCACACCGCCCAGTTCGCTCGCGGCCTGGTGTCCGAGGATGAGATTCCTGACCGTGGCTTCTCCACTTACGAGGAATTCGTCCGGGAGTATGTACCAGGGTCCGACGGCCAGGCGGCCGGCGAGGACCAGGTCGCGGATGCGCTCCCGTTCCGTGGGGCGGCCCGCCAGGTAGTCGTCGAGCAGGATCGCCTGACCGTCCAGGACGAAGTGATCGAGCCGGCCCGCTTCCAGATCGGCGAACGCCGCGCGAAAGGCGCGGTCCATGTCCACCCTGAATTCGCCGAAGGTCTGGTACCACTCCCGATCCCAGTGAGTGTGCGAGACGACGAAGGCCACTCGCGGCGCCGGGTCGCTCACTCGTCGTCCAGGGCTGCGAGAAGGCCCTCGATCGTTCCGGTGGCCAGGCAGACCGAGGTGTCGGCCGCGCCGTAGTACACCCTCACCGGGCTGTCGTCCCGGGCAAAGCCATCCGAATCGAATTCGTCCACGATCATGCCCGAGGGAAAGACCACGTTGGGCACCTGCCCGACGAGTTCGTACATCTTCCGCGGCTCGAGCACGTTGTCCCTGCTGCGTCCGATCAGATGGAGCGGGTCGTCCAGATCGAACAGGGCGACCCCGGCCTGGTAGATGTTCGCGCTCGCGAAATGGGTCGCGATTCCGTGGTACAGCAGAAGCCAGCCGTGCCGGGTCCGGACGGGTGGGGGGCCGGCGCCGATCCGTTCGTCCCAGTAGCGGGGGCGGCCGCCCATCACCGGGCCGAGTGGACGCCACTCCAGCAGGTCGTGCGACTCGGAGAGGACGATCTCGTCGCCGGTAGCCGGCGCTCCGGCGTCCACCACTCGATTCGGCCGATCGTAGCGCAAATAGCGGTCTCCGAACCGGGCGGGGAAGATGACCCCGTTCCGGATGTCGGGGTGCTCCCCCAGCCCCACGAACTCGAACTCCCGAAAGTCCCTCGTTCGGGCCGTCCCGAGCCGGCAGCCCGTTTCCGTGTCCACTGCGAACATGATGAGGAACTCACCGTCCAGAGCCGTGATTCGGGGGTCGTAGACGTGGTAGATGGTCTCGTCGAGCCGGTCGAGCCCGGGAATTCGGACGATCTCCGGCCACACGCTGAATTCGCGCCCGTTTAGACTCTCCGCCATTACGAGGTGGGTGCGACGCCCCCGGGTCTGCACACGCAGCATCAGCATGTACCGATCCCCCCAACGGACGGCGCCCGGATTGAATACCGACGACGAATCCACGATCCCCGGAAGCCGCCGGGGAAGGTCCATCGTCGTGATGATCGGATTGTCCGAGCTTCGCACCAGGGGTCTCATGGCTCGTCTCCTGAAGAGGCTGTGTCTCGCACCCAGCCGTCGTCACTGTCGTCCCTCCGCATGACGGCCAGCCGGCCCAGCATCGCGCGAATGTCGATGAACCCACCGATCGCGAACCACAGGACGACGACGCTCGAGACGACCACCATCAGGTACACGTATCCCTGCCAGAATCCGGCCCACACCGTGTCGTCCACGTCACGCGCCAGGTTGATGACGGTGCCCACGACGAACACCAGCGTCCAGGCTCCGACCCACGCGTAGGTGGCGAGGTACAGCAGTCGGTCGCCGCGCGTGAACTCGCGTCCCATGCCCAGCGCCCTGAATCCGCGGGACGGCATCGCGTCGACGATCTCCATCTCGCCCTCCAGGGCGTGGCTTCCCCGGTGCAGGAGGCGGTCGAGGTCGAACGCCCGCTTCGGCCCGAGCAGGGACACGGCGACGTATACCAGGGTGGAAGCGGCCATGGCGATCCCCCAGAACTCCTGTCCGTTCACGGGGAAGTCATCCACCAGCTGATGGATGATGATCCCTCCGACCGCGATCGAGCTTCCGGTGAGCATGGCCGACCAGGCGGCGGCCGTCGTACCGCGCCTCCAGTACAGGCCGCCGATGAGCACGGCGCCGGAGCCCCCCGCGAAGATGGCCCCGGTGATCGCGAAGAACAGCCAGATGTACTGGCTCTGCTGGAACAGGAGACTGAACAGGAAGATGAACACCGCCACGCCGACGATCGACCAGCGGAGCGCCCGCATGTGCTGCTCCGGGGTGAACGGCTTCTTTCGAATCGGCATCACCACGTCCTGGATGAAGATGCTTCCCCAGGAGTGCAGATAGGTGTCGTGCGTGCTCACGAACGCCGTCAGCATCACGGCGGCGAACGCTCCCAGCAGTCCGGCCGGCAGCATCGTCACGAGGACGGCGGGGCCGCGCAGCTGGTTCCGGATGGTCTCCGAATCCGTTCGCGCCAGCAGGTCGTTCACCGTCCCGGCCTGCGCCGCGAAATCCGGGTGGTGCAGCACGGTGTACGCGATCACCGGGACGATGAGAACGAACAGCTTCCACGGGTTCTCGCGCCAGTTGGTCAGTACCTGGCCCATCTTCGCCTCGTGCGCGCTTTGCGCCGAAGCGTTGTAGGCCTGCGTCCCCTGCCACGACATCACGACGTACACCACCCCGATGGTCCCGATCAGGAAGTACCAGAAGTTGAAATCGGAGACCTGGCTGGTCTTGTACGGATTGATGAGGGACGCGTTCTCCGGGGCCATGGCGAGGGCCTCGAAGATGTGAATCCAGTCCACCTGCACGAGCAGGAACACCGTGACCACGATGAAGACCAGGTTTACGAACACGCCCTGCACGAAGTCCGTGATGATCACGACCACCTGTCCGCCGGTGAACACGAAGAAGATCGCCGTGCCGAGCAGTCCGAGCATCAGGAGCGGGAAGGTGCCGATGGTCAGACCGGCGAGCGAGAGGGAATCCGGAAGCCCGATGTAATGGATGAAGAAGCGGGCTCCCACCGCGGGGAAGATTCCAAAGTTGATCAGTCCGGCCACGAACGCGAGCATGCCCGTGAACACCCGGAATCTCCGGCTGTAGCGCCGCTCGAAAAACTCCGGGAGGGTCAGCGAGCGGGTCTGCCGAAACCGGTAGATGACGAACCCGCTCACCGTGAGGATCAGGATCACGATGGCCTGCGAAAACCCCCACCAGGTGAGAGAGAAGCCGGCTACGAAGTTCTGCTCCAGGTATCCGACGACCGTGATGGCGCCGAGGGCCGCCACGCCCTGTGACACGGAAAGCAGGTAGCGGCCCGCCGTGCGGCCGGCGGCGAGGAAGTCCGCCACGCTGCGCATGAAAGGCTTGAGCAGCAGCACCCCGGCGACCATGGCCACATACACGGCAACGAGGATCGTCCAGTCGAGCGCCGAGAAGTGCATGCGGTCAGTCCGTGACCCAGGAGCGCCCGTCTTCGGCGATGTGGGCGATGCGCCCGTCGCCGAGGGCCAGCGTGGCCTCGAACCCGGAGGGCGTCAGGTACACGGACGGCGGCCAGGCCAGGTCGCCGTCTGAAGGTGAAGCGAGACCCAGTTCCGCAGCCGTGCCCGCCCACGAGTCGCCATTCGCCACGCGCTCTCGCTGCCGGTAGTACACCTGGCGCAGGGCCCAAAGGGCTCGCTCGGACTCGGTGAGACTCGAGGTCGCCTCTCCGGGCTCAGACTCGACGAACTCCACGATGCCCCACATCTCCGGGTAGTGCATGGCGATAAGCCCCTGGGGGGACCACACCCAGTTGTCTTCGTTGAGGGGCTCCCCGGTCTCGGGGTCGCTCCGCTTCACGTACCGCCCGTCCTCGATCTCCGAGCGCCATTGCACGCGCGAGAAGTTGAAGCGCCACCGGTCCCCCGGCACCGGTGGCGCCGGGCGTCCGGCCGCCTCCTCGAGCACCGTCCACGGGATCGCGATCTCGACGCTCCACCCACGGTCCTCGTCCTCCGGGTCGTTGAGCGTCCCGTCCACCGCGACACCCGTCCGCAGACCCTGGATGTCCCATGCATCGATCGCCGGCCCGCCGTCCCGATACGGCTTGATCAGCATCAGGTCCCACACGGTGTCGAGCGCGTTGATCTCCAGCTCGTAGTACAGGTGGGTGTCGGCGTCGGGGTCGATGAACACCTCGAAATCGTTGTCGTGATAGATGACCGCGTCCCGCTCGGTGAGCGTGCCCCACACGTGCGGTTCCTCCATCGAGGCCGCGATGAAGAGATACTCCTCGTTCCATGTCAGGCGAGCCCGCGTGCGGTGTCGGGGAGCGGGCATCGAGTTGCCCTGGATGTCCACGAAATCGGCCGTCCACGGTGCCGCCTGCCACGCCGCATCGTCCAGCGAACCGTCGATGACCGGAGCGATCGCGGCACGGGGGGCGGCGTACACTTCGGGTCGCCACTCGATCGCCGGTTGCGGGACGTCCGAAAGGTGGGCCGCGGTCGTCACCGGTCCCGGTGCTTCAGTGCACGACAGCGTGACGGCGCATGCCGCGAGAACGAGGGCCGTGGCCGTCATGGAGGATCCGGGTCGCGCCATGTCCAGTCAGGTCGCCCTTGAAGGGGTTTAGAGAGGAATTGGCGAACCCGCGCGGCGCCCGCCCCGACCGACCGAAACTCTGTCTCCGTCCCGGTAGCGTCAACGCTTCGCCAGCGATGACGCGAGCCGCTGTACTGCACGAACGCGGCGTAGTGATCTTTTTTGCACGACGAACTCGCGATCAGACGCGCGGTCTCGGGTGTGGAAAAACCGTCTAGCTAGCTGTGAATGCGTCAGTTACCTCCATATCCGACGATCGGGTACGACCGTTGCGGATTCTGGCGGTGACAGCGGCAACCCCGGTCTCGAATTCCAAGGGTGGGGTTCGGCCCGGTCGCCGCCCGGTGGAGGTATATGAAATGAGCGGGATCGAGACGGTCCGACGGGCGCGGGCGGCCGGCGTCGTCCTCGTGTGGAGTCTTGCCCTGGTCGCGTCCCCCGTTGGCGGTCAGGAGGCGGTGGAGGCCACGGGCCCCCTGCTGAAGGCCGACCTCGTGAGGATGCTGGCCACAGGCGACTACACAACGGACGAGGTGGTGCACATCGTCCGGATGAACTGCGTCAGCTTCCGGCCGACGCAACGCGACCGGCGTGACCTGTCGGCGCTTCCCCACGGCGATCCCGTGCTGGGAGAGATCAGCCGCTGCCGCAGCCGGGGACAGGCCGCCGCCGGGTTTTCCGGTGGCATTCCGCGGGCGAATCCCGTCAGGTCGACGGACGAGGAGCCGGCAGCCAGGTCTGACCTGCTGCACGTGACCACGGTGTCGGCCGACCCGCTAGGAAACCGGCCAGCTCCGGCTGCGCCCCGGTTCACCATGGTGCTGGTCGAGAAGGACAGCGATGTGCTGGCCGTTACCGAGATCCCCCCGCTTCTGGAGAACTGGGATGAGGTCTCGGAGCAACTGCTCCTGCAGTATCGGCCGAACGAGCGGCACGCAGGGAAGGTCGTGGTTCGCGTGCGGGTGGATGAGACGGGACGGGCAGCCGATTCGCTGCTCGCGGAGTCCAGCGGGGATCCCCACCTGGACGCCGCCGTGATGGCTACGGTTCAGGTGATGCGATTCAAGCCGGCCATGAGCCGCGATCGCCGTGTCGCGGCGTGGACCGATCTACCGATAGCCTTCGAGACCCCGTAGTCGGACGCTTCCGCGTCCAGCCGAGGCCGGGAGGATCAGTCCTCCCGGCGCTCGACGGCGATCGTGCAGTTGGTCACCAGTGCCGCGATCGCACCGATGGCGGCCCACACCGGCAGCAGCATCGCACCGACCACACCGATAGCCAGCGGGATCTCGATCAGGGTGTTGCCTTCCTCGGAGCGGATCGTGATGCGGCGGATGTTGCCTTCCCGCACCAGCTCCTTGACCCGGCTCAGCAGATCTTCACCGCAGACCGAATATTCCTCGCGCGTCTCGCCGGAGCCTTCTTCGGCGTCTTCCTTCACTTCTTCGACTTCAACTTCGACCTCGACCTCGACGCCGTCGACTTCGGCCTCGGGCTGAACCGATTCTTCGTTCTTGTCGTCCGCCACAATCGACCTCCCGTGTAAGTCATCCGGGCCGGATCCGCCGGGATCCGACCTTCGCATGCCACCTCATACGAGTCCAGGGGGCCCGCGGGTTTCGACGGGACAGGAAGTCCCGAAGCGCGCCCTTCGGTCCACCCCTTCGGAGCGCGCATCCAGCCGGGTGGTGACAACCCGGCGGGCTACCGTTAGGATCACGATAACTTCTAGGGGCGGTGCGGGTTGGGTCGTGACCCAATGAGCCGGATGATCCCGGAGGACATCGTGGAGTGGCGCATATACAGCCGCACCGGGCGCGTGTACGGCGCCCAACTCAAAGAGCCCGCCGTCGTCCAGACGATCCACGGCACGGTCGGAGCCGACGCGGGTGACTTCCTCGTCGTGGACTTCGACTGCGAGCGCGTTCGATACTATCCAGCGCGGTACTTTCACAAGGCCTACCAGGTGGTCGAACGGCCGATCCAGCTGAAGGCACTTGCCGACCTGTCCCAGCTGGTGATCCGACACGTCATCGAATCGGGCGAAGAGTCGATAGGCGAAACGTGCGTTCGATGCGGTAAACGTAGGACCCGCACGGAGTTCGAAGGCGTCCCCACCTGCATGGACTGCGAGCTCAAGCTGAAGGCGGAGCGCGAGGAGACATTACGCTGTCAGCACGACGGCGCCGAAATGCGAAAGGAAGTCATCCAGAACGTCATCGTGGACCGGTGTCCGGAGTGCGGCGGCGTCTGGTTCGACGGCGGCGAACTGGAGGTCCTGGGCGCCGCGTATCGGCGTGCCACCGACTTCGGAATGCCCGCCGAGCTCGCCTCCCGGATGATCCACGGACTGGTCGAAAGAGACGTGGACTGATCCCCGACCGGACTGCCCGCCGACCTTTCTGCGGGTCTTGATCGCCGGGACATTGCCCTGTCATTGCCGGGTCATCGAACGGGCCCGAGAGCGTCTCGCCGTAGCACGATTCTTGATATAGCAATCGCCATTTTCCGGGGGTGTAGAGGGTGATCCACCGGTTACCACGAAAGGAACACGGAGCATGAGCAGCCCCGCCAATAATGAGATCCGACAGGAAATCGAGCGCTTCATGGCCAAGGTCATCAAGCGCAATCCGGGCGAGTCAGAATTCCATCAAGCGGTGCGCGAGGTCGCACACAGCGTCATCCCGTATACGTTCGAACATCCCGAGTACCGCAAGGAGAAGATTCTCGAGCGGCTGACCGAGCCGGACCGGATCATCATCTTCCGCGTCTCGTGGGAGGACGACGAAGGCAACGTGAGGGCCGACCGCGCCTGGAGAGTCCAGTTCAACAACTCGATCGGACCCTACAAGGGTGGGCTCCGTTTCCACCCCACGGTGAACCAGAGCATCCTCAAGTTCCTCGGCTTCGAACAGGTGTTCAAGAACAGCCTCACCACCCTGCCCATGGGCGGTGGTAAGGGTGGCGCCAACTTCGATCCGAAGGGCAAAAGCGACCGCGAGGTGATGCGCTTCTGCCAGTCAATGATGACCGAGTTGTATCGTCACATCGGTTCACGCGTCGACGTTCCGGCAGGCGATATCGGCGTCGGAGCGCGCGAGATCGGCTACCTGTTCGGCCAGTACAAGCGCCTCAAGAACGAGTTCGAGGGCGTCCTGACCGGCAAGGGACTGGCCTTCGGCGGCAGCCTCATCCGTACCGAGGCGACCGGCTACGGCACCGTCTACTTCATGGAGAACATGCTCCAGCACCGGGGCGACGGTTTGAAGGGCAAGACGTGCACCGTCTCCGGCTCCGGCAACGTGGCCATCTACACGATCGAGAAGCTCCTCGATCTCGAAGCGAAGCCGGTGACGGCGTCGGACTCCGGCGGCACGATTCACGACCCGAATGGCATCGATCGCGAGAAGCTCGCGTGGATCAAGGAGCTCAAGGAAGTGCGGCGCGGTCGGATCAGCGAGTACGCCGAGCACTTCGGCTGCGAGTACCTGCCGGGCAAGCGCCCGTGGGTCGTTCCCTGCGATCTGGCCTTCCCGAGCGCCACGCAGAACGAGCTCGATGGGGAAGATGCCCGTACGCTGGTGGACAACGGGTGCATCGGAGTCGCGGAAGGCGCCAACATGCCGAGCGATGCCGACGCGGTGGCCGTATTCCAGGAAGCCAGGATCATGTACGGTCCGGGCAAGGCAGCCAACGCTGGCGGCGTGGCGGTCTCCGGCCTGGAGCAGAGCCAGAACTCGACCCGCGTCGCGTGGACGCGCGACGAAGTGGACTCGAAGCTCAACAAGATCATGGACGACATCCACGAGCAGTGCGTGATCTACGGTGACTCGGACAACGGATACGTGGATTACGTGAAAGGCTCGAATATCGGCGGTTTCGTGAAAGTCGGGAACGCGATGCTCGGGTACGGCATCGTCTGAACCCCGCCGTTCCAGCTGTGTGTACCGCCGCCGGTGGCCTTCGGGTCGCCGGCGGCTTTGTTTGGCCCGCGGAACGCTGCTTCGGCTGGCTGGTATTGTGGTAGCAACCGTGCGTCCCGGTCGGTAGCTCGACCGCGCACGCAGATGCCGGAAACGACCTAACGGACAGGACGAGCTTCATGCGTTTCAACAGGAACATCAGGGCTGGTGCGCTGGCCCTGGCCCTGGTTGGCGGAGCGGGTCTCGCGATCGTCGCCTCACCGGGCAGGCTCCCGGCCCAGGCCCTGGCGGATACGGCGAATGCCCTCACCGCGGATCTCGGCGATGACCTTCCCATCGATCCGGCCGTGACGGTGGGTCAACTGGACAACGGTCTCCGCTATTACATCCGGGCCAACACGCGACCCGAGAAACGCGCGGAACTCAGGCTCGTCGTGAATGCCGGATCCGTACTCGAAGATTCCGATCAACTCGGCCTGGCCCATTTCCTCGAGCACATGGCCTTCAACGGCACCGAGAACTTCGAGAAGCAGGAACTCATTGATTACCTGCAGTTCATCGGGATGCGGTTCGGCGCGGATGTGAACGCCTACACCAGTTTCGACGAGACCGTGTACATGCTGACCGTCCCCACGGACAGCACCGAAATCGTCGAGACCGCCTTCCAGATCCTGGAGGACTGGGCACACGGGCTGGCCTTCGATTCGACCGAGGTCGAGAAGGAGCGAGGGGTCGTCCTGGAGGAGTGGCGCCTGGGGCAGGGGGCTTACTCACGAATCCGCGATCAGCAGTTCCCGGTTCTCTTCCAGGGATCGTTGTACGCCGAACGCCTCCCCATCGGTGATCCGGAGGTGCTCGAGACGTTCGACCATGCCACCCTCAAGCGCTTCTACTCCGATTGGTATCGACCGGACCTGATGGCCGTCGTGGCCGTGGGGGACTTCGATCCCGAGTGGATCCAGGACCTCATTCACCAACACTTCGCGGCACTCGAGGGGCCGGAAGTCGAGCGCCCGCGCCCGGCGGTGCCAGTGCCCGGTCACGAGGAAACCCTTTTCTCGATCGCCACGGATCCCGAACTCACTCTGTCCAACGTGAGCGTCACCTGGAAGCTCCCGGTGTCGGAGGACGCCACGCACGGAGACTACCGCCGGACGTTCGTCGAGCAGGCGTACAACTCGATGTTCAACTTCCGAATGTTCGAGATCACCCAGTCCAGTGAGAATCCGCCCTTCCTCGGAGCCGGCTCGGGGAAAGGCAGGTTCGTGCGTGAGTCGGACGTCTACCAGCTGGGGGCGACCGTGAAGGACGGGGAGATCGAGGAGGGCCTCGAGCGGGTGCTGGTGGAGGCCGAACGGGTGGAGCGCTATGGCTTCACGGAGTCCGAGCTGGAGCGTCAGAAGGCCGACGTTCTGCGCTCCTACGAGCGTGCGTATACCGAACGCGACAAGCGTGAATCCTCGCGTCTGGCGTCCGAATACGTGCGGGCGTTCCTGAGCGCTGAGCCGATTCCGGGGATCGAGTACGAGTATGCCCTGGCCCGGCGCTTCGTGCCGGCGATCGAAGTCAGCGAGGTCAACGACATCGCTCGCGAGTGGATCGGCGATGAGAACCGCGTCATCCTGGCCGCCTCGCCCGAGAAGGAGGGCGTCAACGTGCCCGATGAAGTGGCCCTGGCCGCGGTGTTCGGAGCCGCGCTGGCCGCCGACATCGCGCCGTGGGAGGACGCCGGTTCGGACCAGCCCCTGCTCGCCGAGCTGCCCACCCCCGGATCGGTCGTGGCTCGCGAGGAGATTCCGGAGCTCGGCGTCGAGGTCTGGAAGCTGAGCAACGGGGCGCGGTTGATTCTGAAGCCGACGGACTTCAAGGAAGACGAAGTGCTGTTCAACGGACGGAGCCCCGGAGGTACTTCGCTCGCATCGGACGATTCCTACGAGTCGGCGTCGTGGGCGGCCACCCTGGTGAGCATCGGGGGCGTCGGCGACTTCAGTGCCGTGGACCTGCAGAAGAAGCTGGCCGGGAAGGCCGTGTCTGTCGGCCCCTCGATCTCGGAACTGGGCGAGGGAATGTCGGGGAGCGCTTCGCCGAAGGACCTGGAGACCCTGTTCCAGCTGGTGTACCTGTACTTCACCGCACCCCGCCGTGACGAGACGGCGGTCGCGGCGTTCCGCTCGCGCATGGGCACCGTGCTGGCGAACCGGGGCGCGAGCCCGGAAGCCGTCTACGGCGATTCGGTGGGCGCCGTGATGGCGCAGTACCACCCGAGGTATCTGCCCCCGACGGCGGACATGATGGACAAGATCGACCTGGACGTCGCGCTCGACTTCTACCGGGAGCGCTTCGCCGACGCGGGTGACTTCACGTTCACCCTGGTGGGCGCGTTCGATCCGGACGAGTTGCTCCCCCTGGTGGAGCAGTACCTGGCTGCGCTCCCGTCGTCGGGCCGCGAAGAGACGTGGCGGGATGTCGGGATGGAGCCGCCGACCGGAGTGGTCCAGCGTACGGTCCGGAAGGGACTCGAGCCCAAGGGCCGTCAGACCCTGATCTTCACCGGGGACTTCGACTTCGATCGGGAGAACCGCTACACGCTGCAGTCCATGACGGAGGTGCTCCGCAACATGTTGCGCGAGATCCTGCGCGAGGACATGGGCGGCACGTACGGCGTGGGGGCGTACGGATCCGGGTCACGCGAGCCGCGCGAACGCTACAGCGTGCGTGTCGCGTTCGGGGCCGATCCCGAGAGACTGGACGAGTTGACCGAGGCGGCCTTCTCGGCGATCGACAGCCTGGCGGCGCACGGGGCGTCGGACGACAACCTGGCCAAGGTCAAGGAGACCCAGCGCCGGCAGCGCGAGACGGACCTCAGGGAAAACGGTTTCTGGCTGTCGGTTCTCAACGTGTACGACCAGAACGACGAAGATCTCAGGCTGATCCTCGACTACGACCGCCTGGTCGACGAGCTGACGTCCGAGGCGATCGGCAAAGCGGCCGCCCTGTACTTCAATTTCGATAACTACGTCGAGGTGAAGCTGGTGCCGGAGGCCGAGGGAGAGCCGGAGGCGGTGTCGCTGCTGCCCTGACCCGACCGGATTTCCCGCGGCGCCGGTAGCGGGCTTACATTGCGCTCCTCCCACCGAGGAGGGGCGCGATGGATAGACGCACGTTCGCACGTACGATAGCCGCGGTCATGGCCGGACTGGGGATTCCGGTCGGGGGCCGCGACGCTTCTGCCACGAGCCCTTTCGGGCGCGGCGTCCTGCCGCCGACGACGCTTCCCACTCGACGCCTCGGTCGCACCGGCCTGGACGTTCCGATCCTCGCGCTCGGCGGACACCATGTCGGCCGGGCCGAGTCCGAGTCCGCCGCCCGGGTACTGGTGGAGACCGCTCTCGAGGAAGGAATCCGCTTCTTCGACAACGCGGAGTCCTACCAGAACGGCAAGGCCGAGCGCTGGCTGGGGGCTGCCCTGGAAAGCGTCCGCTCCGACGTCATGATCATGACGAAGACGCATTCGCCGCGCGATCGGAGCGCCGACAGCGCCCGGCGGCATCTCGAGGGCAGTCTCGAGCGCCTGCGCACCGACTACCTGGACGTGTGGCAGCTTCACAGCACCAAGAGCGTGGAGGACGTGGACCGTGCGTTCCGCTCCGGCGGCGCCATGGAGTACATCATGCAAGCCCGGGACGAGGGCCTGGTTCGCTTCGTCGGCGTCACGGGTCACGTTACGCCCGCCGCGCACCGCCGGGCCCTCGAATACTGGGACGACGGCTGGCAGTTCGACACGTTCCAATTCCCGATCAACCCGATCGACTACCACCAGCGGAGTTTCCAACGACAGGTCCTCGTAGATATCGTGGCGAGGGACATCGGAATGATTGCCATGAAGACATCGGCGGACGGACGCCTGCTGCGCGAGGGGATCTGCACGATCGAGGAGACCCTGAGGTACGTGTGGTCGCTCCCGGTCAACGTTGCGGTCGTGGGAATGGAGACGCCCGCGCTCGTGCGTCACAACGCTCGCCTGGCGCGGGACTTCGAGCCCATGAGTCCGGCGGATCTGCAGGCGCTGCGCGACCGTATCGAGCCCGACGCCGATCTCGCACTGGAGTGGTACAAGACATGAACGATCGACGGGCGGTTCGTGCCTGGATCTCGTACGACTGGGCGATCTCCGCGTTCAACACCCTC
>Ga0272441_10006974_pt1 | contig 18608 bp, 21 predicted proteins | sample SSMProp6N_FD_193582 | JGI IMG/M metagenome (GOLD analysis project Ga0272441, IMG submission 193582) | Marine sediment archaeal communities from Little Sippewissett salt marsh, Falmouth, MA, United States - SSM-Prop-6N | ecosystem: Environmental > Aquatic > Marine > Wetlands > Sediment ... | reverse complement strand
AATCCCGGCAAGATCATCAATGACGAACCCGATATCATGGTTCAAAATCTGCGTGCCGTTCAGTTGAAAGCCGCCGCCGACTTTCAGACAGACTTATGTTTCGAGTCCAATGAGTTTCGCTATGAAGCCGAGCAGTGCAACGGGTGTGGCGTTTGCCTGGCACAAACAGCCGATTCGCGCATGTGCCCGATCTTCCGCGGCCTCAATGAAGAAGTGGGCAGTTCACGCGCCAAGGCCAATCTGCTCAGTGCTTTTATGGCAGGGGAGTTTAAGGAGATGTCCGGCGAGACAGCCGAAGAATTAAAAGGTATTCTGGGACTGTGTGTCAACTGCAAGATGTGTTCGATTGAATGCCCCGCAGGGGTGGATATCTCAAAAATCATTATTGAGGGCAGATCTCAATTAGCAAAACAAACCGGCTTTACATCTGCTGAACTTGCCTTGTCACATAATCGGTGGCTCAGTGTCCTTGCCAGTTCCTTTTCACCAATCAGTAATTGGGTGATGTCACTGCCTGTAACACGATGGATGATTGAAAAAATAATCGGTCTTGACCGCACCCGGCGTTTTCCCCATTTTGAACGAGGCAGTTTTATCAGGAAGGCCCAACGGTATCTGAAACAGCATCCGCTTTCCGCAGAACCTGCGGACCGGGTAGTTTATTTCGTGGATAGCTATGCGAACTGGAACGACCATGCTCTGGGCTTTGCAGTCCTGGAGGTGCTGCAAAAGCTGAACATCGAAGTCGTTGTTCCTAATCAGCGTCCGGTTCCGCTGCCGGCGTATGTCTATGGCAACTTAAAAACGGCCCGGCAGGATATCCAATACAATATCAGCCGACTGATGCCCTATGTTCAACAGGGATACAAAGTCGTTTGTTCCGAGCCCAGCGCTGCCTTGTGTCTCAAAGATGAAATGCGTCTGCTTGTCGATACAGATCCTGCAAAACAGATTACCGAGAACACGTATGAACTGATGGACTACCTGAAGCCGTTTATGGAAACAAAATCACTGTCCTTGGGTGATCAATATGCGAAAAAGCGAATCGGCTATCATGCCCCGTGCCACCTGAAGGCGATGCATTTGTCGGGGAGCAGTGTCGATTTACTGGAAAAATGCGGCGTAAAAATCGCGGATATCAACGGCGGCTGCTGCGGGTTGGCCGGAACCGCCGGAATGCAGAAAAAACACCATGATTTGTCCGATGCGATAGGGTCATTATTGGCGAATAGAATTTCAGAATTGAATCCGGATATCATTCTGACCGAATGTGCCGCCTGCAAGATGCAAATCGAACACCTCACCGGCAAACCGGTTCTTCATCCGGTCAAACTTTTGGCCCAGGTATTAAAAGAAAAAACTTGTGATTCTCCTAAAAAAGAGTAAGCTTAAATCCTATGAAACAAGGATAAAACTCAAATCAAAGGATGGTTTATGAAACTGACGGAACTGCTGCGAAGTGAATGTATTCGAGTCGGCTCAACCGTGAACGATAAAGCCATGGCGCTCTGTGAAATTGCGGCATTGGCTAAAAAATCCAATGTTTTAAAGAAAGTTTCTGAAGAGGCAATTTTAGAGGCCATGCAAGAGCGGGAAACCCTTGGCACAACCGCGTTCGGGCACGGGATCGCGATTCCGCATTGTCGCATGAAAGGGATTCAGGACTTTGTCGTCGGGCTGTTAACGGTTCCGGCAGGGGTTGAATTTGAGTCGGAGGATGCTAAAAAAGTTCACCTGCTTGTGTTTATCATTTCCCCCCCAAAAAACGACAATGCCCATGTCCGCCTGCTTTCGACCGTCTCGCAGGCCTTGCAGGACGATTCGGTTGTCCGTAAGATGATCGAGGCCCCCGACAGAAAAACACTCCGATCCCTGTTCCTTGAAGCGACGAAGGAAGATGTTTCTGAACAATTATCTCTGCGCCGCAGCATGGTCCATATCTTCGTTCAGGACGAAAATGTCTTTGTCGAAATTCTGGAGGCGCTTGCAAGTCTGGAGGATACATCACTGAGCGTATTCGACGGGCAATCGTGCAGTTCCGCTTTGATTGCGGCTCAGTCGGGCAAGGGGTCTTCCGTCAGGGACAAGGAGGCCGTTTCCAAATGCATTACGGCCATTATCGACCGAAGCTTGAGTAACGAGGTTATCCGACGGATTGAAGCAATTACCGGAAGTTTGCAAAAGTGTATAGGCGTGATGGTGACGATTCAGGAGTTGACCTATTCCGGCGGGTCGCTGGGATTTTGATCAGGATGGTCCTGTCCGGGCCATTAAGATAAAGGAACCATGCTGTGGCGGATTCACGAATCAATCTGTATCACAATCTTTCTGTGATGCTGAACGCCGGTGTTTCGATCACACGGGCATTGCAGTCCGTCCACAAAGGCGGCCGATACGGCCGACTGTTTTCACAGATTGAGCAGGATGTCGCCCAGGGAAATGGGCTTTCCGATGCCGTCCAAAATCGCCGGGCAAAATTCCAAAAACTCGACAGGGTTCTCATTCATGTGGGGGAAGAAACAGGCCAGCTTCCCGAGATGTTTGAGGAATTAAGCCAGTGGTATTCATTTCGGCAGCGCTTAAATCAAACCATACGTTCGGGGATGATGTATCCGCTGCTGATGATCCATGCGTTGGCGTTCATCGGTCCGGTGGTCCCTTTCGCGTTGAATGAATTTAACACCAGCATTTACGTCCGCGGTGTTCTCAGTATCCTTGCATTTTTTTATATCCCCGCGGCGGTTATTTTAGCGATTAAATACCTGACTCCCAAGCAAGGCCCGTTCCGTTGGATGCTGGATTCATTTACGATATTTCTGCCGCTTTTGGGCAAGGCCGTTCGTGAGCTTGAATTGAGTCGGTACACCAAAATTTTTGCCATTACCTACCGCGCGGGGATTCCGATTGTGCGATGCGCCGAGATGGCGACGGAGGTCGTCTCCAACCAGGTTATGGTTCGTCGTCTCAAAGGCGCACAGGAACAGGCCGCACTGGGTCAGGAGATGAGTCTGGGATTCAGTAAAGCATTGCCTGCGGAATTTGTCAGCGTCTGGCAGGTGGGGGAGGAAAGCGGCGAACTGGATAATTCTGCATACCGATTGGCGAAAATGCACGCGGAAAACGCCGAAATGCGATTTACCATCGTAGCGCAATGGACCCCGTGGATTGTCTATGCCATCGTTGCCGGCGTGATGATCTACTATATTTTCACGGGATACTCACGGGTTTATGGAAATCTGTCTTTTTAAGTTCTTCCCAAAACTATATTTACAGCGGACGAATTGCCGATATTTCAAATAGACCCTGTTGAAATAGGAAAGAAATTGACCCGGCTTTTTTTTAGAAAATCACAGCGGATTTTTGCAGACGGGGACTTTGCCAAAGTCCTTTCCGGCAAGTGTTTTGTCTGCAAGGGAATGTTTCGCCTTTACGCGGCAAAAAACAGGCTGGATATGTCCCGATTTGGTGTTACGGTGGGTAAATCCTGCGGCAATGCGGTTGTTCGCAATCGGCTCAAGCGATTTGGACGGGAAGCATTTCGGCTCCATCAACATGAAATTCCACCGAATTTCGACTATATTTTGATTATTACGCAAAAAAAGCCGAATAATAAAGCAAAGAATAAAAAGATATCCAAAGAAAGTACGCTCAATCCGCAATTTAAGGACATTGAGAGTGCTTTTTTAACCATGGTGCAGGCCCTCAGCAAGAAGCTGGCCCGATAGACCGAGTTGCGAGACACATTGAAGCGAAAGACATCAAAAAATCAGGAACATAAGGAACTGATGCAGATTGGTGAAACCGCCCAAAAAGCGGGTGTTTCAAAGCAGAGTTTGCAGTACTATTTAATGGTGGGCCTACTGGAGCCGACCCGTATCACGCCGTCCGGACGCCGGATGTTTGATGCCGCCGCGGTGGAACGGATTCGGTTGATTCAACAACTGAATAAGTCCGGGTATCCGCTGAGAGCGATACGTGAGCTGTTTATGGAACGCCAAGAGCCAAAAAGGGGTATAAAATGACCGATTATCAGGCCAAACAAAGACAGCGGAATATGATTGTCGGCAGTTTTGTAATCATCGCGTTGTGTGGGTTTTTATACATGTTGTTTCGCTTTCGCGACCTCCCGCAGATAGTCGGTAAATTAAGTTCGTTTGAGATTCTCGTCTATTTTCCCGAAGCGCCGGGGGTTCAGAAAGATACGCCGGTTCAGTACTGCGGATACCAGATTGGCCGGGTCATGAAAGTGTCTCCGCCGCAGATCCGTGATGGTTCCCACAAGGTCGGACTTATCATGGCGATTGATGACCGGTTTATCGACATCCCGGAGCAGGTGGATATTTTTGTGATGAAACGGGGCTTAGGCAGCAGTTTTATCGAGTTGCGGGATGCCGCTTCCGGCATGGTCCAAACAGGCCCGTTCCTAAAAAGCGGGTTCGTCAAAGAAGACGGCCAGGTGGGCATGGCGAGCGACTTTTTCCCGCCGGAGGTCCAGGATAAACTGGAAGCGCTGGTCGATTCGATTACGATTCTGACCGTCAATGCGAATGCCATCATCGGCGACAGTGAAAACCAGGCCAATATCAAGAAGGTGATTGCGAACATTGAAGCCGCCGCGGCACAGGCCGATGCGACGCTCCAATCCATACAGAACTTTTCGGATATGGGAACCGAAAAGCTGCAAGTGATCGGGGACAAAGTGGCCCTCGCCGCAGAGCAGATGGAGGGCGTCCTGTCAGAAGCACGAAAACTGATGGCCAAGATCGATTCCGGCAGCGGCACCGCCGGCAAACTGCTCAACGACGGACGCCTGTACGAAAATCTCCTCGACAGCACCCGCGAACTCCAAATGCTCCTGGACCAGATCAAGCAATGGGTCGCCCAAGCCCGAGAAGAAGGCGTCCGCGTCAAACTGTAAGCACAATCACCCCGGAAACCGCCGCCGCTCTTTGAGATTCTGCTTTTGCATGAAGCTGCGGCAAGATAAAATGGCGGGGCAGGCGGATTTCGTGGATTGATGCAGATTTTGACCACGAAGGATGCGAAGAGCACGAAGGGAAATTATGACAGGTCGATTGTTAGCAAACTTGTTCAAGTGCCTTCGGCTGATGGATGACGAGACAAATACCCCTTCATGCTGCAGTGCTCATGCAGGACTTGTTGATTATTCCAGTGACAAAAAAATTCGAGGAAAAAAGTATGAAACATGTTGGAATGACAGACTGGCAGAACTGTTATCAGAATTCGGATATTGTGTTTCAAGAGAATATTTTTATCATGGTTCAAGAAAAAAATGTGATTTAGTTGTCACCGTCGATAAAAGGTGGTTCAAGGGAAGATAAGGCCCCTTAAATGGGGTTCTTCATGAACTTCGTGGTAAATTGAGCGGAAAGGTACACAAAATGAAAACAATTGGATTCATCGGCGGCGGCAATATGGCACAGGCCTTGATTGAAGGGGTTCTGAAAGCCGGATTGTATAAACCTGAGAATGTTTGGGTTTCGGATGTCCGCCCCGAGCGGCTTGATGAGCTAAAGGCCCAATATGGCGTACAGGTTATCTTGGACAATAGGGAGTTAGCTGCTCTGTCGGATATTATCGTACTCAGTGTCAAACCGCAGGTCATGGCTGACGTGTTGGGCGGCATCGCCGGAAAATTGAAAAAGGGAGTTTTGGTTATTTCAATCGCCGCTGGAATTACATCGGGTGCAATCCGGTCCAAACTGGGCGATGTTCAGACCATTCGTGTCATGCCCAATACGCCTGCGCTGGTTGGCGCCGGGGCCGGCGGTCTCTATAATGCCAGCGCCTCTAAGGAGAACTTAAACACCGCATTGGATATTTTGAACTCGGTCGGCAGGTCGGTTGTGGTTGAAAACGAAGACTTAATGGATGCGGTGACCGCCGTCAGCGGTTCAGGACCGGCCTATTTCTTTCTGCTGATGGAAGAAATGATCAAAGCCGGTGTTGAACTGGGGCTGACCGAAGAAGCCGTCAAAACACTCGTCCTTCAAACAGCCAAAGGAGCCGCTTTCCTGGCCGAATCGGCCCAACAGCGGGGTGAAGACCCCGCTATTTTACGCCAAAAAGTCACCAGTCCCGGCGGTACCACCGAAGCGGCGTTGAAGGTCTTTGCAGAAAAAGGAATTTCAAAGATCGTAAAGGAGGCCCTAACCGCAGCCCGCGACAGAGGACGTGAATTGTCCGGTTAAGATGCTTCTTAATGGAACGCGGGTTTCCAGTCCGCGCGGCGTAAACCATTTTTTTTGCATTCTAAATATTACCATATTCGATGCACTTGTTCACGCTGCAGCGCGGGCAGGATGCCTGCGTTCCACTATTCCACCACAATCGCTTCGACCGGACATTCGTCCGCGGCTTGCTGGACGATGTCTTCCAGTTCGGCCGTGACATTTTCGTCGATAACCTCAGCGATTTCATCACCCATTTGGAACACTTCCGGGCAGGTATCCACGCACAGCCCGCATGCGGTACAGTTATCTTCAATGCGAACGTTCATGACTATTCCTTTCCATTTTGTATAACACCCTGAATTATACCGCATAAACAGCGGAATAAAACAATTATTGCGGTTTTTGTGGAATTTTTTGCTGGATTTGTTATACTGAGCCGCTACACTATCAGGCCTTGTTTTTACCGGCGGGGCGCCACTATCGAACACAATTCGTGGTCGGGTCCCATGCAAGCGTTGGGCGTGAACCTGGTCAGGCGGGGAACCGAGCAGCCATAAGCGTTACCGATGTTGTGCGTGGTCAACCCGACCGCCTTTTTAAATTGATTATTGTCGATTGACGATTTTCGATTGATTTTTCTCCTACTCTCGTATACTCTGCAACACATCGCAATATACAATATAAAATCTACAATATACAATTGATATGGCCTATACGGTAATAGCACGCAGATATCGCTCTCAGACCTTCGACGACGTGGTCGGACAGGACGCCGTTGCGCAGACGCTGAAAAACGCCATTCAGATGGAACGGGTGGCGCATGCATACCTCTTTTGCGGCACACGCGGCGTGGGAAAGACTACCATGGCCCGTATTCTGGCCAAATCCCTGAACTGCCTGAAAGCCGAAGGCCCCACGGTAAAACCGTGCCTCAAATGCGATAGTTGTGTTTCCGTCAATGTGGGCGAAGATATCGACGTGATCGAAATCGACGGTGCCAGCAATACCGGCGTGGATAACATCCGTCAACTTCGTGAAAATGCGGCCTACCGGCCCGCGCGGGCACGATTCAAGATTTACATCATCGACGAAGTCCACATGCTCAGCCCCGGGGCGTTTAATGCGCTGCTGAAAATCCTCGAAGAGCCGCCGGACCATGTCAAATTTATCTTTGCCACCACCGAGCCGAACAAGGTCCTCGCGACGATACAGTCCCGCTGTCAGCGGTTCGATTTTCAGAATATCAGCGTAGAAACGATCGGCGCCCAGCTTGAACGCATTCTCAAAGACGAAAAAATCAAGTACGAAAAGGACCTGATTATTCATCTGGCCAGGTTAGCCAGCGGCTCCATGCGGGATGCCCTGAGTTTGCTGGATCAACTCATCAGCGCCGGTCAGCAGCCGTTGACCGCACAGCAGTTAAATGATTTAGTGGGCATCCCCGACAGGCAAAAAGTGATGGCGCTTCTGGCAGGCATTGCCGACCACGATGCGGCCGGAGTGCTGGATGCGACTGAGCAACTGATTAACAGCGGGCAAAGTTCCGTGCAGATCTGCGACCTGCTGATTCAAAATATGCGGGATATGATGATTCTGCAAAGTGCCGGAGCCGACAGCAAGGTCCTGGTGCTGACCGATGATGAAAAACAGCAATTGCAGCAGGTGGGCGACAAATTCGACATCGCTGCTCTGATTTACAATATCACGGTGCTCGAAAAATTACGTTGGACCCTCAGAACCAGTGAAACCAGCCGGGCGCTGCTGGAAGCATCCCTGTTGCGGCAGGCCCTCAGCGAACATTTCATTGGCCTGGACCAGCTCAGCGCAAAGCTGTCGGCGGCACCGTCAGCCGGTACACCGTTAAAAAAAAAATGGCTGAATAATCCGTCCCCGGCCACAGGCAATTTACCAAAAACCGGTACAGCATCTCCAAAAGCAGATATTGCCGTCGATGCGGATATCGATTCCATTCGTGCTTCATGGCCGGCTTTCACTGCTCAGTGCGGACAGGCGGATTCCTCTCTCGGAGCGTTTCTTTCGCAGGCGTGCCCGATTTCCTTTGAGAATTCCACGGTGTCTCTTCAGTTCACGAATAACGGCCAGGGCCAGTTAGCCAAGAGTATGTGTGACCGCAAATCCGCTTCGATTCAACGGGCATTGTCGCAGGCATTATCGACGGAGGTGAAGGTTCGTCTGGTGCTGGAGGACACGGCAAAACCCGCACCGAAAGAAAAATCTCCCGAACAACCGCCCCAGGCAGCGCCGCAGGTGAACCGTCAGCAGCGGCAGGAAGCCCTCAATGACCCCGTGGTTCAAATGGTCCTGAAGGGACTTGATGCGACCCCGATTGAAATACAGAAAATAGACATCCGGATGGATGAGGAAACCATGGAAGTGGCGGTTGAGGAGCAGGCAGAATAAAAAATGAATCCGGCATATACAAAAAGCTTAAATGAATTGATCGACCAATTTTCGAAATTACCCGGCATCGGCCCCAAAACCGCCGAACGCCTTGGCTTTCATATCCTCCGATCCACCTCGCAGGAGGCACTCGGACTGGCGCAGGCCATCTCCGACGTCAAGGCCAACATCCATCAGTGCCGCGTCTGTTATAATCTGGCCGAAACGGAAGTCTGCTCGATCTGCTCGGATCCCCGTCGGGACCACGAGGTGATCTGTGTTGTCGAACAGCCGAAAGATGTCATCAGTTTGGAAAAAACGGGCCTGTGCAAGTGGGTCTATCATGTCCTGAATGGGCATATCGCACCCCTGGAAGGTGTCGAACCGGACGATTTGACAATTGATGCGTTGGTCAAACGGATTCGCGGCGGCACTGTCAAAGAAGTGGTGATGGCGACCAATCCCAACCTCGAAGGCGATGGTACATCGCTTTACATACATTCTCTCCTGCACTCGTTGAATATCAAGATAACCCGATTGGCGAGGGGACTGCCCGCTGGTTCGACAATCGAATTTTCTACCGGGAATGTCCTGACGGATGCGATTTTAAATCGTTGTGAGATTTGATTTTATCGGCCCTTTCAGATTTTGGTATGAATCTTGCTCAGAATTTGTTATAATCTACCCAAACGTTGATAGGTGTTTATAGAAAAGGGACTTAGCGTATGGCAATGAAACTTTCCATGACAGGTCAAATGCGGATGGAGCAGAAGATGAAGCTTGCTCCGCGTATGATTCAGTCCATGGAGGTTTTGCAGCTTCCTTTCCTGGCTTTGCAGGAAAAGATCGAGGCCGAATTAAACAGCAACCCGGTTTTGGAGGTTGCCGAAGAACGTCCTGAAGAAGCCCGGGAAGCGCCGACGGAATCATCAGACGACATGTCGGACGAACGGGAATTGGTCGTTCGGGATGATTCTGACAATGTCGAGGATTTTCAGCGTCTTGAAAATATCGGCGATGATTTCAACGATTACCTTGACGGCTCCGGGCCTATGCACTTTGAACCCAAATATCAGAAGGTTTCAACCGGCGACCCCGACAAAAAACTGGAGGCAATGAATAATACCGCCGCCCAGGAACAGTCGCTTCTGGACTCTCTTAAAGAACAATGGAGAATGGTTGACGCCGAGCCGTTGGTAAAAGAGGCCGGCGAGCTGATTATCGACTATTTGGATGAAAAGGGGTATCTCTCCACCCGATTAGAGCACCTTCATAATAAAGACAAGCATGCATTCGGAATCGAACACCTGCAGCAGGCATTGGAATTGGTTCAAAAGCTGGAGCCGGCCGGTGTGGGAGCCAGGGACCTCCGCGAGTGCCTGCTGATTCAGATGCGTCAGTTTCCCGAAGACATGTCATTTGAGATACGAATGGCCAGTCAGTGTTGGGACGAGCTTCTGGAAAATCATTTGCCGAAAGTCGCAAGAAAAATGGGCTGTTCCCTCGAACAGGTCAACCGCGCCATTGAGCGGATGAGCAAACTGGACACCTCCCCCGGTTTGCGGGTCGGTCGGTATGACAACCACCCCATTACAGCCGATGTGATTGTTGAACCAACCCCTGATGATGGCTACCGTGTTTCGTTAACTGATACGCGGCTGCCCAATCTTCGGGTTAACAATTTCTATCAGAAGATGTCTCAAAATCGCAAAATTGACGACCAGACACGTCAGTTTCTCCAGAAAAATATACACTCTGCCCAATGGTTTATGGATGCGATCCAGCAGCGGAAGAGCACACTCCTGCGGGTTTCACGCGCAATCGTCAATCACCAGAAGGATTTCTTTGACAGGGGCAAATTGCACTTGCGGCCGCTGCCGATGTCTGTGATTGCCGATGAGGTAGGGGTGCATATCGCAACGGTTTCAAGGGCGGTTTCAGGAAAGTATGTACAATGTCCGCAGGGCATTCTGCCGCTTCGCAGTTTCTTCAGCGGCGGCATGGAAGACGAGTCCGGCACCGAACACAGTTGGGACGCGGTTAAGGCCAAGTTGCAGGAAATCGTCGAAAATGAAGACAAATCAAACCCCCTCGGTGATGACGCGCTCCGCACCAAGCTGGAGGAAGCCGGCATGGGCGCCATCGCCCGACGAACCGTGGCCAAATACCGGAAAATCCTGAATATCCCAACCGCCCGCTTCCGCAGAAGATATTAGAATCGGTCCCAAAACCGCTTTCGTCTTGAGGGATTGTTCATCAAGAGAAATTAATATATCCTGCTATTATAGCGGGAATAATTGGGGCGATTAATACCCAGATTCTCATCTGCTTTAAATAAAGTGCCAGAAACAATGCGACAATGCTTTTAAAGACAAAGGTCGATAAAATCGTTCCTATAACTGGTCCAAAAATTATTGCCGAATGCCGTACCAGCGGGTGAAGTTCATAGTGGATATCTCCCCGTGTCATAAAATGGATGGTGCTGAGCGTATCAAACGCGTAAGCCCCCATCAACAGAATAACCCAGAGTGAGTGCTGTTTCCATAAATCTACAAAATCGCGACCTTTTATTTCTTTTATTTTCTCCATTCTTCATGCTCCTGTCTTCTGCTATTCAATTTCGGATGCCTTTCATTATATATAGAGACGAAAATACCGAAAATGTTACAAAAAATTTTATGATTTTTTTAAAAAATACCCCAAAAACCTCCAAAACCCCCAAAAAACTGAAAACCTTCGGCCAAGCGTGGCAACAGCCCATTAATTTTCTTGCATTTTATCGACCTGCTTCTAAGATGGTTCGTATAAGTTCCAGTGTCAGGGGAGCCATGGGCAAAAGGCCCATAGCTGAGAGTCCAGATGACCCTTTGAACCTGATCCGGTTAATTCCGGCGAAGGGAGACACATTGTGTAACAATTTGTGCTCCTGTTCGTTTCGTGGCAGGGGCTTTTTTTATTTAGAGGCCGAGAAATGGCGCCGCAGATATATTTTGAACTGAAGAATGCCGTTGTCGGAATCGCCGGCTTAGGCGGGCTGGGTTCCAATGTGGGCGTTGCGCTCACCCGGCTCAAAGTCGGCAAACTGATTCTGGCGGATTTTGACGTGGTCGAAGAGAGCAATCTGACCCGGCAGAACTACTTTTCGGACCAGGTCGGCCGGCACAAAGTCGATGCCTCAATCGAAAATTTCCGCCGGATCAATCCGGATGCGAATCTGGAGGGCCGTAAAGTCCGCCTGACCCCCGAAAAGGTTGTCGAGGTATTCAAAGAGTGCCATGTGATTGCCGAGTGTTTTGACCGGGCCGACCAAAAGCAGATGATTGTCGAGACGGTTTTGACGAAGATGAGAGATGTTATTATTGTGTCCGTCAGCGGCTTGGCCGGATATGGCCGCAGCAATGAAATTGTTACCCGCCGCGTCTCCGACCGGCTCGTGCTGGTGGGCGATACTGTCTCCGGAACTGGTCCGGGCGTACCGTTAACGGCCCCCCGCGTCGGCATCGCGGCCTATCATCAGGCCAACGCCGTTACGGAAATCTTACTCAATGAATTACATACAAAATTAGCGAGGAACAAAACGTGAGTGCCGTATTAAAGATAAATGGAACTGAAAAAACCTTCGATGAGGGGATTCCGTCAAATTTGAGTGAATTACTGACAGCCCTTGAGATTGACGCAGCAACAGTAGTTGCCGAGATTGACGGCAAAATCATTGAGCGAAAGGATTTTGAAAAGACGGCGCTGAACGAAACACAGTCGATTGAACTGATCCGCTTCGTCGGCGGCGGCTGATTCAAATGATGAATGACGAATGAATAATGTATAATGGCAGGAAAGATGGGTTTATTAAAAATTGCAGATCGAGAGTTTGCTTCACGACTCTTCGTTGGAACGGGCAAATTTGCTTCCAATGCTCTGATGAAAGAAGCCATCGAAGCGTCGGGGACGCAAATGGTGACTGTTGCCCTCCGGCGGGTCGATATCGAAAATGAAAACGACAACATGCTTGCCGCTATTGACCGAAAGCGGTACCAGTTACTGCCCAATACATCGGGTGCACGAGATGCGAATGAGGCCGTTCGCCTGTCCCGGCTGGCACGGGCCGCCAGCGGGATCGCCTGGATCAAGCTGGAAGTGACCCCCGATCCCTATTACCTGCTGCCCGATGGCGAAGAAACACTGAAGGCGGCGAAGACACTGGTTGAAGATGGTTTCATTGTACTGCCTTATATCAACGCCGACCCCATCTTGGCAAAAAAATTACAGGACATCGGATGCGCAACCGTGATGCCGTTAGCCAGCCCCATCGGTTCCAATCAGGGAATGAAGACCAAGGCCTCGATTGAGATTATTATCAAACAGGCGACGGTTCCCGTTGTAGTTGATGCCGGTTTGGGCGCTCCGTCTCATGCTGCGGAGGCAATGGAAATGGGTGCCGATGCCGTGCTGGTCAATACTGCGATTGCCGCTGCGGACGATCCGGTCCAAATGGCCTTGGCTTTCAAAATGGCAACCGAAGCAGGGCGGATCGCCTACGAAACCGGGCTGGCCCCGGAAAGCCAAACCGCCAGCGCCTCCAGTCCCTTAACCGGTTTCTTAAGGTAGCTCAGGCATCCTGCCTGAGTCACTGTGGTTGCGTGGCATTAAATTGACCATGAAGTACATGAAGGGACATGAAGAAAAAGCAATATCAGGGCCGAAGGCCTAAAAGGGTATTAGCCGGATGCGTGAGCATCCGGTAAAGATGAACAAGATGAATGAAAGCCCGGAAAGGGCGAAAGAATTAATGCATCTTCAAGAAGACATACATTCAATCTTAGCAGATCGCCGGTTGGATAAGGGCCGCGATCGTTGGACAGATATGCTTAACACTGTAACCGTCCAGGATGTCGAATGTGAGTTATCCAGACCAACTGGTAAATTTACACTGGAACGATTGACAACATTTATTTCACCCTCCGCCGAAATATACTTGGAGCAAATGGCTCAACAGGCAAGAAAACTGACCATCCAGCGGTTCGGCAAAACCATTCAGTTATATGCGCCCCTCTACGTATCCAATGTCTGTATCAATTGCTGTAGATATTGCGGTTACAATGCGGACACCCATGTCCAACGAACGCGGCTGACCATCGAGCAGGCCCTTGCCGATGCCGATGTCATCGCTTCCGAGGGTTTTCGACACCTGCTTTTAGTGAGCGGTGAAGATAAAGAGTTTGTTTCGACCGATTACTTGTGTGAATTGGCTGAAAAGCTCAGTAAGAAATTCTCGTCTCTGTCAATAGAGATTTATCCAATGACACAGGCCGAATACAGCAGGGTGTTTGCAGCGGGCATTGACGGCGTTGCTTTGTATCAGGAAACCTATGACCGGGATACCTATGCCCAGTATCATCTTGCAGGCCCCAAAGCCGATTACAATAACCGCTTGGACACACCCGACCGGTTTGCTGCTGCCGGGATGCGAAACCTGGGCTTGGGTTTTTTGCTGGGCCTGTCCGATTGGCGGATTGAAACACTGGCATTGGCACAGCACGCATCCTATCTGATGAAAAAATACTGGCGAGCAAAAATCGACTTTTCATTTCCCCGCATCCGTCCGGCGACCAATGTACAGGACCTGTGGCCGCATCTGGTATCCGATGCCAACATGGTCCAGATGATGCTGGCCCTGCGGCTCTGCTTCGCCGATGCGGGTATCGTTTTGTCAACGCGTGAAGCGCCTGAATTCCGGGATAACCTGATGAACCTGTGTATCACCCGGATGAGTGCCGGTTCCAAAACAAACCCCGGCGGCTATGCCAGCGAGAAAAACGCCGCCGAACAGTTTCAAATTGCCGACGATCGAAGTCCGCAAGAAGTGGCACAGGTTATCAAATCGCATGGCTGCGAAGCCGTCTGGAAAGATTGGGACGCCTCTTTTAACAAATAGGGTTGACCCGAAGTGCGGTTGCCCGTATGATAAAGATACCATAAAAACGGTATCATAAGGTACAGAATGAAGAAAATACACTTTGAAAAGCACCGCTGTAAGGGTTGCGGCCTTTGTGTTATATTTTGTCCGCAGAAAAACCTTCGTATGTCTGAGGATCTCAACGATCAGGGGCTTTCCTATCCGGAAGAAATCGACCCGGCCTGCTGTAATGCCTGCGGGATGTGTTTCAGGATGTGTCCGGATGGTGCGATAGAAATACACCCGGAGGGTGTAAAAAACTCGAAAAAGTAAAAACACGGATGGCGACAGGATTTTTTCTGTCGAAACAGGCCAAAGGATTTGGATACAAAATATGGGCCAGAAAATACTGCTAAAAGGCAATGAAGTGATGGCTGAAGCCGCGATACAGGCCGGTTGCCGGTTTTTCGCGGGTTATCCCATCACGCCGCAAAACGAAGTTCCCGAATACATGTCCAAAAGGATGCCGCAGGTTGGCGGCGTGTTCGTCCAGGCCGAAAGCGAAATCGCCGCGATTAACATGGTCTTCGGCGCCTCTGCCGCCGGTGCTCGCTGCATGACCAGTTCCTCCTCGCCGGGCATTTCGCTCAAGCAGGAGGGCATCAGCTATATTGCCGGCGCCGAACTTCCCTGCCTGATCGCCAATATGCAGCGGGGCGGTCCCGGTCTTGGCAACATTCGCGCCTCTCAGGCCGACTATTTTCAGGCGGTCAAAGGCGGCGGACACGGCGATTACTGTTTAATCGTATTAGCCCCTGCTTCAACGCAGGAACTGTACAACCTGACAATGAACTCCTTTGACTGGGCCGATTACTACCGAAATCCGGTGATGATGCTCGGTGACGGTATTCTCGCGCAAATGGCTGAGCCGGTAGAAATTCTACCCTATGAGCCGATTCTCGATTTGCCGGAAAAGGATTTTATTCTCGACGGCTGCAAAGGACGCGATCCACGTGTAGTCAAGACACTGGTGCTGCGGCCGGCCGAAGGATTGGTTAGCCACAACGAGCATTTGCAGAAAAAATACAAGCGTATCGAGAGTGAACTTTCGCTGTGTGAAGAATACAGAGTCGAAGATGCCGATATTGTGATCGCTGCTTACGGCATCACCAGCCGCATTGCCAAAGGTGCTGTCCGCATGGCTCGTGAAAAGGGGATAAAAATCGGCTTGATCCGGCCGATCACGCTGTGGCCGTTCCCGAAAGAAAACTTCAAAAATATTGCTTCTGACACAAGTCAGATACTGGTGGTAGAAATGAGTCACGGCCAGTTTATCGAGGATGTCAAACTGGCGACCGAAGCGGCTTGTCCGGTGGAATTTCTCGGCAAGGGCGGCGGCTGGTATCCAACTGAAGAGATTATCCTTGAAAAAATCGAGTCGATGATCGCCTCGCCTGTGGCTGCGGCAAAGGGGAGGGCCTGAGATGCAGGTATTGAAACGAACAGAGGTTCTCAAGGATACTTTGACCCATTATTGTCCCGGTTGCGGACACGGGATTATCCATCGCCTGGTCGCCGAAGTGATCGAGGAATTGGGGATTCGTGAGATCACTATCGGTACCGCTCCGGTTGGCTGTGCCGTACTGCTGTATGATTACTTCAATTGTGATATTATTGAGTGTTCACATGGTCGTCCGCCGGCGGTTGCCACGGGCATCAAACGTATTCATCCGGACAAAATCGTCTTTACCTATCAGGGCGATGGCGATCTGGCGGCCATCGGGACCGGTGAAACGATCCATGCGGCCAATCGTGGTGAAAATATCACCGTGATTTTTGTCAACAATGCCATTTATGGCATGACCGGTGGCCAGATGGCCCCGACCACCCTAACCGGCATGGTCAGCACCACCTCGCAGGATGGCCGCGGCACCCACGGCGAAGGCCCGCCGCTGAAAGTCTGCGAATTATTAAGTTCGCTCGGCGGCGTCTGCTATCTGGAACGAACCGCCGTCAGCACGCCCAAAGACGTCATCAATACAAAACGCGCCATTAAAAAGGCGTTCCAGAGCCAGATCGACGGCAAGGGCTTTTCACTGGTCGAAGTGCTTTCTATGTGCCCGACAGATTGGAAGCTGTCAACGGCTAAAGCGGTGGACTTTGTCAACAATGAGATGAAAACGGCTTTTCCGCTTGGCGTTTACAAGGATAATGGCTAATGGACAGACAGGAAACAAAGATCGTTATTGCCGGCTTTGGAGGCCAGGGTATCGTTGTCATCGGCAACATTCTTGCGCGGGCGGCGGTCATCGAAGGTATAAATGTGGTTGGAATGGTTTGCTACGGAGCCGAGATGCGGGGCGGCACGGCCAACGCAACGGTTATCATCAGTGATGACGAGATCGCCAGCCCCTTTGTGAATTATCCGGATATGGCGATCATCCTGAATGGTCCCTCATTGGACCGTTTTGAGCCGCAGATATCACAAGACGGTCTGTTGCTGATGAACACGTCGATGATCAGCCGCGATCCCCAACGCTGCGATCTGAAGTGCATTAAGGTGGACGCTACAAAAATCGCACACGAGATCGGAAACCTCAGAGTCGCCAATATCGTCTGCGTGGGCGCCTTCATCGAGCATACCAAACTGCTCTCGGTCAGCAGCATTGAGCAGGCGATCAGCGATTTGTTCTCAAGCAAAAAGGCGGCACTGGTTGAGATCAATCTCAGGGCTTTGCACGCCGGCGCCGAACACAGCGCTTGCCTGCTTCCGACGGGACGGTGACGCCGGCTTCCAGTCGGCAGTTATTCGGTTAATAGTTGGTTTCATTTAGACAGGACGCATGAGCGATAAACGGCACATCTCCGGATTTCATCAGACGGCCATGGCCGGGTTGAGCCGTCGCAGGGTTTCAATGGGGCTTCGGATGACCCCCATGATCGACGTCATTTTTCTGCTGTTGACGTTTTTTGTACTGACTGCGAAATTCGCCGAGCCCGAGCAGCTTTTGCCGGTCATCGTCGGTAAAGTGCCCTCGCAGGCGGCGGCAGCGGACCCGACGCCCCTGAAGATTTTTGTCGAGCCGGACCCGTCCGGCTGCCGGATGCGGGTGGCAGACCATCCCGCGATTATGCTTTCACAGGAGAATCCACAGGAATCGCTGCTGGTTCTGGCCCGAACGGTCCGCCAGATACTGGAACCCACCGGCCCGGTCCCCATCGAACTGTACTACGATGACGCCATCACCTGGGACGCCGTCGTCAAAATCTACGACGTCCTCTACGCCCTCGGCCTGGAAAACATCACCTTCCGCATCGAAGAATAAACAACAGCGCGGCGGCGCAAGCCGTCCGATTGCGATTTCGCAAAGCGGGGCGGTTTTCATGGAATGCCTGCATTCTCGCAGACGCAATCGGGGAGCTCCCGCCGTGCTCGCGCCCGTCGCGGCAGGTGTGCTCCCGCGCTTATGTTTTTCGCTGTTTCTTGCAACAGCGTATTTGTTTTATCTTTAACGTGGCTTGCCACGGGGGATGCTGGGAACAACAGCGCGAGGGCGCGAGCCCTCCGATAAAACACTATCATCGTATGTAAACGCAATCGGACGGCTCGCGCCACCGCGCTTTTGCAGCGATCCCTACACCTTTTATTCGACCCTACGGTCTTGCTTGGCCGGGGGCCTCATTTGCGACAGGCCCCAGTCGACATTACCATCCCCGCCGGGTATTTAACATTTGGTATCATATCAAATATCAAAATGCAAAAAGCGAATATATGGAAGCGGCTTCGCCGCGACTTTTTGAATAGGTTCCTGTTATGAGGCCATCTGTCAAGTTATAATTTTTTGTTTTTTGGTAAGCGTTCACGCAAAAGCGCGATTTTTCGGCTAAAAGTGCCGTTATGTTTCAAGAAAGCCAAAAAATGGTTAAATTTTCGCCTTAAAAACTTCATTTTTGCGTTGAAAACGAGGAAATTTTCGCGTGAACGCTTACGTTTTTTGTTCTTTTACATTTTAATAGTGACGCACCTTTCCTGTAAGGTCGTTTTGCTCATCCTGTCATCCGTGCTCGCAGCACAAGTTAATGTTCGATTTTTCTGAATAGATGCCACCATCTCACCTTCG
>Ga0272441_10006973_pt1 | contig 18609 bp, 25 predicted proteins | sample SSMProp6N_FD_193582 | JGI IMG/M metagenome (GOLD analysis project Ga0272441, IMG submission 193582) | Marine sediment archaeal communities from Little Sippewissett salt marsh, Falmouth, MA, United States - SSM-Prop-6N | ecosystem: Environmental > Aquatic > Marine > Wetlands > Sediment ... | reverse complement strand
CCGCGATCCTGAGCTCCCCCCCATAATCCGTGGCAAAACCCGCACACAGGTTCAGGAATGTGGTCTTGCCGCTGCCGTTCTCACCGATAACGGTCGTTAACCCGGGCTCTATCTTCAGTTCGGGGATCTCTACCATCCCGTATTTGAGATCATGTACAGATATCATCTCAATCTTTTCTCGATCAGATAGGTGGCATATGCCTTCACCGCGTCACCGGGAATGAATGGAAGCACCCCGGTCACCAGGGCAAGCCAGAGGTTCATGCCCGTGGACACAACAAGCCAGGAATATCCGCATAGATAAATTGCCACGGTTCCAAGGGCAATGCCGGCCAGATGACATTTCTCACCTGCTTTTTCGTATAACGCTCCAACGATGTAAGCCGCCGCAATAAACCCGATCAGGTATCCCCCGGTTGGCCCCAGAAGGAGACCGGGACCGGCTGCACCGTTGTGGAAGAGAGGGAGGCCCACGGCACCGAGGGCAATATACAAACCCACGGGAATTACACCCTTTCTCTTCATTACCGCACCCGACAGCAGCACAAACAGCGTCTGCATGGTGAGAGGAACCGGGAAAAAAGGCAGGGATATCCACCCACCTGCGGTGATCAGGGCGACAAACGCGGCTGTTCTTGTAATCGTCCGGAGTCTTTCTTCCATATCAGTCAACCAATTATTTACATCCGGTTGACAATAATTGTAATGAAAAAAATTAAAGGCGTATTATATCTCCCGATATGCAGCGTTCTATCTTGCCGTTGTCTTTTCTTATGATTAATGCACCATGCTCGTCAATATCTATCGCAACGCCGGTATATGCCTTCTTCAGGGTCTTGATCTGAACCCGCTTGTCCAGCGTTAGCGACAGGCTCTTCCATTCAGTGATAATGGATGTATACTCCTCCTCTTCAAGGAGTTTGTATCTCTGTTCAAATCCCCTGAGTATACGCGCAAGAAGGGCGGCCCTGTTGATCTCATTACCCGTTTCGGCGGATATTGACGTTATTGGAGTAACCATATCTTCCGGAAAATCCTCCTGCCGGACATTCACGTCGATCCCGATCCCAATGATGCAGTAGTTGATCTTATCCGTTTCCGCAGATATCTCGACCAGAAGTCCGCCCACCTTCCTGTCACCGATGTAGATGTCATTCGGCCACTTGATCAATGCCCCAATCCCGGTCTCCCTCTTGATCGCCCTGGCAATCGCTATTGACGCGGCCATCGTCACCGTGAACAGGTGACCCATATCGATCTTCGGTTTCAGTATGATGGAAATCCACAGGCCGCCCCTCGGTGAAGACCAGGCCCTTCCAAGCCTGCCCACACCACCTGTCTGCTCCTCGGCGATAATGACCGTGCCGTTCAGTGATTCATGATTTCCGCCGATGCACATGTTGCGCGCCACTTTAGTGGTAGAATCGATGGTGTCATAGTAATCGATCCTCTTGCCCATGAATTCCGTGTTCAGGAACCTGTTCACCTCACAGGGAAGCAACAGATCCGGTCTTGATTTAAGCCTGTATCCCTCTCCTTTTACAGATTCAATAAGATATCCAAGATTCCTGAGCTCCCCGATATTCTTCCATACGGCCGACCTGGACATATCAAGCTTTTCTGCCATCCTTTCGCCCGATATGAATCCTTCTGCCCCTTCCAGTAGTTCAATTATCTTCTCTGCCGTAACATTCAATCCCTTCACCTCTTGGATTCCACAAGTTCTGAAGGCAGTGGGCATGGATCGGTGCCGCAGACCTGTTTTATGATGGTCGCCTGGTGATCCATGAGTGTGGCAAGATCGAATATGCCCGTGATATCCACGATTCCCACGGCACCGACAGTGGCACCATCGACAGCCGTGACCGGAGATACGATTACAGGAATTCCCTTGAACCTGCCTGAATTGGGGATTTCCCGGATTGTCCTTCCTTCCCTGATTACTTTTTCAAGGACAGGGCCCGTGTATTCCCTGCTCGAGATCTCCCCGTTCATAATCAGTATGCCGGGCCTGGTGGTTGATCTTGCAGTGACCGGCAGCTTTCCAACAATGTTATGAAACGCCATTAACAGCGGTTCATAATCTTCTGGTCTGGATTCTGGCGAGATTATGCTCATATCCCTCACATCAGTGTATAACTCACCATAAGCTTGAATTAAAATAAAATTTCCCTTTCACCCGTGCACATGTGCTTCAAAAAGGCCCTTGAAGGGTACTCGTGAATGGAGGTGATCAGGAAGAACCCATTTCCAAGTTTTTTTCTTAGCATGACATCCTTTCCACTCCTTGTGGCAACCAGGACTTCGCAGTCATGGTCCGTGAACCAACCGTCACATTCCATCTCTTCCGTGTCAAATCCTTCGATAATCGAGGTATCATTCCCGGATTCCCTGATATCAAGGGAGCATGCATTGTACTCGTGGTGATATTTCAGCGAGAAAGGAAGCCAATCATAGGCATCCTCGTTCTCTTCTCCGGCACCAAAGACAACAACTTTCCCGCCTTTCTCAGCAAAACGCCTGATCCTGGGAGAAGAAGCCCTGAGCGCCGGTGCAAGGCGGGAGTAATCCGGATTTGCAAATCCGGTGGGGATGAACAGTGCAACAAATTTCCCCCTGTAGAAAGGTGATGCAAGTAGTTGCGGGTTGACATGCTCACATGTGATGCCGCAGTCTTCAATCAGCCTGTTGAACGTCTGGGGATCGTCCCATACAAAGCCAACCTTTGAGATCAACCCTTTATTACCCCCACGGGCCTCATGGCTGCCACAACACCGGCCAGTCCAGCACTGCTGACTACCTCGATGACGTCCCTGCTTTCCTTGTAACTCTGCGGCGCTTCTTCGGCAAGGGCGCTGTCATGGCTTGCCTTCACGTATATCCCTTCCCTGAAGAGCTCTTCCCTTATATCGGTACCTTTCAGCTCTTTTTTGGCCCTTGATCTTGAGAGCACCCTTCCTGATCCGTGGCAGGTGCTGCCGAAGGTCTTTTCCATGGCGGTCTTCGTGCCCTTCAACAGGTATGAACGGGTTCCCATGCTACCGGGGATGATGACCGGCTGGCCGGAGGATTTGTATTTCAGAGGAATTTCGGAGGACCCTGGGCCAAAACACCGCGTAGCACCTTTCCGATGTACACACAATTTTTCCATCTTGCCACCAACATCATGCTCCTCCATCTTTGCAATATTATGCGCAACATCATACACAAGATGCATATCTTCATACGCGATCCCAAATAGTGATTCAAAGATTTTTCTGGTTTTGTGCATGATCGCCTGCCTGTTTGCCCATGCATAGTTTGCAGAACAGGCCATCGCCGCGAAATATGCTCCCCCTTCATCTGATGTAACCGGTGCACACGCAAGCTGGCGGTCGGGAAGAGATATCCCGTATCTTTTTACCGCTTTTTCAAGTGTATTTATATGATCGGTGCACACCTGGTGCCCAAGACCCCTTGAACCACAATGGATCATCACACAGATCTGCCCCTCCCTGACTCCAAAGATTTTAGCCGTTTCTTCGTCAAAAATCTCATCAACGGCCTGGATTTCCAGGAAATGATTCCCTGACCCAAGGGTCATCAACTGATTTTTCCCCCGGGTAAAGGCCTTATCACTGACATAAACGGGATCGGCACCCATCATGCGCCCCGAATCCTCACAGTGTTCCATGTCCTCTTTGATGCCATAACCTCTCTCAATGACCCAGGACACCCCCCCGGTCATCACTTCACTGAGCTCTTTCCTGTCAAGCCTGAAACCACTCTTCCCGCCCACCCCCGCGGGTATTTCACTAAAAAGCACGTTAATTGCCTTTTGAATTTTGGGGGTGAAATCATCTGAATGAAGAGGAGTCGTCATGAGGCGGACGCCGCAGTTGATATCAAAACCAACCCCTCCCGGCGAGATTACGCCATCGTCCATAGAAAATGCCGCCACACCACCGATCGGAAAGCCGTATCCCCAGTGAATATCCGGCATTGCAAGCGAATATTTCACAATTCCCGGCAATGTGGCCGTGTTTGCAAGCTGCTGCACGGCACCCCCCTCAAGCGTGCCCATGAGTTTTTCCGAGATGAATATACGCCCTGGCACCCTCATATTGCCCGTATATCCAACAGGAACCTCCCATTCGTATTCGTTTATCCGTTTTAATCCTTCCAGCATCCTGATCCCTCAGACATCGAACAGTATATCAAGTACATAGCGGTCTTTCTGTTTAACAATATTCAGTCCCGAGTAGGAGACGCCCTTTACTTCTGTTCCACCGCTGTGCAGTTCCGGGTCGAACGCTACGCCGTGTGCAGTGCAATCCAGCGCATATCCATTGATTTCAATCGAAAAAGAGGTGAAAACAGTCTCTTCTGTGTCAGTGATGAAAAGAAGTTCTGAGAGAAAGTCACGAAGCAGTGTTTCGAGAGAATCTGCCGATATACAAAGATGATATGAAAACTCTTCTTTACTCTTTTTAACCCCGTATATTGTATAAAACATTGCCTTTGCAGCATCTTCAAACAGACCTTCAAGCGAATCAGAAGTGATATGAAAGAGTGCATCCGCCGTATGTTCCATCTCAGTATAGACCACAAAAACACAACCATTTCAGTCATAGAATGCAGGTATCATGCCTGCATGAATCCGGGGCAGGTGCCGGGCCTGGTATTTGGATATGAATAAAGTGCTATTTCCAATTGGAATAGCGATATCGCTTTGTTTTGCCGGCTTAACACATGTGGAAAGGATCATTGCCCCCCCGCAGGTTGTACAGACTCTAAAGTCACCTTCGCGGCTGGTGATGTAATTTCTTACATCATTGGATACGGTCATCTCTCCGTGCCAGCCTTCTGTTCTGTCGGATTCCATGAATGGTTGCTAAAGTTGTCTATAATCTGTATAAAGATTTTTGATTACTATTCATGACCCCTCGGGTTTTGGATAATAATCAAGAATCTTCAGCACCAGATCCCTGTATCGCTCCTTTAGCTCGTAAACGGTGAGCTGATTGTCGAGATCCTTCTTTGTATGAAGGATTCCGAGCCGTGATGCAATTGTACCCACCATTGATGCTATCGAGTTGTATGATGTCTTGAATTTCTCTGATATTTTTTCAAAGACATCTTTCACAGTCAGTGTACTCTTCCTGACGAAGAGTTCCAGAACAGCCCGTCTCAGGCCGGTTTTATCCTTTGACAGATATTTTTTGAGACGTTCCTCGATCTCTGCCTTGATCTGCGAGGGCGACCTCATGCACTACTATCTATAATCATTTAATATAAATGTTGTGAATAAACTGCCCCAATTCTTTAATATGTATGCAAATTTGCAGATATTAAAAAAAACAACGCTTTAATCCTGATAACACCGATATGTAAAAACATGGCAGTTGCCGGGTATGACATTAATAAATATTCGCCAGCCAAGATGATGGCATTGCCGGTGGCGGTCCTTCTGGTCGCACTAGCGATTGTCGGTTTCACCTGGATTGGAACCGGAATGCCCGTAACAGCGGGCATTGATTTCGCGGGAGGCACTGCAGTGACCGTCTACACTACCGATGATGTCGGCACCATCGAGGCTGTTTTTTCAGGATTTCCAATATTGAGCGTTACAGAAGGAATTTCAGGAGGCACATTCATCAAATTCGGCCCAATGGCTGATGAAGAATTTGAGGAACTTAACGGAATCCTTTCCACAAGATACGCCAATGCAAAGATTGACCACATCGGGGAGACTTTCGGGCAGACCCTCCAGCAACAGGCGGCAATCGCGCTGATCTTCTCATTCATAGGGATGGCAATTGTTGTATTCATCGCGTTCAGGACATTTGTCCCTTCAGTTGCAGTCATCATATCTGCATTTTCAGACATCGTGATCGCAGCGGCCTGCATGAATGTCGCCGGAGTCCCGCTGACCCTTGGTACCACTGCGGCCCTGCTGATGCTGATCGGCTATTCGGTTGACAGCGACATACTGCTGACCACCAGAATACTAAAGAGGAAAGGGAAGCTCGAGGATAAACTCACCGGGGCATTCAGGACAGGTTTTATCATGACCACTACGACGATATCAGCGATCGCAGCCATGCTTGTCGTTTCGTCTATCGGCGGGATTGAGGTGATTACCCAGATCTCCATCGTTCTTTTGTTTGGACTTATAATTGACCTGATGAACACATGGATGCTGAACGCCGGGATACTGAAGTTGTACGTGGAGAGGGGTGAAGGCAGATGAAAAAAGCAAATAAGAAGAGCGAAAGGCAGCGCCAGACCCGGGATGAACGAACCAGCCTCTATAAGGACTGGCGCGTCATATTGATGGCATTTCTTATCATCTTCTCGGTGGCAAGCATCTACATACTCCCCCCCAACTTCAGCTCAGGCCCTGAAGGAAACCTCCAGCTTGGCCTGGATCTTGAAGGCGGTTCATGGATACAGCTTGAATTCCAGTCCGAAATTGTCGGCTTCGAGACGCAGAAACCGCTCGATACCTTCATGGAAGATCTTTCTGGGGAGATGGACGCGGATATCATCCTGATCAACGAAGATCCGGCAATCGCAGAGATCAGGAAACCTTATACAAGGGACGAACTGGAACAGGTCTTTTCGTCACTCGGGGCTACGATCACCTCGTACAATAAAGGGGTATCACCGGTAACGGCCGATGATATCAAGAGAATACTCGAGGACAAGGTCAACCGCCTGGGAACAAAGGACGCCAAGATCAACCTTCTTACCCCCGCAGGAAGCGAATTTCCACAGTATGTCAGGATTGAGCTTGCAGGTGTGGACATGGACGACGCCTACGATATTGTGGGCAAACAGGGAAAATTCGAGATCAGGATACAGATGGCTGGCAACGAGACCGAACATGTACTCTTCGGAGATGCCATAAAGACCGTCGGAATGCCTGCACAGAACCCGCCGGGCAGTGATATCTGGGGTGTCGGCTTTACCCTTGACGAACAGGGCGGGAACAGTTTCAGGGACGCGGCCATCAGTTCAGGTGCGGTATACAGCCCCTCCGCACACAACATCATGATGCTGCTCGATGACAGCATCATCTACAACGCCCCTCTCTCGCCCAATCTCGCAGATGAGCTGAAATCCGCCCCTGTAAGAGATCTGTTTGCATCAACAGGTTCTGGCGAGGAAGGCCAGGAAAAGGCCAGAAACCTTGAGGTTCACCTGCGTGCCGGTGCTCTTCCGGTCGAGGTGAAGATCGCAGGATCAGGATCGGTTCCCGCAGAGCTTGGCGAACATTTCAAGACGATGTCGATTCTTGCCGGTCTATTCGCGCTCTTTACCGTTGGAATAGTAGTCTATTACAGGTACAGGGAACCTAACATCGTCCTCCCGATGATCGCAGTGAATATAAGCGAGATCATAATACTGCTCGGAATCGCCAGGTACATCCAGCAGCTCGACCTGACCGCAATTGCCGGCCTTATCGCCGTGCTTGGAACCGGAATCGACCAGCTTGTGGTCATTACAGACGAGGTCCTGCACGAGGGAAGGGTACCCTCTCCCAACCTCTACCTGAAGCGGTTAAAGAGAGCACTATCCATCATCATGGTCGCCGCCACCACCATGATCATCGCGATGCTGCCGCTTGCACTCATGGATTTAAGCTCGCTGAAGGGTTTTGCGATAATCACCATCCTCGGCGTGCTGATAGGCGTCCTGATCACCCGTCCGGCATACGGCAGGATCATCATGTCTATCCTGTCAAAATAAGACACTCTTTTTATCATTGAATTCAAACTCTTTTCAGAGGCATTCAAAATGGCAAAACCTGTGCTGATAGATTTTTATGCTGAATGGTGCGGACCATGCAAGGAGATGACACCTGTCATCGAAGAACTGAAAGCCCGGATGGGAGACAGGGTTGAGATTAGAAAGGTTGATGTGGGCGACGGAAGCGAAGAAGCAAGGCAGTCTGCAATAAAGTACAAGCTTCAGTACGTACCTACGATCATTATTGAAAGAGACGGACAGGTCATTGAAACACTTGTGGGATTACAGTCTCTTGAATCACTACAGTCAGCTCTTGAGAACCTTCTCGAAGACTAAACCTGTTATTTTTACACCATGATCTCCGGCAGGTACCTATGGAAGACATCCAGAGGATAAAGAGGATTGTTTCAGGATTATATGATCAATATGGAGACATATCCTGGTGGCCCGGAGATTCTGATGAAGTGATAATCGGTGCGATTCTCACTCAGCAAACTCGCTGGGAAAATGTTGAAAAAGCTCTTGAAATCCTCAGAAAACAAAATATATCTTCCGTTGAACAGATCAACCGGACTGATGCAGGAAAAATTGAGGACGCAATCAGGTGCACCGGTTTTTACAGGGTCAAGACAAGGCGGCTCAAGGAACTCGCACGTTTCATTACAGAGTCCTTTGGCAGCGTTTCAGAAATGTCATCGCATGAGGATAATGATCTGAGGAAGGGCCTCCTCTCGGTGAATGGCGTGGGGGAAGAAACCGCGGACAGTATTCTTTGTTATGGCTTCGGCCGGTGCAGTTTTGTAATCGATGCATATACCGAACGTATCTGCCGGTGCGCGGGAGTAAAGGCCGGAAAAAAAGATTTGAAGGCTCTCTTCGAGGCCGCAATACCATGTGAAAACAATAAATACAGGTTGGTGCACGCCCATATAGTGGAGTTTTCAAAGGAATACTGCGTGAAAAAGAGGTGTGAAGAATGCTGGATAAAGAATTTGGAAGAATAGGGCGCCGGCTTTTTGCCGATCACCTGTTGGGAGGCAATTTCGGGAACTTGAGCCTGCGTGCGGACGATGGATTTTATATCACGATGAGAGGCGCCTACCTTGACACGGATAAGATGCCGGTTCATGTTCCGTTCGATGGTCCAGTACCCGAATCTGCATCAAGCGAGTACCGGGCACACCGTAAGATATACGATATGACCGGCCACAGGGCGGTGGTGCATGCCCACCCCCCGTATTCGGTATCGGCTTCTTTTGCCAATGATGCCATCCGCCCCCTGGATTCAGAGGGGCTGATGTTCTGCCCGGAGATCCCGGTGATCGATGGCGAACCCGGTTCGACAGATCTTGCACTTAACTGCGCCGAAGCACTGAAAGAATCGAATATAGTGATCGCAAGGGGCCACGGCACTTTTGCAGCGGGAAAAACACTTGATGAAGGTTATTTGTTCACCTCCATCGTCGAGCACTCCTGTAGGGTGCTCCTTTATTCAGGGTTTTTTAGGCGGCTTTAGATCCTGGATCTCCCTGAGGACCTCACGGTGGAATACAAGGATCATATCGCTGATGATACCGAACATGAATATCATAAAACCCATGGTTATCAGCAGAACAGTCAGCATGGTAAAGGGTATATGTTCGATATTATGGAACCATTCGTATACCACGTAAATGCCAGACAATAAACCGGCAAACATCAGAACAACCCCGATCATCCCAAAGTAGAACATCGGGTTGTTGATCTTGGCAAGCCTGATGATGGTCCTGATGATCTTGTAACCGTCATGGAAAGGACTGAGTTTGGTGGCCGTCCCCGGTCGTTTCAGGTACCTGATTGGCACGACCATGATCCTCTGGCCATTCCTGACACATTCTGCCGTAATCTCGGTCTCTATCTCAAAGCCCTCTTCCTTCAGGTGGAGCTGCCTGATGGATTCAAGTGTAAAGGCCCTGTAGCCAGAGAGAATATCATGCAGGTCCCTGCTGTGGGCCAGTTTGAACATCAGGTTGATTACATGGTTGCCGGTCCTGTTCAGCAACTTGAATGCACCTTTTTCCGCATTTATGAGCCTGTCCCCGATCACATGGTCGAAACCCAGGTATAGCGGCCGCACCATCTTCTCGGCATCCCTGGGCAGGTAGGTGCCGTCCCCGTCCAGCATGATAACATAGGGCCTGTCGATGAAATCGATCGCCTCGATTATTGCGTTCCCCTTTCCGGTGCCGGTCTGTGTCCTGACGGTAACACCGAGTTTTCTTGCGATATCAGGCGTTCCGTCGGTGCTGTGACCGTCCATAATTAAGATATTACCGAAGCCCAGTTTTTTAAACTCCTTTATGAGACCACCAATTGTGGGGGCTTCGTTCAGGCAGGGGATGAAGATGCACACATCTTCCTTGTTTATCTTCATTGCTACAATATATCAGGTCATGGAAACATAAGACCTTTCATGAACGTTGCCAAGTCCGGGATCAGGGTTCTCGGGATAGCGGAGAGTTATTCAGGGAGGGAGAGTTCCCTGATTGCTGGCACCGTCATGAGAAAGGATCTGAGGATTGACGGGTTCGGGTTCGCTCCGGTTACCGTTGGCGGCAGGGATGCGACCGGGGCAGTGATTTCACTATTCGAAGAACTGAAGAGGGAAGATATCAATGTCATCATGTTAAGCGGCTGTGTGATATCCTGGTTCAATGTGATCGATATTGAAAAAGTGTCAGCTGTTACCGGAGTGCCGGTGGTCTGCGTGACCTATGAGGATTCAGACGGGCTTGAAAAGGATATTCTGCACCATTTTCCTGACGACCCCGGGCGGCTCAGGTCCTACATGAAGCTGGGGGAACGTGAACGGATCATCCTTCCGACCGGTTATGAGATCTTTATCAGGTACACCGGGATTTCAGGGAGGGACGCACACAGGATATGCAGCGACATGACAAAGGACGGCAGGATCCCGGATCCGCTACGGGTAAGCAGGCTTCTTGCAAGGTCTATCATGCATAGTATGAATGACTTGAGATGACCTCATTGGATTCTTTCCGGATAATATCGATACGAATTGTCTGTCCGGGACGGAATGTGCCGTCTGAAAAATCGATCGATGTCTTTTCACCGGGGTACCAGTATTCGGACGAGCATCCCGATCCTCCCATCCACTGGACGCCGTAATGATTCGTTCCTACAAAATTGAAGCCATTGAACGTCTCGATGTTGCAGGAAACGAGGCTGTAGTCCCTGTACACCCTTGCATAGATATCATCGTTACTGATGGTATCATCCCCCGAGTGCCTCATCACCACCCTGCTGTCAAGGCAGGCCGCATGGGTGATCTCATCCTCGTGGTAGATCCCCGTTATTTCGATTATGCATGGGGCATCCTCCATAAAAACACAATCCAGATCGGGTATTGATATCGATGCCCAGAGTAGCGCCGCGAGTATCAGTGTGATCAGAACAAGTAGCATTGTGGCCTTGACATGGGAAATCGAAGAGTCATCAATGAGCATTTTGGATATTTCTAGATTGACTGAAATTTTGATTAATCTAACTGTCAGACGTCACCGGTGGTGCAGGAAGTGGTGCAATATATTACCTTCCGGGCATGGCATCTATTATGGATGATCAGTTCATCTATTCGGTAGCCCAGGGCGATCTGGGGATCAAAAATCCAGTGAGCACCCCTGTGCTTATCGAAGCGGGAGAGGCGGCAGGGCTCTCAGAAGGTTCATATGTCGTGGACTTCGGGTGCGGCAATGCGACGCTGATGCTCTTGTGGCACAGTCATTTCCGGATCACCGGAACAGGGGTGGAGTGCAGGAAGGATGAATGCCTGAAGGCGAAAGAGCAGATAATGGCTTCAGGAGCCGGAAACGATATTGAAATTATCTGTGGCCGTGCAGAGGATTATATTCCTCAAAAATGCGACTGTGCCGTTTGTCTCGGGTCATCGGAAATATTCGGCGGCGTAACCGGGAGCATCGGTTTTTTCGGGGATCTGCTTGATACAGGCGCATTACTGGTACTGGGCGACAGGTACTGGCGCAAAAACACGGTTCCGCCCGAGTTTGCAAGGGAATGGCCGGACATTCCCACCGAATATGAACTATTTTCAGAAGCCCGTGACGCAGGTTTTGAGGTGGCCTTTGCCAGGAGTTCATCAGAGTATGACTGGGACAGGTATGAATCAGGGATCTGGTCGTCATGCCTGCACTGGCTGAAGACAAACACGGGCGATCCCATGCACGGCAGTGTCCATGAATATCTCCGGTTGATACAGGACGAATATGCAGCCTATGGCAGGGAATTCATGGGCTGGGGGATATACGTGATGAAAAAAACAGGTGATTAAAATCTTTCACTTCAGGGGATAAACCAAAAACAATATTGCATATTCAGCCAGATGAACCGTTGTGATAGTGAATGAAACTTAACCGTTATTACATGGCCCCTGTAATTTTGTTTGTATCGCTGGCTGTTCTCTTTCCTGCCGCATCGGCGGCATGTATGGGTACGATCTCATTCTCTTCGGACCCTTCATATGCACAGATATATATCGACGGTGAACTTGTCGGTACGACATCCCCGCAGGCGAAGATAGATATAAAGGGAATCTTGTGCGGAGATCACGTCATCGAACTGACGATGGACGGGTATGAGACTTATACAAAGGAGATCAAGGTGGAGGGCGGAACAGGATACGGTGTTTCCGCGGTCATGGTTCCTCTGCCGGAAGAGACTGTTGCAGTGGCAGAGCCGGTTATGCAGGAAGCTTCAACCCCAACGGCACAGGTTCCTGAAACGCAGGCCACGCCCGGAATGTTTGCAGTTACCGTTATTGCCGGAATCGCCCTGTGCGCTGCGGCTTTTTGCCCCCGCAGGTAGCCGGAACATTTCACTCTTTTTGAAATGTATTGATTCACTGCTTTTTTTCAGCCGGTTCCTGCTGGCCATCGCAGGATGTGGAGGGGACCCCGGCTCTGACATCACCCGGATTCCCTGCAGAAAGATACCAAAAACAATATTGCCGTTTCCACCAGAAACCCTGAAGGTGATGATATGAAACCAGAATTATTACGTATATTAATATCAGCGTTGATCCTGATTGGCATGCTACTGTGCCCGTCTGCCATGGCAGCATGCGAAGGCACGATCTCCGTCTCGTCAAACCCCACCTATGCAACGATCTATCTTGACGGGCAGAAGCAGGGAGAGACATCCCCGCAGGCGCCCTTTGATATCATATCCGTCCCCTGTGGTCCGCATACCCTGGAGCTTACAATGAACGGATACTATCCTTATACGACACAGGTTAACGTGGACGGCAAGACCACAACACAGGTCACAGCATCTCTTACCGTATTGCCCATGACAGCACAGCCCACGGGGTATCCCACGGTGATTCCTCCTGCTGATACAGGCACCCTCACAATATCAACGAGCCCATCCGGGGCCACCATCTACCTGAACAACGCAGTAAAAGGAATCTCGCCCCTTACGCTATACAACGTGCCCTCCGGGACCCATACCGTGACCATCAAACAGGCAGGATACAATGACGTCGTCCAGCAGACTACCATAAACAATGGCCAGACCACAGATCTTTCCATCACCCTAAGCCCCATCAGCACCAGATCCTCGCCCGGAATTGCCGCCTTCATCGCATTTGCAGGGATCGTCTGCTGCGCCGCACTGCTCATCAAAAAAAAGGTCTGAATAATTTTTGTGAAAAAAGCGGGAACGGTTCAGCCTCTTTTACCGCTCTCGATATTTTTTATGTGCCCGTATGTTTTTTGCGCAAGATCCGCTTCGCCCTCCAGCCGGGCCACGTCCATTATTGCCTCGAGTATGTGGACGGACTCCTCCAGAAAACCAAGTATGTCAGCAGGGTATATATCAATCCCATAGACATCAAGAAGATGCTCCGAGATCTGGCGGTGGTCCAGGCCAAGTTCCCTGAGCTCCAGGATCTCTATGACAAACTTTCTCTCAGGGCACCCACAATGCGGGGAATCTTTGCAGTTGCAGTTCATGAAATCACGCCAGAACTGGAGGATCTGCTCCCTCATGTTCGGGTCCAGCCTGCTGAAGTCCAGGGCCGAGTCAACGACATCGAGAAAAGCGCCGTTAAACATCCTGTCAGTCGTGCGTATGCCCGTTTCTTTCTGGAACTTCTTTGCACGCCTGAAACGCGCCTTGTCCGCGATCAAACGCCTTCCCCAAACTCTTCCTCAAACTTTTCAAGGGTTTTATACTCGTCCTTCATTGTCTCGATCTCGGAAAGCCAGTCATCAAAGAGCGTGGGGTCAGATTTTGTGTTCATGAATGTCTTGCTCCATTTTGCGCCGCCAAGTATGCTCGCACCAATCAGCGAGGCTGTATCAAGAGCCTGTTCCGGGTCCTTGTCGATTGATTTTCTTCCTTCTGCCACCAGCTTCTTGACATCATCAACCTTTTCACCCTCGAGAAACTTCATGCTCGATGAGAAAAGCACGAGCATTGATACCCGGACCGAGTTTATGATATCTCCAAGCTCGTTCTCAGGCACTTCGCCGTTAAGCACGAAACCCTCCACCTCGTTGATCTTGGCTTCAGCAGTGTCTTTTGCGAACTTGCCCTGGGCATAGAGCTTCAGGATCTTTAGCACCGATATGGTGACATCCTTTACAAAGATCTCGAGCTTTTCATATCCTTCGGGCATATCTTCGCTCTCTGGGTCTCCCTCAAAGTCGCATTCACTGAGCGTATTCATCCAGTTATCCCATCGCTCTCTGGTATAGAAGTAATACAGAACCGACTGCGGCTCCGCCTTCTCTTTTTTCTTTTTAGCCATCAGTACATTTTCGGTTGGACGATATTATGAGGTTTATGATTGTGACCTATAATTTGACACATGAACGATACCAAAATTGATTATCAGGAAGGTGCATTTATTTTCAGATGATTATACCCGGCTCACTGGCATTGTTTCTTGATGAACATAATCCCCTGGCAGTGGCGGTCTCGGGCGGAACGGACAGCATGGCCCTCCTTGCTTCCTGCCTTGATGCAGGCATTGACGCAATTGCGGTCTTTGCCGAGACCGGCCTGAACCCGGCCGGAGAGAGGGAACGTGTATCAGAGCTGTGCCGGAGGATTAGTGTGGATTTAACCGTCATAAACTGCGATATGCTCAAACAGCCGGAGGTTATGAACAATTCCCCAGAGAGGTGCTATGCCTGCAAACATCTGATGATGTCATCGGTCATCTCAGCTGCCCTGGAGGCAGGCATCGAACATGTGGCCGACGGGACGAACACGGACGACACCACAGGTGATCGTCCCGGCCTTAAGGCACTTCACGAGCTCGGCGTGCTCTCTCCTTTCGCGGAATGCGGGATTGGAAGGGCCGGAGTGGAACGTATCGCATCCGACCTGGGTACCGGTGTGATGCCACAGTCTTCGTGCATTGCCACCAGGTTTCCGGAGGATACAATCCTCGATCCGGCCATGATCAGGATGGTCCGTTCGGGCGAGGCGCTGCTCAGGCGTGCCGGTGTGAAGGGTATTCTCCGTCTCAGGTGCGTGGACCACGGCAGTGGCGTTATCGAGTGCGAAAGCCCGTGGAGGGTGAAGGTAAAGGGGTGCCGGGATTCCCTGCTGGAGCTTGGTTTTAAGAGTGTTTCCATAAACCCCTGCGGTTACGGCGAAGGAGGGAGCGAATCATGGAAGTCGTGATGGTCAGGTACGGGGAGCTCTTCCTGAAGAGTGAACCGGTGATGAAGGGTTTCATCAATACCCTTCTCCGTGACATCAGGCTTGCGCTTGATTCGGAGGATATAAAGCATGATATTGAAACCTACCGGGGCAGGATTATCATAAGAGGCGACGATTCGCCCCGCATATCAGGGATCGTATCGCGCATCTTCGGCGTAACCGGCACCAGTGTCTGTACGATGACCGGAAACTCCCTTCAGGAACTCTCCGGAGAGGCAGCTGCGGCAGCAAAGAGAGTTCTTAAGCCCGGAGACTCGTTTGCAATCCGTCCACGCCGAAGCAACGTCGGAGGATATAAGAGCCATGATATCGGGATCATGGCAGGAGACGCGGTATGTGCCGCGGTCCCCGGTATCAGTGTCGATCTCACCGCCCCGGATCACGAGATATTCGTCGAAGCGCGGGAGTTCGGGGGACTGGTATACACCGGGCGTACAGAAGGGCCGGGAGGGCTTCCTTATGGCACACAGGGCGGTGTGCTCTCACTTCTCTCCGAGGGGATCGACTCCCCCGTTGCTTCATGGATGATAATGAGGAGGGGCTGCACCCTCTCCGGTCTCTATTTTGACGCAGGAGAGTATGGCGGACCGGACAGGATAGAGGCGGTTAAGAGCCACCATCTCACCATCTCCGGGTGGGTGCCCGGCCACCGCGTCGTTCTGCGTGTCGCGGATATCGCCCCTTTCTACGACGAACTGATTAAGATCAGGGACCGTCGCTACAGTTGCCTGGTATGCAAGAGGTTCATGCTGAAGGTAGCTGAAGCGATTGCCACAGGTATCGGTGCATATGCCCTTGTCACCGGGGAAAACCTCGGGCAGGTGGCATCCCAGACGCTCGCAAACCTTTCTGTGATCAGTGAGGCGGTAAGTATTCCGGTACTCCAGCCCCTGATCGGTATGGACAAGACATGGACTATTGAGATCGCCCGGAGGATAGGAACGTTCGAAAACTCCGCAGGGGATCTCGGATGCAGGGTGGTTCCCGATAAACCGTCGACAAAGGCGAAGCTTGGCGATATCATGAAGGCAGAAGAAAAGCTCCCAATTGAAGAGCTGTGCAGGGACGCTGTAAAAAGAGCGGATAAGTTGGTTGCCAAAAACGGAGAATTTTTGGAATAAATGACCTTATTAATACATACTGAAATCAGAACTATTTTCTCTGATTATATATCCTCTGTGATTTTTCACCCCATCTGTAGATTGATACAACTATTGCATAATGGGGAGATATCCATAAAAAACACCATTAAGAGGGTTTCTACAAAGCGTGAAATAAAAAAAATTCAACGGACTTCAAGCCCGTTTTCTTCTGCGATCTCCCGAAACGCCCCGGCAACATGCTCTGCCTGGGTTCGGTTGATACCGTAGGTGTTGTACTTCCACACCCTCGTGGAACCCGGTATCACTCCCGTTATACCCCGTTTTTTCAGCTCTTTTGAGAGGAAGAATCCTCTCTTTTTGTGTGTCCGGGCAACTATGTCGAACGATTCCAGTGTGTTGATTCTTGTAAGCGTGTGCCTGCGCGGGTATTCGGATACGACTGTCGTGCCATCGATGGAGAGGAGGGCCTCCAGCACGAAAGATGCATTTTCAATTTCTTTATCCCAGTGTTTCACACGTTCCTTCACGTGGGGAAACGACGCCATCATTCCCATAACGGTGGCGCCCATCAGGGTGCAGCCCATCATCTCCACCTCCTTGATGCCGAATGTCCTTCCTGTGACATTTCCTTTCGCCTTTGTGGTCCTGAACACCTCTCCGGCTCGCTCATCCGTTGCGGCGATCACCCCGGAAGGTGCAGGCGAGGCCATCGACTTGTGCCCGGAGCCCACGATGAAGTCGACCCCCAGATCCTTTCCTGAGACGGGCATGGTGCCCACGGTATATGCGCCGTTGCAGAGCACGGGGATGTCGTACTGGTGTGCGATCTTTGCGATCGCCCGGATATCGTGCAGGTTTCCGTACTGGTAGTCCACGTGGTCCATGAACATCAGTACCGGGGTTTTTCCCGACTTTTTTGCCGCATTCTCTATCGTCTCGGCAACCGCATCCTGCCTGATTATGCCGGATTCTTCCTTCGGCACCTCAAAGGGCTCCCCTCCCGCCTGCTCCACGGCAATAAATTCGGTGTAATGGCCAAGAGAGCTCAGGATAACTGGATCACCCTTATCGACATATGTCTGTGCCACCGCCTGGAACCCTCTCCTCGCTCCGGGCACCACCCTTGCCTCCGCCATCTCCAGCCATGATGCAAGATCCGCGTGGAAAGCGGCCAGGGGAGGTTTTTTGATATAGTCCAGCCTGAAGGGCTTCAGGCAGTTGTCACATACAGAGTAGCCGTCCCCGTATGCAATGATCGCTTTCATTGCGTCCGCGGTGAGTCGCCCTGCCGCCTGTATGGGATCGATGTTGATGAAGTTCTCCTCCACCTCCCTCACATCGATATCATCTGCGCATTTCATCAGAGCATCTCCTTCCCGATCACATCCACCTGTTTCTTTACCTTTTCCAGGATTCCGGCCACTTTCTCCTTCTGCTCGTCATCCAGTTCATGCCCGGGGGCGGTCTCCCTGAAGATGAACCTGAGATCGGTCAGCTGGAAGATCGACTCGAATACTGCATCGACCGCACGCTTTGACACCAAATCACCACTATATTATCCATCCCGGACTATAATAGAATAATCACCCTGCAACCGCGGGCACATTCGCCCTGCATGGTGCTTATTAATATGATAAAAAATGCTTCAGGTACATAGAATATGAGGATCGTTCATATCGCGGATACACATCTCGGCCTCTCGGGCTTCAACCGGGTCGATCCTGAGACCGGCATGAACCTCCGCGAAAAACTTGTATACGACAACTTCCTGGAATCGATCGATGTGATCATCGGGGAGAGGCCGGACGTCCTCGTGCATGCAGGCGACCTGTTTGACCGCGTAAAACCAAAGACCCGCGCATACACCGTGGTCCTGGATGCACTGGACAGGCTTGATGGGGCGGGCATTCCGTTAGTGATCGTGGCCGGAAACCACAGCATGCCAAAGACCCGTTATACCCCCTCCCCCTTCGAGGTGCTCTCCTACCATCCATCGGGTATCAATGCCACATACGGATTC
>Ga0272441_10006972_pt1 | contig 18611 bp, 7 predicted proteins | sample SSMProp6N_FD_193582 | JGI IMG/M metagenome (GOLD analysis project Ga0272441, IMG submission 193582) | Marine sediment archaeal communities from Little Sippewissett salt marsh, Falmouth, MA, United States - SSM-Prop-6N | ecosystem: Environmental > Aquatic > Marine > Wetlands > Sediment ... | reverse complement strand
ATGCGCTTACGCTGTTTGTCCACTTCAAGCACTTTAACGCGAACCTGCTGTCCGGGTTTGGCTACATCGCCCGGGTTTTTAACAAATTTGTCCGCCAGGTGACTGATATGCACCAGACCATCCTGATGTACGCCCACGTCGACGAACGCGCCGAAAGCCGTAACGTTGGTGACCACGCCATCCAATACCATGCCGGGCTCAAGGTCGTCTATCTTGTGCACGTCGGGCGAAAACGCGGGGGGCTCAAAAGCGTCGCGAGGGTCGCGCCCCGGTTTGGCCAGTTCTTCCATTATGTCGGTCAACGTAGGTAGGCCCGCTTCTTTGCACACATAGTTTGCGGGATCTACTTTTGAGCGCAGTTCCGCATTGTTCATGAGATCGGCCACGGAACAATCCAGGTCGGCGGCCATTTTTTCCACTATATGATAGTGCTCCGGGTGCACTGCGCTGGCGTCAAGCGGGTGTTCGGCTCCCATAATGCGAAGAAAACCCGCGGACTGCTCAAACGCCTTTGGCCCCAGTCGCGGCACCTTTTTAAAATCCTTTCGGGACCTGAAAGGCCCCTCGGAGCGGCGGAATTCCAGTATGTTGGATGCAAGGGATGTCCCCAGACCCGATACATACGAAAGCAGCTGGCGGCTGGCCGTGTTGACCTCCACTCCCACTCGGTTTACGCAGGAAACCACCACGTCGTCCAAACTGCCCTTGAGTATTTTCTGGTCCACGTCGTGCTGATACTGCCCAACGCCTATGGATTTTGGCTCTATCTTGACCAGCTCGGCCAGCGGGTCCTGCAGGCGGCGGCCTATGGAAACGGCGCCCCGGACGGTTATATCGTGGTCGGGAAATTCCTCGCGGGCTACGTCTGAAGCGGAATATACAGAGGCCCCGCTTTCGTTGACCATGACAACGACGGGGTCGCCGGGGAGGTCCATTTCGCGGAAGAACGCCTCGGTTTCGCGGCCCGCCGTTCCGTTGCCTATGGCCACGGCCTCTACGGGAAATCTGCCTGTTATATCAAGCACTTTCTTTCGGGATTGTTCCAGCGCCTTCTGGCCGCTGAACGGATATATCACGTCGGTGGCCATCAGTTCGCCCTGGGGGTCCAGCACAACGAGCTTGCATCCAGTGCGGACGCCGGGGTCAACGGCCAGCAACGATCTGCGGCCCATGGGCGCCGCCAAAAGGAGCGTTTCGAGGTTTTCGGCGAATATGCCAACGGCCTTTTTGTCGGCCCTGCTTTTCAAGGCGTTGCGTATCTCCGTTTCCATCGACGGACCCGCAAGACGCTTGTAGCCGTCCTCTATCGCCGTGCGCACCTGGTCGGCCGCCGGGCCTTCAACCGATATGAACCGCTTTGCCAGCATTTCCACGGCCTCATCCTCGGGAGGAGTTACGGAAAGTGTCAGCATGCCCTCTTTTTCTCCCCTGAACATGGCCAGCACCCGGTGCGAGGGCGCGTTGCGCGCCGATTCGGCCCAGTCGAAATAGTCCCTGTAGGTAGCTCCCTCCGTCTCCTTGCCTTTGGCCACGCGTGACTGCATCTTTCCGCGTTTGACGAAAAGAAACCGCAGGGCCGAACGGGCCGGAGCATTTTCGCTGACATCCTCGGCGATTATGTCCCTGGCGCCCGCCAGTGCTTCTTCGGCCGAGCCGACGCCCTTTTCCTCATCGATAAAGGTCTCTGCGGCAACGACAGGCTCTACGGGCTCACCCGACCCGGCGGCTGCTTCCATCAGAGTCGTAGCCAGAGGCTCCAGACCTTTTTCCCTTGCAATGGTCGCCCGGGTGCGGCGTTTGGGTCTGTAGGGCAGGTATATGTCCTCAAGCCCCGTCATTGTTTTGGCCTCGTCTATCGCTTTTTTGAGTTCATCTGTGAGCAGGTCGCGCTCTTCAAGGGATTTGAGGATCGCCTCGCGACGTTTATCCAGTTCTTCGAGCTGGGTGATGCGGTCGCGGATGGCGCGGATGGCGGATTCGTCCAGTGAGCCGGTAGCTTCCTTGCGGTATCTGGCAATAAAGGGTACGGTCGAGCCCTCGGCTATGAGGTCGGCTACCGAGCCTACCTGGGCGGGTTTTATCTTTAGTTCGGCCGCTATCGTGGCTGCGTGTACGGAGTTCATGCAATAACCGGCCTAAAAAAGCTTGGAACCTATTTTTGCTTCGACGGCCGGGGATACGGGAGTAGCCTCGCCGCTCTCTGCTCCGGGGTACTGAACGCCCAGGATGAGGGCTTCGGACATAACGTCTCCTATGGCGCGGGGTCCGAAATTGAGCACTCCCATAACCAGGCGATCCTTCATTTCCTCCGGCGTGTGGCATGTAAAACGGCCCACGCTGGTGCGCTTGCCGTACTTGCCGAAATCTACGACCATTCTGTAGGCCTTCTTCGGCGCTGAGGGCTCTATTTCCACGGAAACGACCCTGCCCAGGCGAATGTCGAGCATGTCAAAGGTGTTTTCCTTGTCGGCGGTGCTTTTCAGTTGCGATTTGGCCATTTATGGAACCTCCTATTCGACCAGCAGAAGCGCGAACCTGTCGGTCGGCTCACTGTGATCTTTTTTGACCACAAGAGTGTAGCCGAACTTCCTCACGCTTGAAAACAGGTCAACTCCGAAAGCCTCTATTGTGGGCCGGCGCCTGATGGGATAATTACAGCCTTCCTCCCGCGGGGGGCATTCGGGGCACAGGTTGCACGAATCGAATGAAAGCAGAAACGCCCGTTCGAAACCGTGCAGAAAGACCCTTTTTTCGATATCCAGCAGTTTTTCCTGTGTGGCCACGTCCCACTGGCGCTTTTTTTCAAACGGGATATGGCATGTCATATGTATGAGCGCCGCCCGCTTGTACTCGGCGAAGAACTCCCTGCATTCGGCGACGCCGGGAACGTTGGGCGGGCACGAAAGATTTTTGCCGTACTCGGGACAGCCGTACATGCACTTTACGCGCACCCAGTTGGCCACCACCAGTTCGGAAGGATCTATCCAGCGGAAGTCGCCGAAACCGCCTCCCGCCAGTTGCTCCTCGACCCACTTTACGCTCCGTTGTTCACGATCGCTCATTCAGCGCCCTCCTCTTTTGCGATTTTTCGCCTGGCCGACGACAGCAGATCCAGGGGGTCCAACCGCATGGGGCATACCACGTCGGCGCACGCGCCGCAGTTTCGGCAGCCCAGGGCGCGCTCCCGAACCTCGTCAGTAAGGTGGCCTTTACACCTGAGGTAGCGCACCAGAGCCTGCTGCACTCCCTCGGCGGTTTTCCACGCACCTTCGGCCTGCCTGGGGCACATCGCCGCGCATGAGCCGCAGGCTATGCAGTAGTTCCAGGGTTTTGTTTTTTTGGGATTTTCTTCGGACACTGATGTTCACTCCAGAATACAAAAATATTATCTATATGACTGAATCACTTATATCCTGCTCTATGTACACGTAAACGGAAGCGTCGAAGCTGTTGGTGTAGACGTCGAAAGTTACGGAATGACCGCTTCCGTTGAAGTCGTCTATGGTCTGCGTTTCCGCGGTGCTCCAGGAATCCCAGGTGGTAACCTCATCCTCGGTATGGCTTTGCGTGGCTTCGTCGAGGCTTACCGAATCGCCGCCATCGCCCAGAATGTAAAGGGAATCGCCCGAACCGGTTACATCGAGCACATCCTGAAGAGACAGGTCGCTTACGGAATGATTCTCGGACCCGCCTTGTTCGAGGTCGAGTATCTCGATATTCGACAGGTTCACCGTTCCCGAAAAATCGAGCGTCACCCCCGAAGAGAGGGCTACGGTATCGGTCCCGTCGCCGCCGTCCACTGTATCACCCGTTTCAAACGAGGATATAGTATCGTTTCCGGCTCCGGCGTTTACCGTATCGTCGCCCGACCCGCCGCTGATCTCGTCATCCCCGTCGCCGCCATTGATCGTATCGTTCCCTGCCCCGCCGTTTATTACGTCGTCGCCCGCCCCCGCGTTGATGGTGTCTGCTTCGCCGCTTCCGGTGATGATGTCGTCTGAATCGGTTCCATCGATCGCCCCGTCGTTGTCCACCGCAAGGTTGAGGTTTAGCGTTTGAGCGCCCGACTCGCTGATCTCGGCCGTAGCGGTCACCTTCGAGTAGGCGCTTACGGAAAAATCGTCAAGCGATCCTGTTTCGCCTGTGGTGACGAGTTTGAGTCCCGCTGAGGCGAATTCGTTCAACGCTGCGGTAAAATTGGCTCCCGGCGCTCCAAGGTCTACAAGCCAGTCGCCCCCACTCTGTGTAGCCGTAACACCGGTGGGGAGGCCGCTCTGGTCAACTTCCAGCAGATCGCCCAGACCGCTCAAGCGTATGGCAAGCGTCTCGGTCCCGTCGGCGTCCACAAGTCCCAGGCCCGTTATCACAAGCGGGACCTCATAGCCCTGCGGGGTAACGTTATCACCCGATATCGCGGTATCGAGGACGTCCGAATCTATGGAAGCCGTAAATTCGGTTACGCCGCTTGGGGTTGACGAAAGAGCAACATCAAAACTGCCCGTAACGGGGGTATCAAGGGAATTGGTTCCGTCGACCGTAACGGCCGTTACGCCAATGGTCCAGTCTCCCTTCATACCCTCGGGCGGCTGCATTTCCAGTTCATTGATCTGCGAAGCGGTGACTCCCGCAAGGGTGTAGACCCCCGAGTCGTAAGCCGCGCTGATCGCGTCTCCACCGGAAGAGAAGGTCATCCCCTCAGGAAGTGTCGATCCATCTCCCGTCAGCGTTAAAGTAACTGTTTCGGAGCCATCGGTGTCACCCATGGTAGCGTTGAGGTTTATGGAAACTTCCCCGCCCTCGGGCCCAAAGGTTTTTGTAGGCGACAGGGTTATGGGGTCGGCCTCCGCTTCCACATCCATGTCGAACGAGACGGAGGTCTCCTCTGGATCCAGCCCGGATTCTCCCGTAAGGACCGTCAGTTCAAGATCCCCTACAGTTCCACTGTAGTTTGCGGGCGGCCGAACAGCTATATAGTCAGGGAGGCAGTTTCCGGAAATCGGTATGGACCATGTATTAGTGCTGTTTCCTGTTCCGTCGTCACCCATGTTGCCCGCCAGAACGGCTGAATCGGCGTCGGCTCCTGTATATACGAGGAACCCGTTGGGTACGTATTTCAGCACAGCGGCCGCAGCGCTTTCGGAGCCATCTGTATCCACCAATCCGCTACCAGTGACCGAAAGCTCAATGCGGTTGTCTTCCGTTCCGCTTGCCGCTACATCCATATCGTAACCATCGTTGGCGGGAGCCACCTGGAATGAGTCTGTTTCGTTAGTCGTCACAGTATTCGACGCACCGGTTTCCTGTTCCACGACATACGACGAAACGTTCACTGTTCCAGAGGCATTGGCCGCAGGCGTATAGGTAAAGGTAAGCGTATCGCCGTTGCCGACGCCGGTGACCACGAAGTAATCGCCGTCGTCCACACCCGGAACGCCGCTGACCGATTCCGTGGATATCGGGCTTCCGCCGTACGAAAGCGTTCCGTCCGCCATGTCGCCATCGTTGACGGTAAGGTAAAGTTTTCCGTCGACAATGTCCCCGGCGGTTCCATCGGCCGGGTTGTTCACGGTAACGCTGAAGTCAACAGAATTATCCTCGGTTCCGTTATTCGTAACGATCTGAAGCGTTGCCTTGTCCGTCACCGGCGTTATGGTCTGGCTGACGGCAGCATTTGAGACAACTTCTCCGCCTCCGGCGCTGTAAGTCGTGAGCGTTGCGTTGAATTCCAGCGTGGTCGGCGTGTTGCTGTTCTGGTTCTGGGGAGCTGTTATAGAGACGCTGTTAAGAAGGCTTTGAAGGACAGCCGTTCCTCCCAAGTCGGAGACCGTGTAAAGAGTTTCTCCTCCGACGGTCATTTGTTCCATGCCGGTCACGGTCGATCCAGCGGGCAGCCCCGTCAAAGTGACGCTGAAATCACCGGGTTCTTCTCCCGCGAGGGAGCTGTTAATAAGGGATCCAAGAGTCGCGGGATTATCCTCGCTAACTGTCACCGCATCGTCCGCCAGGGCTGACCAGTTGGAGACAGCTGCGGCAACCGGGGTCGCGGGACTGTTTGCGTCAAAATCGCTTCCAGTCACCAGCGTCCATGTCGCGGCTTCTGAAACAAGCAACGAGCCTCCTGTATCCCGGCTTTCCACGCCTATACTTATGGTCTGGTCCAGGTTCGCAAGTTGGGTCGTATCTCCATCGAGATGAAAAACGATCGACTTGTCTATTCCGTCAGCGTCGAAGGCGACGTCTGCAAAATTCACTATCCATCGCCCAGTGTTCTCGTTAAGCGGGGTAACCTTAGTATCTCCGATGTAGACTCCGTCTTCTACAGTTACTCCGTAAGGCACTCCATCGATAATGAAGCGAGTGGCCTGTTCGCTGCCGTCCACGTCCGGACCGTTGCCCTCAGCGAGTTTGTCTATCTGGTCCAGGTGCACATTTACGGTAACCGTGGTGTTGTCCGTGGCGGTTACCGTGGTTCCGACCACCGTTGCTTTGTCGCCCGGGCCGATAGTATCGATAGATATCGACGCAGGGTCGGTAACCGCGTCGATATCAATTCCGTACGTAGCACCGGTGAATGTTTCCACTGAATCGAGCGGGGTGTCCGACGACGGGTCGGTCACCCCGTAGCTTATCGTCAGGCTGTAATTGCCGTGTGTATCGGAGTCCCCAAGTACATAGATATTCCCGATGGCGTCACCGGTGATCTTGTACCATCCGCCGTCGGAAACAACGTCCGTTTCACCGGCGTCGCCCGCCGCGGCCGCAAGCGTCGTGTCGGTGCTGTTTCCAAGGTAGAGCGAAAAGTTTTGCCCTTCCGCATCAAAGCTGTCTTTGCTTATCCAAACCGACGAGAGCTTCTCGTCGGTGTCGCCGTTCTGATGATCGATGCTGAAATCGACTTTCTGTAGCGTGTCTTCGTTGGCCGTTGTCGACGTCTCTTCAAGAATCCCTTCGGGGCTGGGCGTAATCTGCGCCGAAAGGTTCAGGATGTTTCCCGTCCAGCTGTCGCCGTCATTTTCGGTTACCACCGGCCTTGCGGTGAAATTAACCGTTCCGCTGAAGTTCTGCGGAACTTCAAGCGTGGCGCCAGCATCCAGTTGACTCGTCGTCAACAACCATACCCGGCCTGTTCCCGTTCCACCGGTGAAGGTGGCGCCTTCAATATCGAAACCCGCCTGCAGGCCCGTTATCCGAAACGTTATTGTCTCGGAGCCGTCGGTATCTACAGTGGTCGCCGACGTGATCAATTCGCTCAGAGAAATGCTTCCACCAAAGGCGTCTATATCGCTTTCGGTTTCCTGCGGTGTTGCAATTGCGACTTCCGCCGCGTCTGCGTCTCCGCTCACCTTTACCAACAGGTCCAGTGGGCCGGTTGTGTCTCCAATGTCGCCTCCTATGGTTTCCACGGTCCAGCTTGATACCTTGAGCGTAAAGTCAACGTTGCTCTGGGCCGGCGGCGTGATGGAAAGAGTGTTCGACGCGTTGAATTCGGTTATCGTCGCCACTCCTGCTTCGCTGACGGTAACCGCCGAACCGTTATAGCTGAGCGCGGCCCCATCGGGAATATCGGCTATCTCTACGGTAAAGGTCTCGGATCCGTCCGTGTCGATGCTTGTGGGGCGTACCGTCAGCGGAATGGAGGTGTCTTCCGTTCCCGACGCGGGGCTTTTCAGCGCCAGCGTTACGTCGTCGGCCTTGGGAGTAATGTCCAGATTCAGCGTCACGCTGTCGGTCGACGTCGCGATGGCCCCGTTTGAATCGGAGTCGGTGTCGGTTGCCTGAAGAATAACCGTGACGCCTTCGATGTCACCACTGAAGTTTGCTGCCCCTCCTATAGAGATTTCAGGGAAACCCGAAGTTGACGAAGAAAGTCCGGGCGCGCTTATGGTTATAGATCCACCGGCGTTCACCGTGGTTCCGTTCACAACGATGGCGGGGTTGCCCGAGGGATTGGTTATTATTATGGATCGCCCCTCGCTGCCGTCGGTATCCACAAAAGACGCACTCAACAGGGCGTCGAGGTCGAGAACGGCGTCCTCGTCGATTGTTGCTGTGTGTGAATCGTCGGAGCCGTTGATCTTGAGATCTACAGTATCCGTCACGGCCTGAACGTCTACGTTGATTGAAATATCCGTGGTCGCCGTATTCGTAACGCTGGAATCGTTTACCGTCTGGGTGTCGGTGGTGGTCACGCTGACGCTGAGCGTCGTATCCGCTCCGGAGTCGGCGGGCGGCGTTATGGTGTAGTCCAGGTAGCTGTTGTTGCTCACGTCGGCACCGGGGATCGTGTAATCGGCGCTTCCGTCGCCCGTATGAACCACATCGCCCGAAGCGTTTGTTATCACCCAGCCGGTTGGGACGTCGTTTACCGTTATGGCCGTAATGGCTTCGCTGCCGTCGGTATCGGTAACCGCCAGGTGCTCAAGAAACTTCACCGCCGTGTCCTCACTGGTGGAAACATTCGGAGCCGTGGGAGCGTCGGCAACCGGGTTGACATACATATCAAGGGTTACTGATTCCTGTTTTACTTCCGCCGTAACTGTTGAATCGCTGTCGGCGTCCTGCACGTTGAGGGTTATGGTCACCCCCGTCATGTCCCCGCTGAAGTTCTGCGGCGGGGTTATGGTAAACGAGGGGTTCTGACCCGCCGAGGTGACGCTGATCTTGTTGGCCTCGGTGGAAACGGTTCTGTCTTCCCCGGCGGTGTACGTAACGCCGTTTATAGCCACCCGGGTTCCTGCCGCAAGCCCCGTCACCGTGTACCAGAGTTTTTCGGAACCATCGGTATCGATAAAAGATTCCACCAGGTTATCGGCAAGATCAAGCGTCGCGTCCTCGGCGATCGTTGCGGTAAGGGTTGTTTCATCAACCGTCACATCAGCATCCGCCTGCAGGGTCAGAGATGGAACATCGGTCACGGCCAGCACTTCCACATGCACTGATTTTGACGCGGGCGCGCCGTCGACAGAGACATCCAGGTTTCCGTCACCGTCGGTTTCGTAGCTGGTAGCACGGAGTGTCATGTCGATATTGTTGTGCCTGTTTGAAGCGGGACGCATCTTCAGAGCTGCGAACTCGGCCTGCGTAAGCTTTACAGCCGAGGCGTAGTTGTCGTCTGACGAAAGATCGGTGTAATGCAGGCTGGTGTCGAGATTCCCGTCACCGTCGACAATAACTATGCTCATTGTGTTGTTGTTGCCTGTAAAGAGCAACGTTGTATCGTCGCCTTTGTAAATTTCTGCTCCGGTGTCGACGCTTGTCAGCGTTATGAAGCCAAGCCGTTCGGCAGGTTTTGCTCCTTCGTGGTCTGTGTCGGTCCTAACCTCAGGTACGGTAAGCCCCAGGTCCACCATCGTATCCTCATTAGTAGACACACTCGACGACTGAAGAATAGGAGCGTCGTCATTCACGCTGTCGACCGTAACGTTCACTGTGGCGGTTTCGGTAACGCCGCCGGAGGTCACGGTGTATGTGTAGCTGTCGGAACCGTGAAAATCCTCGTCGGGCGTATAGGTGACCGTTCCGTCCCCATTGTTAACCACGGTTCCGTTTGAGCCCTGGGTAACCTCCGTTACCGATGGCGTCCCCTCGAAACTGTCGTTGGCGAGAACATTCGTGGTGACCGGCTTGTCCTCGTCAGTCGTTACCGTGTCGCCCGCTATATCAACCACGCTGCTCACTGTAACGTTCACCGTGGCGTTTTCGGTAACGCCGCCGGAGGTCACGGTGTATGTAAAACTGTCGGCTCCGTTGTAATCGGCTATGGGGGTGTAGATTATGTCTCCGTCTGAGTCGAAGCTCACCGATCCGTGGCCACCCTGCGTTACCGAAGTGACTCGAGCGCTGGGCCCGAATGTGTCGTTTTCCAGCACGTTTACGACTGCGAAAGCGTCCTCGCTTGTGGTGAGGCTGTCGGCCGCTATGTCTACAACGCTGTTTACCGTAACGTTCACCGTAGCAGTTTCCGTATTTCCAGCCGCCGTGGTGACGGTGTAGGTAAAACTGTCGGCTCCGTTGTAATCGGTTATGGGGGTGTAGATTATGTCACCATCAGCATCGAAGTTCACCGATCCGTGGCCACCCTGCGTTACCGACGTAACTCGAGCGCCGGGCCCGAATGTGTCGTTGGCCAGCACATTTACGGCTGCGACAGTTTCCTCACTTGTGGTGAGGCTGTCGGCCACTGTGTCGGCTACGCTGCCTACCGTGACGTTAACCGTGGCGGTTTCCGTGACGCCTCCGGAGGTTACTGTGTATGTGTAGCTGTCAGAACCGTGAAAGTCCTCACCGGGCGCGTAGGTGACTGTTCCGTCACCGTTGTTGGTAACGGCGCCGTTGGCGCCCTGGGTGACAGCCGTTACAACAGGCGTTCCCTCGAAACTGTCGTTGTCCAGAACGTCGGTGGTGACCGCCGTGTCCTCGTTAGTCGTTACCGTGTCGCTCGCTATATCAACCACGCTGCTCACAGTTACGTTCACCGCAACCGTCTCCGTATCCCCGGCGGCGGTGGTGACAGTGTAGGTGAATGCATCAGAGCCGTGGTAGTCCCCGTTAGGGGTGTAGGTCACGTTGCCATTGGCGTTGAATGTTACGGTCCCGTTAGTTCCCTGGGTTACCGAAGTCACCTCGGCGTTAGACCCGAATTTGTCGTTTTCCAGCACGTTTACGACTACGAAAGCGTCCTCGCTTGTGGTAAGGCTGTCTGCAACTCCATCGGAAACAGAGTTGACCGTAACGTTCACTGTGGCGGTTTCGGTAACGCCGCCGGAGGTCACGGTGTAGGTGTAGCTGTCGGAACCGTGAAAATCCTCGTCGGGCGTATAGGTGACCGTTCCGTCCCCATTGTTAACCACGGTTCCGTTTGAGCCCTGGGTAACCTCCGTTACCGATGGCGTGCCCTCGAAACTGTCGTTGGCGAGAACATTCGTGGTGACCGGCTTGTCCTCGTCAGTCGTTACCGTGTCGGCCACTATATCAACCACGCTGCTCACCGTAACGTTCACCGCTACCGTCTCCGTATCCCCCGCCGCCGTGGTGACGGTGTAGGTGAAACTGTCGGTCCCGTTGTAGTCGGCAGCAGGGGTATAGGTTATGTCGCCATTGGCGTTGAATGTTACGGTCCCGTTAGTTCCCTGGGTTACCGAAGTCACCTCGGCGTTAGACCCGAATTTGTCGTTGTTCAGCACGTTCCGCGTTACGGGGGCATCTTCGCTGGTGGCGAGGCTGTCTGCAACTCCATCGGAAACAGAGTTGACCGTAACGGAAACTGTTGAGGACGATGTGCTTCCGTTTCCGTCGGTGACGCTGTAGTTGATGGTGTCGGGGCCGTGATAATCCTCATCGGGAGTATAGGTGAGCGTTCCATCCAGGTTGATGGTCACCGTTCCGTGCGAGGCGTCGGCCGCCGTTACAGTTATGGGGTCTCCGTCGGTGTCTATGTCGTTATCCAGGACATCGATCGTTACGGACGTATCCTCATCGGTAGAGGCGGAATCCGGTGAGGCCGTAAGACCGTCGTTTGCGCCCGTAACGGTTACGGTGAGAACGGCCGTGGCCGTACCCTCTTCACCGTCGGATACGGTATAGGTAACGGACGTGTTTCTGCTTTCGCCCAGGGCAAGGTCCTGAAAATCCGCGCCGGGGTCAAAGGAGTATGAACCGTCGGCGTTGACGGTGAACGTACCGCCGTTGCTTCCGGCAGTTGATGTTCCGGGCGCTACGCCACCCGCGCCTCCGGATACACCGGTTATCACCAACGGGTCGCCGTCGGGGTCGGTGTCGTTCGAAAGCAGGCCGCTTTCGGCGGCGACGCTGAAGCCGGATTCTTCGTCGGTGGTTCCGGTATCGTTTAAGGGCGCCGGCGCCTGGTTACCGGGAGGTACAGGCGGGTCCTGTTCGGTAGCGCCGTCGAAGGGATCTTCGAATCCTCCCGTTTCGGGAAGATCAAGGCTTTTGAACCCACCGAACGAATCACTCACCCGGGGGTTCAGGGTGGCCCTGGGATCGAACTCATGGGTTTCGTTTACATCGCGCGGGGAAGCCCCGGGCAAATCAGGGTTGACGCCGTTATCCACGGCTATCTTGGGAACACGGATAAATCCATGGGAGCCTTCTTCCTGGCCCGTATCACCATCGCCCCGGTTTCCGGCAGGCTGATGATTCCCGGGACCCGGGTCCCCCGGAGGCAAAGACATGGGACCCGAAGTCGGTCCGTGAAAACCCTGAAAGTCGGCGGGACCTGGATCAAGATCCTGAACCTGGTTTCCGCCCTGCAGTATCACTCCTGAGCCGACATCTACATTGAACACGGGCAGGCCGTTCGAACCCAGGCTTATCACGGCCCCGTTTCGGGAAATGATCACGGCGCCCTCCGGTATGGTGTCGCCTGGATTCAGCGCCCTGTAGCCTCCGTTGGCGGTCTGTATGAACGCTTCTCCATTCACTGAGATCACTGTGTACATGATCTGCGGGTTGGCCATTTCTTTTCCCTCCCCTTCGGCGACGCCTATCGTTCTGTCAGCGCGTTGCCGCGAGCTCTGAGAATCGGTTTTAGAATGTACGAAAGCACTGTTCTTTTAGCTGTAAGGATATCCACCTGAGCCGTCATGCCGGGCAGAACCGGAAGGTCCTCTCCGAAACCGGATTCCACGGTCCTTACGCGCACCAGGTAATAGGTCATTTTACTCGAATCGGTGATAGTGTCGGCGCTGATATGCTCCACAACGCCTTCAAGACCGCCGTATATTGCGTATTCGTACGCCGTTAGTTTTACTATTGCTTTCTGGCCCTGCCTTATGAAGGCGCGGTCTTTCGGAGAGACCATGGCTTCAATGATCATCTGGTCTCCGTGGGGGACCAGCTCAGCCACTTCGGATCCCGGCATTAGAACCCCTCCGGGCGTGTTGACGAATATCCTCTTTACGACGCCGGCTATCGGCGCTCTTATTTCCGAATGACGCAAACGATCTTCCAGAGCCACGCTGCTTTCGGAAAGGCTCGCCAGATCGCTCAGGGTTTCCGACAGTTCAGACCTCCACCTGTTGCGGAAATCCAGTTCGGCCTCCCTCAATTCGCCCTGCGCCTCTTCTACTGAAGAGCGAGCCCTGGCAGCGTCCGCCGAAGAACGGTCGCGCTCGCCGCGAGCCTCCGCTACGTCCCTTTCAAGCCTGAGTATATCCATTTCGGAAACAGCACCCGACTCAAGAAGAGGTTTCGTCGCCTCGAGTTCCTGCAAAGCAAGTTCCAGGGTTCTGGAAGCCTGTATCTGACGCGCCCCGATTTCCCTGAGCTCCTGTTTCCTTTGATCGAGCCTTTGCCCGGCGACCTCGAGCCGGGAATCAAGAGAACGACGCCCCGTTTCATACAGTTGACGTTCCTGCTCTACTATCTGAGGAGATTTATCTTCCAGTCCGGCCGGAAAAACCAGCGGCTTTTTTTCCACCAGCGCCCTCAGGCGGGCCGCTCTTGCCTCAAGGGACACAGCTCTGGCTTCCCGTTCTCCAAGACCCGCGGCGAATCGGGTCGGGTCGACCCTCACAAGCAATTGATCCTTTTCTACCGACTGGCCTTCACTTACGGCTATTTCCTCGATTATTCCGCCGTCGACGGACTGCACTATCCGCGTTCCGGTGGACGGAACCACCTTGCCCACGCCGCGTGTAACCACATCCAGCGGCGCCAGGGCCGACCACGCCAGCAACACAATACAAATAGTAAAAATGGTCCATAGCATTACCCTGGCTCGAACGGGTTCCTGCCGGAGACGGGCCCTGTCGGCGTCGTCAAGCCAGTTGAACTCGTCATCGTTACCCGGCTTGAACCATCGGCCGGAAAAAAACGCAAGAAACCTTGCGCCCGCATTCTCCCCGCCTTTTACCAGCCTCCCCAGCCTGTCGAAATCTTCTTTTCTGGAGGGATCAAGCATTGTCTCCGCCCCCCGAAACGGCAAGTTTTTCGAGCACTTCGTCCCTTGCCCCGTCAAGGATCATTTTCCCGCCATCCAGGACCGCTATTCTGTCGACGAGTCCCAGGAGGTTTTTCTTGTGTGTGATGAGTACAAGCGTTCTGTCCCGGGCGAATTCGCTTATACCCCTGACCGTCATTTGCTCGGCGGCGCTGTCCATGAATGAAGTGGGCTCGTCAAGCAAGAGAAAGGGCGCTTTCTTAATAAAAGTCCTGGCAAGCCCCACCGCCTGTCTCTGCCCGCTGGAAAGCCGTTCTCCGCGCTCGCCCACGTTGAGGTCCAGCCCCCGGGGGGTGGAATTTACGAAACCCCCGAACCCGGCCAGCCTCACGGCTTCGAAAACATCTTCTTCGGATGCGCCGTCCGCGGCCATTGCGATATTGTCCCTTAGGGACCCGTAAAAGAGCGTTGTTTCCTGCGGCATGCACCCGATGTTCCGGCGAAGCTCGGCCGGGTCTATCTGCCGGATATCCACGCCGTCGAAATACACGGCGCCTTCATCCGGTTCGTAAAGCCCGGTCAGCAATCTGGCGATCGTCGATTTTCCGGAACCCACCCTGCCAAGGACGGCTATTTTCTCACCAGGTCCCACCGAAATGGAAAAGTCCTTCAGAGCCGGAGTATCGGAATCCGGATAAGCGAAGGAAACGGAATTGAAAGCCGCCGAGCCCCTGAAAGAACTTCTTGTGTAGAAAGTTACTCCCCCGGGGCGCTCCACATCCTTTTGCATTACATCGTCCAGCGAGGCAAGCGATCTTGACGCCTGATGATACTGAACCAGCAATCCGGCGGTCCGTCCTATGGGCGCCATGGCCCTGGAAGAAAGTATGTAAACCGCTATGAGACCGCCCATACTGAGAGCCCCCTGAAAAATAAGGTAGACTCCCATGATCATCACGACGACCGAAACGGTGAACTGGACCCAGAGCGCGCCGTTGGCGAGCAGGGCGGAATAAAACCTGAGCCGGGCGTTGGTTTTCTCCAGAAAGAGCACCAGGCGTTCCCATTTTCCCTGGGCTTTTCCCTCGGCCCCAAGGAGCTTTACCGTGTCCAGGGCGGCGAGGTATTCAACCAGCAGGGAGTTGCGCATGGAACCCGCCTGAAGCGAGGTCTGCGACAGATCACGCATGGCGCCCTGGGTAACCAGGGCATAGAGGATCACAACGGCGCCTCCGGCCACGATGGGAATCATGAGCGGCCATGCTATCAGGCCTATGACCGCTATGAAGACAATGGCGAAGGGCAGGTCTACATAGGATGTCACTACGGCCGCGGAAATAAACTGCCTGACCGATTCGAAAGCCTGAACGTTGGCGGCGAACGCGCCGGTTGACACCGGTTTTTCCTTCATCTTCAAACCCATGAATCGCTCGAAAAGTCGGGACGACAGTTCCACGTTGACACGCACCGCCGCCGCGTCGGTGAAATGGGCTCTCATTACCCGAAGCAGAAAATCGGCCGCCACTACGACCAGCACGGCCGAGGCTAGGACCCACAGGGTCTCCACTGCCCTGTTGGGCACAACGCGGTTATATACGTTCATTACGAACAGGGGCATGGCGAGGGCGAAAAGGTTGATCATCAGCGCACCGATCAGGAGGTCTCTGTAGAGGCCCCGGTTTTCGGCTATGGCGCTCCAGAACCAATGCCCCCGGTTTTCGGTTTCATCCGGTAGTGTCCGTTCATCGAAACGGAATTCGGGTCGTGCGTATATCGCGTACCCCGTGTATCGATCTTTCAGCAGGTCGATATCCACCTCGGTGAGCCCGCCGTCGTCGGGAACATAAACGGCGGCGATGTTGCGTTCCTGGTCCAGCGAAATAAGGACACAGGCCTTTTCGTCGTCGAGGAGAAGAACAACCGGAAAAAGCAGGCCGTTCAGCTTGTCCAGCGGCGACACGGCTACCCGGCTTCTCAACCCCGCACGCTTGGCAGCCCTGGAAAAAACGGAAGGCGCGACTCTGCCCCCGGCAAGGGGCAAGCCCGATTTCAGGGCCTCGGCGGTTACCGTGAGCCCATGATGTTTCGAAACGAACACGAGGCAATCGAGCAGATCGTCGCCGGGACCCCGTACGTTCTCCATTACTCGCCTTCCGGACCGGGTGGCTGGGCCATGCATCCACTTGCGTCGCCGCCGTAGCTCACGCCGATTTCCCCGGGCGACGGTATGCCTTGTCCTTTAGACCCGGCGACAGAACTCAGTCGGCCGGTGGCCGCGAGTATCCTGGCTTTCGCTATAAGTATATTGAAACGCGCGTTGTGCAGAGCCCTGCCTGCCTGATAGTATTCGTTTTCACCGTCGAGCAGGTCAAGAAGACCCCTGCGTCCTATCCTGAACTGCTGAAGGTATGCGTCGCGGACAGCGCCCGATGTCTCGCTGTGCTGCTCCAGAAACCCCATTTGCCCCTCCAGCATTCGAAGGTCGTTGTAGGCGACCTTCAGCGTCTGCAATATGTCTCTTTTCGTAACTTCATGTCTTTTTTCGGCCTGAAGAGCCAGCTCCCTGTGCTGAAGTGTTCTGTTTTCCGCCGCGCCGCCGTCGTAAAGGGCGTAGGTCATTGTGATCTCCCCGTACCATTTGTCCTTGCGTCCGTCCACGCCGTCTACATCGTGATCGCTGCGGTAGCCGCCCTTTATCTCTACCCGGGGCGACATGCGGGCCTGCTCACGCGCTAACGCAGCCTCGGCGGCCAGCGATGCGTACCTCTGCGCGAGCAGCGAGGGATTGTTCTCAAGAGCCCTTTCAAGAGCTTCTTCGGCGCATGCGGGGATTTCGAACACGAAATCGCAGGGCTCCATCTCTTTGGGGGGCACGTGACCTGTCACTCTTTCGTATCGGGCGCTTACGTCGTGAAGATTCGACTGTTCGGTAAGCAGGTTCACGCTTGCCACGGCCAGTCTTCCCCTGATCTCCTTCAGACTGGAAAGGCTGTCTACTCCACGGCTTACTCTTTCTTCTACCTGACTCATGACCGTTTTGTGCCTTTCCAGGTTTTCGGACGCAAGGTCAACCAGGGTCCTGTACCTGCCCACATCGCCGTAGGCGCGCACCGTTTCGAGAGTTACGCTCTCCACCGCGGAAAGGAGCTCCAGATATCTGGCCTTTCTGAGATTGGCCAGCCGCTGGATTTCACTGCGGGTAAGTCCGCCGTCGTATACAAGCTGCCTCAGGGTAACTGCAACGCCATTGTGATTATAGTTAAAGAAATCCCTGTCTTCGTAACCTTTTCCGTCGATCGAGTCCCGCCCGTACCCGGCGGTAACATCCACGCGGGGGCCCAGCCCGGCCTCGGCGGCTTTTTCCTCGAACCCGGCCGCAAGGAAGGAATGCCATTTTTCCTGCACATCCGGGTTGGAAAGAACGGCGGCCTGGATTTCCCGTTTCAGGGTGCAGGAAGCCTCCTCGGCCTCTGACTGAAAAGCGGGGGATACGATCAACGCAGGCAATGTCAGAAATGCAACGAGCAAAAAGAATTTCTTCACAGGAAAACGCCTCCACAAGAATATCGACATAGAAAAACGGTAAATCAGGAATGATTCAGAGTGTGCTAATAGTTTTTCGGTACACATGGGTTCCAATACCTGCACATGTACGTATTGTTCATGCATTATGATGGTTTTAGTGTGTGTAGTCAATTATACAAAGCAGGGGCCCGGCTAATGCCGGGCCCCTGCTCTATGTGGAGCAAAACCGAGATACCTAAGTGCGGTAAAAACCGAGATCCCTCTCCGCCAGTTGGCGGATTCGGGATAACAAACAAAGGCCTGTCACCCCGATGACCGAAGGAAAGAGGCTGTATCCGCCGGTAGTCGGACGTGCCGAGTCCGCCTACCGGCGGAGGTCTCGGGCCTGTTCTCCGCCTCACGCCTCACGCCTCACGCCTCACGTCTCACGGTATTTACCGCATTGCGCCTGTTACCAATTGCGGTGGAAACCGCCGCCTTTTCTGTCGCCGCGGCCGTTATCGGGGCCGAACATGCCGTAGCCGCCGAGTTTTTCAAGCTCTTTCTGCTGTACCGGGTCGAGTATCTTCATGACCTTTTCGTGTATCTCCTCGTGGGCCAGGTAGCCATCCACGATCTCGTCGGCGTGTTCCGCTGCAAGCGTGCGCGCGGCCTTTTCGTCGAATTTCGAGTCGTTCATCAATTTGAAGCTGTCGTCGAACCTGGGGCCGCCGGGTCCGCGATCTCCCAAATTACCCCTTTCATCGTTCCAGAGAGCCACAATGTCCTTTTTCTGCTGGTCGGTAAGGTTCAGTTTTTCGCCCAGGAGAGCAAAATGCTCTCTCTGCATTCCCTTGCGAAAATCATTCTCGTCGAGTGAAGAAAGTTTGTTCCTCTGGCCCTGGTCCAGGTCGCAGACACCGTCCATGTATCTTACGAAACTTTCATGTCGCATCTCGTCCCGCTGCCGCCTGTTGCCCTGGCCCTGCTTCCAGCGTTCCTGCAATGTATTGCGCTGCTCGTCGGTGAGCACCTGCCATGTCTCCCAGCGTTTCTTAGCCCCTTCGTACAGGCTATCGGCAATTTTGTCCTTTGCGCCCTTTATGTCTTCCGCTTTTGGGTTATCTTTCAGGGAGTCGAGCGTTTTGCCCACGGTCTGCCGCTGCTGGATGGGAGAATGGTCGCCGTGGATCGCTTCTATCTGTTC
>Ga0272441_10006971_pt1 | contig 18612 bp, 14 predicted proteins | sample SSMProp6N_FD_193582 | JGI IMG/M metagenome (GOLD analysis project Ga0272441, IMG submission 193582) | Marine sediment archaeal communities from Little Sippewissett salt marsh, Falmouth, MA, United States - SSM-Prop-6N | ecosystem: Environmental > Aquatic > Marine > Wetlands > Sediment ... | reverse complement strand
CTTCTCCAGCGCCAGGCCTACGGATTCCGCGACCCCGAGTTCTTCAAGCTCAAGATCAAGGGCCTCCATGAGACCAAGTACGCTTTAGTCGGATGAGCCTCTTTTAAATTGGGGCCCGTACTTTTGGGGGGCTATTGTCGTTGTAGTGGTGAAGGGGAGACTGCCCGATGCCGGCATGCCCGGGCAGCGTCCTCTTGTAGAGGTGGCCGCCTCGAGGCGACCCGTCAACGGCGTACCGCTGTGACAGGCCCAAACCCGAGCACCGGGTCGCCGCACAGGCTCTTTGACAACTAACTTCGCAGTGGACGCGGCTCAGCTTCGCCGGCGTCGTCGTGCCAGGCCGATGAGGCCGAGGCCGAGCACCGCCATGGTGGTGGGCTCGGGCACGATGGAGTTGTGGCGGAGCCAGCTCACCTCGTCGGGGCTCAGGGCGTAGTCCCACAGGGCATATTCGTCGATGGCGCCGCGCCAGGGCTCGTTGTTGCTGTAGCGGTTGCCGAGCCAGAGCATTGCGGGGGAGCGCGAGCTTAGCGTGTAGTCGGTGGTGTGGAACAACTCGCCGTTCTTGTAGTATTTCTGGCGGGTGCCGGCGTCGGCGTTGTCCCAGGTGATGACGAGATGGGTCCACCTGTTGTCGTCGAGGAGGTTGGGGATGCTGCCGACGGATTGGTTGTTGAGGTAGAGGGAGAAGGTGCTGTAGAGCAGGGTGCGGGCGCCTGATGAGGAGTCGAAGAGGTAGCGTGCGCCGCCTTCGCGGTATGCCCACACCTGGATGGAGCCCTCGGTGCCGAAGGTGTGTGGGCCGAAGTTCACGCGGTTGTCGAGCGTGCCGTCGAAGTAGAGTGCGGTGTTGCCGGGGTAAGAGAAGGGGGCGTTGGCGGCGTGGGTGACGTTGGACATGAGTGTGCCGTCGTTGGTGCCGAAGGCGTCGTGGGCGGTCGAGCCGCTCTTCTCGTCGAAACGCCAGGCGGAGACGGGGTTCTGGGGCTTGGTCATTGGCGGAACAGTGATGGTGCTGAGGCTGTTGGTGGCCAGCCACTCCACCTCGTCGGAGGCCAGGGGCTGGTTCCAGTAGGCGAACTCGTCCATCTTGCCGCCCCAGGCTTCGTCGCCGGTGAAACGACTTCCGAGGTAGATGCTGGCGGGGTTGCGGGCGCTCACCGACACGTTGTTGAGCGTGGCAAAGAGCGTGCCGTTCTTGTAGAACTTCTGCTTGCCATCGGTCGCATCGTTGTCCCACACCATGGCCACGTGGGTCCACGAGTTGTCCTTGGGCGTCAGGCTGTTGCTCACGGAGCCGATGGACGATTGGTTGAGGTACACCGAGAAGTCGCCGCCGCTGCGGTAGATGAGGGTCCGAGAGCCGTCGGAGGCGTCCATGATATAGCGGGGAAGCGAGGAGTCGTCGTCGGTGATCCAGAAGGCGATGGTGCCTCTGGTTCCGCTGAAGTAGCCGTCGAGCTTGGCGTAGTTGCCTTGGCTGTAGCCGCTGCCGGTGAAGCTGAGGCACGAGTTGCCCGCGTAGGCGAACGGCGTGTCGGTGGACCACGCGGGCAACGTGGCGCCCGCAAGCTCGCCTGTGCGGTGGCCGTAGATCTCGGCCAAGTCGGTGCCCGAGCCTTCGTCGAGCAGCCAGCCTGTGGTGGGGAGCGATGGTTCGACAGGCGCCGCTCCAGCCACGCCGCACATGCCCACGATCAACACGGCCAGCAGAGCCGCAATCCAGTGGTGATGGTCTGCGTTTGGCACTCGGTTCATCTCCTGGTTCCCTTTACAGCAGGATGTGCAAGGATGGCATACAACCATGTACCTTGCTCAACAACTGCAACTGCCGTGCCATTCGCCACTTAGGCGCGAATGTAATGCCGTGGCGCGCGTAGGCGGCCGTAGAGCGTTGCCATGTATGTGGTTATGTCGATTCCCTGGCCCATGGTCCTTCGGCGGGAAGGCGGAGTGCGGTTGTCCTGTCGGCTATCCCAGACAGAGCGAGTGCGGGAAACTGGTCGGGCGGAGGCGGCCGGCCCCTCAGGGTTTGGCGCCGGCGGACGGGAGGATGCGGCCGAACTCGATGTCGGCCCACCACGCATTCGTGCTCCACGTGCGGATCGCGAAGCGGCCACCAGGCAGTGGCTCGGGGTCGGCGACGTCGTGGAGCCGTTTGCCGTCCAGGTAGTAGCGCAGCCGCCCGCCCTGGATGGCGACCGCGATGCGATATTCGCGCCCGACCTCGGAGCGGACGTCGGCCTCGTGGAGCAGGCGGAAGCCGGGGTCGCGGCGGGCGCGGCTCCAGCCCGGCCGGCAGCCGCCGACGAGGGTGACGATGTAGTTGGGGATCGCGTGGTATTCCTTGTACTGGCCGCTACGTCCGAAGCGCACGGGCGAGCCGTCGCGTTCGCGGGCGTGGAGGAACAGGTTGAGGTTGGCGGCGTTCTCTTCGGCCGGCTCCACGGCCTTGGCGCGGAAGCGCACGATGGCGTCGGCCGGCAACTCGGGACGGTACCAGATGGTGGCCACGTTGCGGGACTTCGGGTCGAGCTTGCGCACCCACAGCTTGCCGTCGCGGGCCGCCACCTCGCTGTCGCCCTCCACGAACCAGCGGCTGGGCCAGTCCGCACGGTCGAACGTCTCCCTGGCCAGCCACTCGACCCGATACTTATCGCCGGCCAGCTTAAGCGTCTCCACACGGCCGTTCGGCGGGAGGGTCGTGGGGTCGGTGGCGGCGGCGTGCTGACGGATCTTCTCGACGTCCACCGTGATGTCTCCTGGCGCCTTTGGGTCGAACGACACGGTGCGCGCCGCGCCGTTGGCACCCGTCACCGTCACGGCGCGGTCGCCACGGAAAGCGACCTTCGGCTGCGGCTGGCCCTCGCGCCAGGCGGTGAGTGCGGCGAGGAACGTCATTTGGCGCGCGGGCTGGCGGTTGGTGATCCACATGTTGTGCGCCATCCATCGCTTCTCGGGCAGCTTGCGGTCTTTCCTTGCCAGCCGCTTGAGCGTGGCCTCGTACATGTCGTTGCCGGTGATGGGGTTCACAAAGCCCTTGCGACCCGCCATGTTCACCACGTCCACCGCCTCGCGCGGACACGAGAGGGCCACGCGAGCGTGCACATCGGCCATCTGCCAGGCGAACGATGTGGTGGTGGGCGAGAGGGTCATCGGCACCTTCGGCGCGACGTGGAACAGCCACGAGAAGCGCGCGGGCACCGCGTCAGGGCGCATCGCCAAGTCGTCGAACACCGCGAACCAACCCCCGCCCGCTCGGCGTAGCGACAAGCGGCTCGCTTGTCGATCACCGCGCTTTTCCGCAAGCGAGCCGCTTGCGGCTACGGCAAGCACCACGTGCCGATGCCAGCGGAGCAGGCCCGGCACCGACTGGTAGGCGTGCGTTGCGTCGCCCACCCAGTGCACGAAGCCCTTGCCCTCGCGCCACGCCAGCAGCCGTCCGCAGAAGGGCGTCTTGGGGTGCCAGGAGTCCCACTCCTGCCCCTGGCCGTTCACCATCACCACGTTGTGGCTCATCGAGTGGCGCGAGTGGGGGTCGGGATAGGCCGTGCCGCCGCCGCCCGCGCTCAGCGTCTGGCCGTAGGCGTGCCACACGAAATCGTTCTCGCACCGATACGAGTGGCTGTAGCCGCCGCGTGGGCGGCACGCGAAGATCATCCCCACTGCGTCGGCGAAGCCCTTGGCGTCCGACGGCGGATGCGTGCTCGCCATCACCCATCCCGCCTCGGGGAACACCGCGTGGGGCGCCTCGTCGGCCGGTTGGGGCAAGGTCAGGCGTGTGGCGGCCAACAGGTCGAGCCACGGGCGGCGCGAGGGACGGTTGCCCGCCTTGGCCGCAACCGCGCGCCAGCGCCGCTCGGCCCGCCCGTCGCCCGTGAGCCAGGCGATGAAGCGGGCGTTGGCCCGATGCCCGCCGAGCCGACGCCCCGCGCTCGCCGCATAGTCGCCGAACGACAGGCGATTGAGCCCGATGGGCAGCAGGTGGGCATACCACTCGTTGAGCCGCGCAAGGCAGGGACTGCGCCCCAGCTTCAGCTCGGGCAACAGCAGGGCCGTGTACATCGCGGCGCACAGCATGCTCTGGCCCTTGGCCGTGGCGTAGCTGTTGCCCTCGTTCCAGGCCTCGTCGGGGCCGTGGGCGGCGGTCACGCCCGTCAGATAGTGGAGGCACAGCGGCACAAGCTTGTCGGCCACCGCCAGGTCGCCGGCCGTGAGCAGCACGGCGGGCAGCGACCACACGAAGTTCTCGTAGGGATGGCTCTGCGCGAACACGCCCACGCCCGCGTGCGCGATGGTGTCGCCCGTCCGCCACGACTGCTTGACCAGGTAGGTCGCCCGCATCCGCCACGCGACCGATCCGAGCAGCGTCGTCCGCTCGGCGCCGGTCAGGTCGTCGTGCCACAGGTCGTAGCACACGGCGAGCAGATCGGTGAGCTGGGTGGGCCACTTGCGCCGCACCTGACCGTGGTATTCGGGCGAGGCCAGGCCTCCCTTGGGCAGGCGGGCGAGTGCCAGGGCAAGCTCCTTGGCCTTCGCATACTTTGCGTCGCCCGTGAGCCGGTAGGCGAACGAGGCAAGTGCGGCGTCGGTGGCGATGCGGCCGAACTCCCGTTCGTCGTAGGGCGTCTCGCCCTTGCGGTCGGTCGTGGGCGGCTCGCGCCACCAGGGCTGCCGCGTCGCCCGGTCGGCGGCCTTGAGCGCTTCGGTGAGCCACGTGGCCGAGTCCTGTCCCGCCGCCAGCTTCGCGCGCCACGCCTGCCAGTCGCCGCCCGGCGGGCCGAGGCGGGGGTGCTTGAGCGCGGCCAGTCGCCCCGCCGCGCGCTCGATGAACGTCCTGTCCCACTCCACGGCATCGGGCGCGAAGGCAAACGTGCGGACGGGCGACCACTGCCCGCCCTTTTTGCCTGTGTCGTAGCCCACGCGCCAGTGCCACCGCGCGCGGGCGAGCACGGGCAGCGCGTTGTAGAAGTTGTAGGGCGTCCGCACCTCGATGTCGGGCTTGGCGAAATCGCCCGACCTCGATAGCTGGAGCGTGAACGTCCGCAACGCCCGCTCCGTCTTGCGGTCGATCACCACGTGTGGGACATACGGCCACGACAGGCGCGGCGGGTTCACCGCGCACACTTGCCCGTTCCCAGGGCGCCACGTCAGGAAGTGCGGGTGCTCCCACCGCCCGTCCAGGGGCAGCAGCCCCTCCGCCGCCACGGCCGTGCAGGCCGCCAGCAGGAGGCAGGGCAGGACCACGCGGGACGCGGCAGGCGGCTTACAGGCTTGTGTCGGGTACATGGCGTTGGCGGGTGTCCTCGATCTCGAAGTACTCGCGGCGTGCGAATCCGAACATCGAAGCCACGAGGTTGGTGGGGAACATCTCCACGAGGTTGTTGTTCTCACGGACGTTGCCGTTGTAGAAGCGGCGGGCGGCCTGGATGCGGTCCTCGGTATTCACCAACTCGTCCTGGAGCTGGAGGTAGTTGGTGCTGGCCTTGAGGTCGGGATACGCCTCGATGCGGACATAGAGGTCGTTGAGTGCGCGGACGAGCTTATTCTCGCTGCGTGCCTGCTCGTCGGGCGGGCCCTCGTTGCGGACGCACTCCTCGCGCAGACGGGTGACCTGTTCGAGCACCTCCTTCTCGTGAGCGGCGTAGCCCTTCACGCAGCGCACGAGATTGGGGATCAGGTCGTAGCGGCGCTTCAGCTCGGTGTCGATATTGTGCCAGGCCTCGTTGCAGTGGTTCCGCGTGCCCACCAGGCGGTTGTACATCGCCGCAAGGATGGCCAGAGGCACCAGCACTACCACGCCGAGCACGATCAACACGCCCATCACGGCTCCTCTGGCTAGTCTCGGTACAGGTAGTCCGGGAACAGGCTACGGATTTCGACAAGCTGGCGCAAGCGCTCGGGGATCTCGGCCACGTCGAGGCGGCGGGGGAAGCTGATCGCCACGCACGGGCCCTCGATCTCGAGCGACAGGTCGCGGTGGGCGAGCAGATACTCCATCATCCGCGCGTGGCAGATGTCGTAGGCGAACTTCTTGTCGGTCGAGCGGACGCAGAACGCCCGCGAGAACTCGAGGCTCTCGAAGTCGATATCGTCGAATCCAAGCATTTGCCCCAGCTTTGAGAACAGCCCCTCGGGGTAGACCCGCAGCTCGGGGAAGCTCCGCTCCTGTTCCAGGATGAAGAAGCTGAAGTAGTGGTGGTGCGTCTGCCGGCGGCCCTTCGAGTCGTGCGAGTGCGTCTCGTAGTGGAAATCGAACACCTGGACGGGATGGCCGTCGAAGTCGCCGCTCAGGACGTTGAACGCATAGCGGTTGCTGCCCTGGCGGAGCTTGTCGAGAAAGCTGTAGCGCGAGGCGATGGCGTGGTCGCGCTGCACATAGCGCATGCCGAGCTGCGTGGCGAGCATCTGAAACGCCTCGCGCCGCTTCTTCTCCCGCAGATGGGCGAACACGCCGATGGTGATGACCAGTGCGAGGCCGATGATAGCGAGGAAAATCACGCCGCCCATATCAACTCCCTATGTCGTGACACTTCAGCAGAATGAGAAGTGTGTGGCACAGTCGCCCCGGCTGTGGCGGTTTCCGGGGCGAGTGCCGGAACACACAGCCGAGGGCGACTGTGCCACACGAGCCGTTTCCCGCGACTCGCACTCTCTTCACTCGGCTCAAGTGTTACCTCATGTCTTTCTTTCGCGTCCTTCCGCGTGTTTCGCGGGCAGCATCTTCACCGCTTCGCTTCGCCCACGGGGATGCGGAGCACCGAGCCGAACTCGCCGCGGCCGGCGGCCCGCAGGCGCACGCGGAGCGTCTTGGCGTCGGCGGGCAGCGCACCCAGCGCCACGGGGCCGAGGGTCAACTCGCCGAGGTAGGGCACACGCGTGCGGATGGGCACGACCTTGGTGAGGCTGCCGGCCCGCACCACCAACTCCACGGCGCCCGGCTTGCCCGCGGCTGCCTTGGCGTCGGCCCATTTGGCGACGCCGGTGTTCGTCACAACCACCGTGAGCGTGGGGGCCTTGCCTGGGGTGAGGGTCGCGTGCTCGAAGATCGCGTTGAGGCATTTGGCGGGGCCGACTCCCTTCCACGGCACATTGCCCACGGCCAGGTCGGGGCACGTGGTCGAGTCGGTGCCCTCGCCGGGCAGACGCACGCCCACGGCCTTGCCCTTGGCCGCGAGTGCGAGATACTGGTCGCCGAAGTGTTGCCACGAGTCGAACACGTGGGCGTCGAAATCCAGGTCGATCCACGCCTCGGGCGCACGGCGGGGCTTCGGGATGGTGCGGACGATATGGGCGAGGGCCTGGGTGCCGGGGCGCGGCGTGCCGTCGGGGTGGAACAGCCCCCAGTCGCTCCCCTCGTTGCTGCGGAACCCGCCGCAGAACCACCAGGGGGCCGCGCCGTTGGCGCCGCTCTCGACCAGCATCTTCGCCCAGTCGCCCAGTTCGGCCACCTGGTAGGCGAACCGCTCGGGCGGCTGATGGAGCAGGGCGTCGCTCCAGCGTGTGCCGTTGGCGTAGAGCACCGCGCCGAACTCCGACCAGAAGATGGGCTTGCCGCCGCTGGCCCGCCGCAGGTAGACGGTGGTGAGGCCGCCGCGACGGATCTCCGCCCAGTCGGTCTTGCGGCCCGCGCCGTTGCGCATCAGGCCGTAGCCCTCGGGGCTGATGAAGTCGGTGCACTGCATCGTGCCGGGCGAGTGCATCGGCCACAGGCCCACGCCCGACGGCACACGGCAGTCCTGCCCACGGAACCCCACGAGCTGTCGGGGCACCGCTTGGCGGATGCGGCGGATCACCTGGGCATAGCGCTCGCCCACGTGGTCGTAGAAGAAGCGGTGGAACGCAGCGATCATCCGGGCGTTGCTGTCCCGACCGCGAAACTGGGCGAGCGTGGGCGACACCACCTTGCCGTCCTCGCGCGGCGCCGTGCAGCCCCACGCGCGCTCGGCCACCGCCACGCTGCCATACTGGTCGGCGATCCACTGCCGCCACGCGGGATCGAACCGTGCCCACGAGCGGCGCGCGCCCCGCCCGAAGAAACGAGGCTCCCACGCGATGTCGTAGGCGAACACGAACGGGTTGTCGGCGATGCCGTAGCCCTTGATGAGCCGCAGCCCACGCTCGGGGCCGCCGCCCAGCGGGTCGAGCCCGCCCACAAACAGATTCACGCGCACGCCGTGGCGACGGCAGCGGAGCACGAAGTCGTTCAGGTTCCGCCCCTCGGCGGGGTCGGAGCATTGGATGCTCACCATATTGCAGCCCAACGCCGCCAGGCGCGCGATGTCCTGCTCCACCGCGTCGGGGTCGTAGTAGGTGGGCTCGAGCCAATGGGCGCCATACTCCTGCGGCTCGAGGCCGGCGCACGAGCGCGGCCAGAAGTTGATGCCCACGGGGAACCACCGCTTGCCGTCGAGCCAAAAATCGCCGTCGCGCACCGTCACAAACGGCTCGCCCGACAGGTCGGCCAGGAACTGGAATGTGTGCTCGATGCGGTCGGCCTCGGCCTCGCCATCGAGCAATCGCACCCGCGCGCGGAACAGGCCGTCGGCTGGCCGCAATCGCCGCGTGCACGACACGCTCGCCACGTCGCCCGGCTCCACCGACACCTTGAGCCGCCGCGCCCACGCCACCTCGCCCGACGGCGTCAGCAACTCCACCACCACGCGGCCTCGGAACCGTGCTTTCCCGAAATTGGCCACCCGCGCACCCACCACCACCGATTCGTCGCGGGCGTAGGCGAATTCGCTGGTGCCGCCTTCGGCCAGGAACACGCCCCGCGTCATCCGCCGCAGCGCCGCCACCACGGCGGCCCGCACGGGCGATTGCCCGATGAACGCGGGGTCGGCCGTGCCCACGTAGGCCCACGTGCCGCCGTAGAACGGCGCACGCCAGTTCACCAGCAGCGACAACGGGGCGCCGCGATACGTCCCCTTGGTGTCCACGGCATCGAGCCATCGCACCCACCGCAGGCGCGAGCCGCGACCGAAGCCTCGCCCCGCGAACCGCGTGTTCGGCGAATAGCACTGTTTCGGCGCGACGGCGCCTGCCAACGACGGCACGCCGGGGGCGCAGGGCGCGGCCTGGAGCCGCACGGCGTCGCGGATCACGTGTGTTTTGTAGGGCGGGCACACCAACTCGATGCGGGGTCGTGCGTCGAACACCGGCGGCCGCTCCACGGGGCAGGCGGCGGTGGCGAGGCCGGCGATCCACAGCGTGTGTGTGCCCTTGGCCAAGCGGCGGCAGTGGCTGGTGGCGAGGCCGAAACGCAGGAGCCGCACGTCGGCGCACCGCAGGGCGTCGCGCGAGCCGCCACGGGCTTTGCTCTTGTTGTCGCGCCAGTAGACGAAATCGTGGGGCGTCAGCACATAACGCGTCCATTTGGCCGTCAGCGGCACCGTGGCGATCCAGCGGGAGTCGTCGGACTCCTTCCACTCCACCAGCATCGCGTTGGCGGCGGGGCTGCCCTTGGCCCAGAAGACCGTGAGCGTGTGGCCCTTGGCGAAGGGGCTGGCGAGCTTTCGGCCGGCGTGGCCCCAGCCCGCGTAGTTGGCGAAGTGGAGTCGCAGCGCCGTGCCGCGCGTGGGATCGGTGGCGAGGCTCACCTTGGGTGTCGAGCCCGCGTCGCTGCCGCCGCAGACCCACGCCGCCTGCTCGTTGGCGGCCGCGAGGTCCACGATACTGTGGGTGCCGGCGACGGCCTGGAGCGTGGCGGCGTAGCCCGCGTCGTCGAGCCACTTGCCGCCCGCCGCCGCCCGAATGGGCGGTTCCAGTTTGCCCGTGGCGGGCAAACTGGGGACGGGCGTTCCGCCCGCCGCCGCCCGAATGGGCGGTTCCAGTTTGCCCGTGGCGGGCAAACTGGGGACGGGCGTTCCGCCCGCCTTCCACATCGGACGGCCAAACGCCGGGCCGCCGCACAACACCGCCTTGCCGCCGCCCAGCAGGTAGCCGTGCACGGCATCGGCCAGGCCGCGGGGGCGCAGGCGCAGGTCGGGCACCACACACAGGTCGAAGCGACTCTTGGCCAACACGCCCGGCGTCACCGCCAGGTCGGTGGGCAGCACAGTGACGCCGTAGCCCGCCTCGCTCAGGATCGCCCGCCACAGGGCCACGGCCTTCGGGTCGGCGCCCACGGCGGATTCGTCCACGAGCGCGGCCGCGCCGTTGGGGCCGCGCTGCACGGGCATCGGCAGAGCCACCGCCGCGGCGTCGGGCATCTTGGCGTGCACCACCACATCATCCCATCGCGTGGTCAGGCCCACCTGGTGGAGCGCCACGCGTCCCTTGCGCACGGCGGGACGTTGGCCGAACGCATAGGCCAGGCGCACCCGCACCGACGCGGCTGGCTTCGCCCCCGCCTCGCGGATGGTGCCCTCGATGCCGTCGGGGTCGAGCGCCAGCGCCAGCCTGTAGGGGGTGCCCACCTTCCACTGGAGCGCTTTGCCCTCTTCGACCGAGGGCGTGAGGCCATCGTCGGTCTGGGCCTGCCATCGGCCGTCGCGCATCTCCACCAGTTCGGCGTAGCGCCTGCCATCGGGCGCCTACACGAGCGCGAGGCGCCAGTAATTGCCGCCATCTTGCCACACACACAGCCCCGCGGCTGTCCATGCGCCCGCGCCCGTGCGGTTCGTCACCGTTAGTGTGGCCTGGGCGCGGAGCGTGCGCGCCATCGGCGTCTTGCACCACGTGGCCACGGCCATGCCCGGCGCGTCGCAGGCCAGCGCGCCGCGCTGCACCTTCCAGCGGCCATCGAGGTCCCACGCCTCCAGGCCGGCACGCTGCGAGTCGAAGGTGGCGTGAAGGCCTGCCCGCCTGGGCTTGGCGCTGTGGCAGGCGGGGGCGAGGGCGCAACACAGGATGATCGCGAACGTGGTCTTCCGCACCATGGCGGCAACTCCTATGTGGTCGGGCAGGCGTCCCCTCTCGACCGCCCATTATGGGTTGCGGGGGGGGAGAAGGCAAGCGGCAAGCGGAAGCAGCGATGCTGCGAGCTGCGAGCCACGAGCTGCGAGCGCAGATCAGAAACCAACCTCCACCTGCAGGCGCAACGTTCGAGGGCGACGACGAGCCCGATCGCCCGCACCCAGCGCAGCCATGCTCGCGCACTTGACTACCGCGACGGGGGCGCGATATACTGTGGGCGTTGGGGGAACTGGTCGCCTGGAGGTACCGCGATGCGATTCCAGATAGTAGCAGCAGGCGCGCTTGCGGCCCTGCTGTCGGCTGCGGTCTGCGACGGCGGCGTGCGTTGGTTCAAGTCCTACGAGGACTGCCACAAGGCTGCCCAGCAGACGGGTCGTCCGATGGCGATCGGCTTCGTGACGGGCGGGCAGCAGCGCGTGCGGGCATACAAGAAGATGTTCGACAAGCGCGAGCTGGCACGCTACCAGCGCATCTTCCTGTTCGTGTGCGTGCCCGTCGAGATCGTCAACAACACCATCAACAATCCCCTACTCGCCAAGTATAAGCCAGGGGCGCGGTTCCGCCCGCCGCTGACCTTCTTCGCCGACTCCACCGAGAAGACGCTGCACATGCTCCAGGGCGACAAGAAGAGCAGCGACCTGGCGTTCGGCATGCGTCTGGCGCTCCGCAAGCACGGCCCCGTGGCCAACCCCAAGAAGCTGCGCGAGGCGCTCGCCAAGCTCAAGCAGGCCGATGCGTTCTACGAGGCGGGCAACTATGGCCCCGCCGCCGGCCTCTATCGCAAGGTGGTGGGCATGGGCTTCAAAGCCCCGCCCGTGGCCGCGGCGAAGGGCAAGCTCGCCAAGATCGAGGAAATGGCCAACGAGCAACTCCAGGATGCCTTGGCCGACGTGGAGGACAAGGCGTATCCCGACGCCGTCGACAAGCTGACCAAGCTCGAACGCCAATTCGCATCGCTCGAAGCCGGCCAGAAGGCGCACGAGCAACTCGGAAAGCTCCGCAAGCTGCCCGAGGCCAAGGAAGCGTTCGCCGCCGCCAAAGCGGCCAAGGCCGACGAACCCGCCGCGGACGAGCCCAAGGGCGTGTCGGTCGACGAGGCCGAATCGCGCATCGACGGCTTCACCGACGAAGAGCTTGATGCGCTCGATGCCATGGCGGGCGGCGACCAGGCCAGCCCCGCGGCCGCGCGCACGCCGGGCGCGGGCAAGAAGTGCCGCCGCCTGCTCGGCCTCGCACGCAATTGGATCGCGAACAAACGACCCGACAAGGCCAAGGCTATGCTTCGCCGGGTGATCGACGACTATCCCGACACGCTCTACGCCGACCGGGCCAAGGCCATGCTCAAGGAGATCGACTAGTCGCCCAGCGCGGTTCCATGTGCGTGTGACCGCGCGACGCGCCCACGACGCCACAGGGGGCACCACAACACGCACGCCGAGGAGGCACCGTGAGGGGGCACCAAACAAAGGGAGGGGACTCCATGCAATTGGCATGCCGTTGCATCGCTGTACTCATCATGTGGGCCGCGATCACCGCGCCGGCGTTCGCGCGTAACGCCCGATCGCCTGACTCCCCCCCCCCCCCCGAAAATCACACACGGTGAGCACTGCCCGTGCATGCTCGGCACGCCCCATTTCTGTGTCGAATTCTCCGTATCACGACGCCTCGGCCCCGTGTACGCCACCCTGTGCGAGAAGGCCTATAAGAAGCTATCCACGGTGTTCCAGGTGCCCGACACCGACACCGTGTGGGAAGGCAAATGCCACGTCTACCTGTTCAGCGGCAAGGACGAGTTTGTCGCCTTCGCCGCCAACGTCCACGAATCCGAGAAGGGAACCGAGTCGGGCGGCTACACGCGGATCTCGCGCAAGGACCCCGACATCGTGCTCTACCTCAACTCGAAGCACAACCACACCCTGCTCCAGCAAACCCTCGTCCACGAGATGACGCACGTGTTCCTCCAACTCTTCCACAAGAACGTGCGGATCCACACGTGGCTCCACGAAGGGTTCGCCCAGTTCTTCGAGTTCCAGCACCATCCGCGCCAATCGCGGCTCGCGCGGTCGCGGCGGCTCATCAAAGGTATGGTCAAACGGCGCAGCTACGTGCGCTTCCGCGAGTTCTGGGTGTGCGACTTCCCGCCCACCGACCTCGCGTCGTACTCCCAGGCCTGGAGCATGGTCGATTTCCTCACCCACACCAAGGACCTGCGTCGCAAGACCGGCAAGTTCCTCCTTGCCCTCAAAGACCAGGGCAACAACCTCGAGCCCCCGACCGTGGCCGACCAGGAGAAAGCGTTCAAAGCCGCCTTCGGCCGTTCGCTCGCCGAGCTTGAGACCAGGTGGAAACGCTACGTGGTCAGCCGATACTAACGAACTCAAGTTGGGCGGGGCGTGGGCGGCACCCAAGCGCTGGCCTGCATCTCTCAGCAGGCAGCGGGAACCATGTGGCCGAATGCTGTCATCCTGAGCGGCTTGCCCGCCGTGGCCTCGGCGAAGGCGAGAGCGAAGGATCTTTCGAAGATGCAGGTGCGCGACAGGGCATACTTATAGGGTCGGGCCTGCGCTTCGACAGATTCTTCGACTTCGTCCGCCGCGGCGGCGGTCTCCGCTCAGAATGACAATCGTGGTGTGGCGTTTGTGTTGGTGACCGCAGGCTACCCCGAGGCCCCATCGTCCTGCTTCACGGGCGGGTCCACAGGGTCGTAGCCGCCCTTGCAGAAGGGATTGCAGCGCAGGATGCGCCAGGCGGCCTTCAGCGAGCCGCGAATCAGGCCTTTCTTCTGAATCGCCTCGATCGCGTAGGCCGAGCACGTGGGCTGGAATCGGCAGCATCGCGGCAGGATCGGCGAGATGAACCGCTGATAGCCCCGCACAAACAGAATCGCCACACGCCCCAACAGCCCCACGCGCCTCTTGCCCGCGCCCTTCTTGCTGCCGCCCGCCTTTTCTTCACTGCCTCCTGCCGACTGCCGACTGCCGACTTCTTCCTTCTTCATCTTCCCGCATCCTCGGTCGCTCGGAGCGTCAGACGCACCAGTTCCTCGGCGACCGCATCGAGCGAGGGCTCGCCCCATCGGCTCCAGGGCACCACCATCAGGTCGAAGCCGGGCGGGACGGCGTGCTTGTGTGTGCGGAATGCCTCGCGGATGAGACGCTTGGCGCGGTTGCGGCGGATCGCGCCCTTCCAGTCGCGTCCCAGGGCAATGCCCAGTCGGGTGTGGGGGAGGGCGTTGGGCATGCACCGCACGGTCATGAGTCGGCCTTTACATCGCGTGCCGTGTTGGAACACGCGGTCAAAATCCTTCGTGCGTCGGATGCGCTCGTCGCGCGAGAAGCCCTGCGGCTTGGGCATCGGACACTCCTGGCTCATCTCCCAGCACCGATTCTATCGCCCCTGCGGGTGCGTCGTCAAGGTGGCCGCTTATTCCCCTCTTCCCTCCCGAAGGTTCCACCACCTTCTGGAGGGTTCGTGACGGGGGCGGTGGCCTCCTACAGGTCGCCCTCCCGCAGACGCACGGCGCTTGATGGGGCGCGCTTCTATCATCTGGTTGCCTGTCGCGGGGGAATGCCTGCTGACAGGGCCTACGGGAGGGGCGTGTGGTTTGCAGGGCAGGGCGTGTTCCCGATAGAATGTGTGCTCACCCTATTGCGGCTCCGGCCCTCGCGGAGCCGTGTTGCCAGTGTGAGGGACGCTGCTCGCTGTGCTTTTCAACAGCTACGAATTCCTGCTGATCTTCCTGCCGGTGGTGGTGCTGGTGTACTACGCACTGCCGTGGCGGTGCCGCGCGCCGTGGCTGACGCTGGCGAGCTACATGTTCTATGGCTGGTGGCGCACCGATTGTGTGGGGCTGATGCTGCTGCTCACGGCGATCAACTATGTGGGCGGGCGGATGATCCATCGGTCGCAGCGGCGTGGGGTACGGGCGGTGTGGTTGGCGCTGTCGGTGGCGGGCAGCCTGGGGGTGCTGGGATTCTTCAAGTATGTGGACTTCGTGCTCGATTCGTGGAACGGGCTGTCGGGGGCACTGGGGGTGGGCGAGCCGACGAAGCTGTTGGGGATCGTGCTGCCCGTGGGCATTTCGTTCTACACGTTCCAGAGCATGAGCTACCCGATCGATATCTATCGCGGGGTGTGCCGCCCCACGCGGCGGCTGATCGATTTCGCGTGCTACGTGTCGCTGTTCCCGCAGCTCATCGCGGGCCCGATCGTGCGCTACAACGAGGTGGCCGAGCAGCTCAACGAGCGGAGCCACACGGCGGAGAAGTTCGCACGCGGCCTGGTGTTTTTCGTGGTGGGGCTGGCCAAGAAGGCGTTGCTGGCCGACGCGATGGCGGTGGCGGCCGATGCGGCGTTCGACCAGGGGCCGCCGGGCGCGGCGCTCGCGTGGGCGGGGCTGCTGGCCTATGCGTTCCAGATCTACTTCGACTTCTCGGGCTACTCCGACATGGCGATCGGCCTGGGGCTGATGCTGGGGTTCGAGTTCCCGCAGAACTTCAATTCGCCGTATCAGGCCACGGGGATGCGCGATTTCTGGCGTCGGTGGCACATGTCGCTGTCGCGGTGGCTGCGCGACTATCTGTACATCTCGCTCGGTGGCTCGCGGCGGGGCCGGGTGCGCACGGTTGTGAACGTGATGGCCACGATGCTGCTGGGCGGGCTGTGGCACGGGGCCAACTGGACGTTTGTGCTGTGGGGCGGCTACCATGGGCTGCTCATCGCCATCGAGCGGGCGTTGGGTTCGCGCAACCCGCTGTCGCGGCTGCCCGCGTGGGCGAAGCGTGCAGGCACGTTCCTGCTCGTGGTGTTGGGCTGGGTGTTCTTCCGAGCGGCCACGTTGGGCAAGGCGGGCGCGCTGTTCGCGGGGCTGGTGGGTGTCCACGGGCTGGGCTCGTTGCCGACGGCCGTGGGCGAGGCGGCGTTCCTGGTGCCCTTTGGCATTTGTGCGGCGGTGGCGTGGCTGGCGCCCAACGTGTGGACGTGGCGGCTGCGCGTCACCGAACGCACGCTGGCCTGGGCGCTGCCGCTGTTCGTGGTGTGTCTCTACGTGGTGCTCACGAGCGACTACTCGCCGTTCCTCTACTTCCAGTTCTAGGGACAAGTCGCAGAGGCGTATAGAAGCTTAGGACGCAGGACAATCGACAATCGGCAATCACAAATCGGCAATGCCCTTGGCCGCCCGCGTGTGTTCGTCGCGGTGTTTGCCATCGTGTGGGTGGGGCTGTCGGTGGCCGAGATCGGTCACCTGTTCCGCCCGTTCACCTATCCCTATCCGCCCTGTCGGCGGCCGTCGGGCGTGCCCACGCCCTACCGCCCGCTGGCCCACGACACCAACATCGGCGATTCGGGCGGCGACCTGACGCGGATGCTTGGCTTCCGCCTGGGCACGGGCCTCTTTGCCGCGCCGCGTGGCGACATCGAGGTGTGGACCGATCGCCGCGGCTACCGCAACGAGCCCCGCCTGGCCGACGTCTATTGCCCCGTGGCCGTCACCGGCGATTCGTTCATGGACCAGGGCCTCACCAACGCCGACACCCCGGCCGGCGTGCTCGAAGAACTGCTCGGCGTGCCCGTCTACGACCACACCCACATGGCCCGCGGCCCGTCTACCGGCATCCGCGCGTTGCTGGCCGACGACGAGTTCCGCCGCCGTCCGCCCAAGGTGCTGGTGTGGGGCTTCGTCGAGCGCTGCATCTCCGGCGGCGGCTTCCCCGTCTACCAGGCGCCCAAGCCCCAGCCGCCGCCCACATTCGGCGAGGACCTCAAGGCCATCTGGAACGGCATTCGCCTGCCCGCGACCGACCGCAACAGCTACCGCTACATGTGGAAACGCTACACCACCAGCCCCAAGTGGTCGCTGATGCGTGCCATCTCCATCGCCCTGCGTGCCGAGGCCACGTATCGCCTCACCGGCCGGTTCCTCACCGACAAGGTGATCGCCAGCACCCGCTCGGACGGCGAGTTCATCCTGTTCCTGCGCGGCGGCGTGCGCAGTCTCGCCCACACCGCGAAGCAGCGGCGGCTCGACAAGGTGGTGGCGGGCATTGTCTCGATGCACGCCGAATGCGCCCGACGTGGCATCCACCTGGTGGTGATGCCCATCCCCGACAAAGGCCACGTCTACGCCCGATGGCTGCCCGCCGCCTGCCGCCCGAAGATGCCCGTGCCGCCTGTGCTCGACGACCTGGCCGCCCGCCTCGAGGCCAAGGGCATCCACGTGGTGAACCTGCTGCCCATCTTCCTCGCCCGCAACGGCGATTCCCAGCCGCTGCTCTACTACCCCGACGACACCCACTGGCACGAGCACGGCATCCGCACGGCCATGGAAGCCGTGGCCGCCAGCCTCAATGCCCACGGCATCGACCTGGCGAAGTGAGGCGTGGGGCGTGGCGCTTCGGATTTCGTCGTTGCGCGGGCCCGACTCTTTCGGTAGAGTGCGTGCATGGGAACGGGACGATTCTCTCACCAGGAGGTCTTCGGATGCGGACATTGGTCAGGACGATGGCAGCGGTGGCGTTGGCGATTTGCGTGGTGGGCTGCGGCGATGCGAAGTATGCGTCGCCCAAGGCTACGATGGAGTCGATGCTCGCGGCGGGCAAGGCCGGCGACAAGGACGCCATGTTTGCCTGCTTCTCCGATGCCACGCGCGCGAAGCTCGATGAGATGGAGAAGCTGTTCGCCGATCTCAAGGCCGAGCGTCCCGAGCTTGCCGATCAGGCGAAAATGGGCGACGTGAGCCAGAAGATGATGGAGAAGGCCAAGGACGCCACCATGGAGTACGGCGAGGAGAAGATCGATGGCGACAAGGCCACCCTCGAGGTGACCACCGACGGGGACAAGGAGACCTTGCAGTTCGTGCGCGAGGGCGGCGGTTGGAAGATCGATCTGCCCATCTCCGACGCCCAGATGGGGCAGATGAAAAAGGGCATCGAGATGATGAAAAAGATGCCCAAGGGCATGATGAAGGGCCTCAAGGGCCTCGGCGACAAGATGAAGAAGGAGAACAAGTAATGCGAGCCGCGTGTCTGGCGCTGACCCTGGCCGCCCTGGCCGTGGGCCTGGTGGGCTGCGGCCAGGCCGACTCGCCCAAGGCCGTCTACGAACGCATGTGGCGGGCCGCCGAAAATGGCGACCGCGCGGCGTGCCTGGCCTGCTACTCGCAGGAGTCGCGAGCCCTGATGCTCGAACTCGAAAAGACGGCCGCCGACCTCAGCGACGACAAGGCCAGCGAGGCCAAGATGCTCGACATGCTCATGGCACAGGCCAAAACCACCATTTGCGAGATCGGTGAGGAGAAGATCAGCGGCGACACCGCCAAGCTCATCGTCACCATCGACGGCAAGCCCAAGCCCGCCAGGTTCCTCAAGGAAAACGGCGTGTGGCGGATCGACGCGGCCGACGACCTCAAGAAGCTCAAGGGCGTGCTCGGCTTCCTCAAGGGCCTCAAGGCGCTCAAGAAGAAGTAGACATCTCGCCCGGTTCCCCATCTCCGCACGCACGGCGATAGGACAGTTACCATGCGCACACTCCTGATTCTGCTCGTGGCCGCGTGCGCAATTGCGCACGCGGGACAGGAGGGCCAACGCCAGGTGACCTGGAAGATCGACAATCTTTCGAGCATCGACGGCCACCGCACCACCGTGCTCGGCGCCCCGAAGGTGATCGCCACCGAGGGTGGCAAGGCCGTGGAGT
>Ga0272441_10006969_pt1 | contig 18618 bp, 14 predicted proteins | sample SSMProp6N_FD_193582 | JGI IMG/M metagenome (GOLD analysis project Ga0272441, IMG submission 193582) | Marine sediment archaeal communities from Little Sippewissett salt marsh, Falmouth, MA, United States - SSM-Prop-6N | ecosystem: Environmental > Aquatic > Marine > Wetlands > Sediment ... | reverse complement strand
GCAAATATTTTCGCTCCAATGTAAGGGTCGATCCCCGTGTCGACCCGAATCCCTCGTCCCCGTATGGCTCGACCCCCGCATCGACCCGAATACCTTTATTCTCATTCCCAGTATTCGCGTGAATTCGTGTTGATCTTTCCCCCTATTTTCTATTCTGTCCCACACCTGTCCTGAAATAACCCCCAAATGTCCCATTTTATACTTGAAATGGCGTGCTTTGTGATTCAAAGATCCCCTCTATGCTCCTTAATTTCCTCTTTTGTCTCATTACTATCCGACCATCTTGGATCGGGGTAGACAAAATTGGCGCGAGAACGCCAAAAAGCTCTTATTGAAATATTTTTTATCCACAATAACCCCGTTTACAAAAGATTTACACCACATCGCTTCAATAAATACATGGAATTAAGGTAATGAGAAGAATTAAGTCTGATTATTATTATTATATCTTGCGTTGAGATTACAATCACACTGGCACGAGAGTTGCTCAGCAGCGTTTAGCTGATGAGAACGCAACTCTCGTGCCAGGCGGGAGATGTACTACTCGCATTGACCCGTTGAGAAAATTATTACATCAGTTTTTTTAATAGCTCAAATCACCACATTCCAGAGGCATGATTTGCATGCAGGTGGGAATTTCCCGGAACGAACCTGATGCCGGAATTCAGCGTATTCCTTGGAATTCCATATATCTATCATTCTGCTATCGAGAATGTTACCGAATGAAAGTTCTCTCTCCTCAAAACTCTTCTCTCCGACATAAAATCGATAAGAATCAACCAGTTGGCAGCAGGGCATAACAGATCCGTCCCACTTGATAATCGCTTTATCAGGAAACCAGCATTCCCTTTTCGCATCAAGGTCGATATTTGGCACCCTTATGTTCTCTATCCCCAATTTTTTAGCCTTCTCCCTGGTTTTTTCGAAAACATCAAGCACTTCAGTGCTTATATCCCCGTTATACAATATTTCTCCAGCCATTTCAGGTTTGTATGCAACCATATTTGAAATGGCAAATATTGAGGCTTCCACATCTGCTGCTAAATTTACTATTTCAGGAAGTGACCTGAAATTTCGTTTCATAGCAACTGTTTCAATACCAATCTCTGGCTTTTCAAGTTTCCTTCTTTTCTTTTCAGAAGCGAGACATTTTAGATTTGACATAACTATATCAAAATCACTTCTGACCCTGATCTTTTCGTATAATTCCTTATCCGGTGCGTCGATAGATACTATAATGATATCCACCTGGTTGTTGAATATATTATCAATATTTTCTTTTGTCAGGAGCATCCCGTTTGTATTAAAGCTAACCTTAGCTGAAGATTTAAGCAATCCTTTCGCATGTTTTATCATATGGAATAGTTCTTTATGTAAAAGAGCTTCTCCGGTGCCATTCAAGCTGAGAAAATCGATCATGGGTAAAATTTCATCAAGTCGTTTGAAAGTATCAATATCCATCTGACCAAAGCGTTTTCTCACAGGAGTATTTGATTCTGGAGCGGTTATAAGACACATGTCGCATCTCAAATTGCAATAAGATGTAGATTCTACGTATAAGTCCTTCAAATCTTTGGAGAAATCGTTTTCGTCCAGATATTGTGCGATGGATGGGTAAACTTTCTTTTTTGATGGATCGTAAAGATCTTTCGAATAAATCCGGTTATATTGTGATGCCCCTTTACCGAAATCTTTTGATTTAACTGGATTTGAGAGAAAATCTATAAGTGGTTTCATGACAATATCCCAGATCATGCTGTCGGAAAATTTTTCCAGGTTATTTTTGTATGTAATTCTTAATTCATGGTTATCGACCAGTTTTTCTATTGCATTCTCAGTTGCTCTTACATCCTTTGGAGGTATAACTTCTCCCAGTTGATTTTCTTTTATCATTTTTGAGAATATATCGTTGCAATCCGTGACAATGGGAGCTATTCCCGTTGCAATATTGTCGAGTAGTCTTGTTCTGAATGAGTATCTTGTCTCTACGTTATGGTAATAAAATGAAAGGGTCGCATCTGCTTCCATAATAAAATCGAAGCGATCATCAGCTTTTGTCCAATCCAAGAAAAAGACAAATCGATCGGCAAGACCATAACGTTCAGCAAGTTTAATAGCTTCTATACATACAGGCATCACCGGGATATCCGGGTTCGGGTGTTTTGTTCCGAGAAAAAAAAGTTTAATATCCGATCTTCTCTGGCATAAATTGACCATAGCCTTGATAGGTGTCATTGGATCGAGCCAGTTATATATTCCTCCGTTCCAGATCAGAAGGTGATCATCTTTTTTTACTTGCGGATGAATTCCTTTGATGGCATCTTTTGTTTTATGTTTTTTAAATCCTGAAATTCCATATGGAATAATGCTTATCAATTTATCCAGTTCATCATCATTTTCTATTGTATATGGTGAGATCCGGTTCAAAGCTGCAAGCATTCCAATCCAGAATCGCTTTTGAACATCACTTGAGCATATGAAATAATCTCCAACTTCCAGTTGATCTTTTAGTATCGAGAGATCCAGGTTGTGAAAGAAGATTTTCTGATCGAAATTTTCGTATTGATGCCAGTTGAGGCTTTCAAATACAAATGGACTGAAGATATCCACGACCAGGACTTTATCAGTATTCTTTAGAAATGGGAAATGGTGGAGAATATGTCCCTGAAACAGGATAACATCGAATTTATTTACGATATTTCTTAAAGATTCCTTGTCATTCTTATTGTAAATTAAGAACTCGATATCATTGATTTTTTCAACATCGTAAGGTGTTGCTATTGCAACAACCGAAACCTTGGATATTATTTTTGCCATAGAAATTTGGCGTAAAGCGATACCTGCCATATTTGGAGTGAATTTCTCACCTGATATTATCAGAACTGAATATCTCTTATCTTTCAAAATATGAATATACCTTTAGAGTTTTTTTTAGGATGAATTATAAAGATTCATTTTATGATATCATGAATCATCATTCTGGGTGAAATCCAGAATTTTCCAAAGTTTGCTTCGGAGTCTCAAGATAATTTTTGAATGGAGTTGAGAAACCCTAGATTCTGAAATTCCAAGGATTTCCCCGATTTCCTTCATTGTCAATTCATCGTAATAATATAATGAGGCAACCATTCTTTCCTTTTCCGGAAGTCTTTCAAGAGTTTCCTGAATTTTCTCCTTGATTTCTTTTAACTGGAATAGAGAGAATGGAGTTTCCTTGTGGAATTCAACGATATATGAGTAGAGGGATTTGTCTTTATTTATACTGCCATTTTGCTGATCAAGCTGGTCAACGCTGAAGAGGGAAATTCCTTTTGTAAGATTCAGCATTTCATAAAACTCATCGAGAGTCATATTCATGAATTGAGCAATTTCTTCATCTTTGGCAGGTCTATCGAGTTTAGATTCCAGTTTGGAATACGCGACCTCGATTTTTTTCGCTTTTTGTCGAACGGATCTGGGAACCCAATCCATTGCTCTAAGCTCGTCAAGAATAGCCCCCCTGATCCTCGCCTCTGCATAAGTGGGAAATTTCACACCTTTTTCAGGTTGAAATTTATCGATGGCATCCATCAAACCTATTATCCCTGAACTCATGAGATCGTCCAGATCGATATGGGAGGGGAATTTAATTGCCATACGCTGTACGATGTTATATACCAGAGGGGTATATTCAATGGTTAACTTTTCTTTTTCACTTGATACACCAGTTGTTGAATATTTTCTATATATCATTCTGACACTCCACTAAATATTTGCATTGGATGGTGATATATTAGAATGGTTTTTTTATTGAAACTTACCAGTATTTTCTCCTTATTGAACGATAGGATCATGGATCCTTTCCTCCTCTTTTTTTGTAAAAGTGTTTGCAAGCAAAAAACCCATGATATAACCCAAAATTCCAAAAACTACCATTGCGATGGAAGAACGGATGAATACAAATGTTATCTGATTTCCATAAATTATTCCTATCAAAAATGACAGGAAGAATGCTATAAGAGCAAAGGCAGCAGAAATTTTTGCTGACACCGTATATTTATTCACAATATAATACTCGACAGTCATGATCTAATTTACCTGTTTCTCCTTCTAATCAAGATATTTTTAAAGAAGTTCAGGAATCCGGTTTTAGGTATATCCGAATCCAGCTCTAAAATCTTTTTCGCAAGTAATTGAAAGCATTTCGAAGATGGGGATTTAGGGTATAGTTCCGAAACCGCTTTCTGTTGTCTAACCGATTTTACCAGATTTTGATCCTGGTAAACAAAACCCAGATAATCTATGCTTCTTTCCAGAAATTTTTTTGTAGCGTTATTAATCTGTTTATAGATCTGGTCGGCATCTTCAGGTGTTCTTACTGAATTTACCACGAGTTTAATCTTCTTGTTGAAATTTTCTTTTAATATCACTTTTATGATCGAATAAGCATCGGTAATGGCAGTCGGATCCGGAGTGGTCACAATAACTATTTCACCTGATGCCATCAGGATATCTATAACATTGGATGAAATTCCTGCAGCGGCGTCAATTATCAATACATCTGTGTTATAGTTCAGGTGTCCGAAATTGTTTAATAGTTTATGCTTGAGTTCTTCAGTCAGTTCAGCCATCTGTTTTATTCCTGAACCCGCTGGTATTATCTTTGTACCCCTTGGTCCATCGATTGAGATATCAGATATTGACATATCACCAAAAAGGACGTGATGTAAATTGTGTTCGGGAACAAGCCCCAATAATATATCGATATTTGCAAGTCCGAAGTCAGCATCGAGGATGGTAACTCGTTTGCCGAAATCAGCCAGAGCGATTCCAACATTGATTGCTACATTCGATTTACCTACACCACCCTTACCGCTAGCAATAGCAATAATGTGCATAAATTCCTCTTTCTTCTTAGTATTCTTTTCCAAATTTTCAATTCTCTTGATCATCTGTTCAAAAACAAGTTCCCTTAATTTTGATGCTTGATCCATATTGCTTTCTCAGGCTTCAACATTGCTCCTTAACGAATCGAAACTACCAAGCATAATGAGTTCTGCAATTTTCTCAGGATTAGCGACTTTTATATCCTGAGGGACAGATTGTCCTGTGGTCAAATAAGATATTGGTTTCTGACTCCAGACGGACAGGTTCAATATTGGACCGAATGCAGTTGTTTCATCAAGTTTTGTAAATAACAATTTATCAATACCGAATTTTGAAAATCTTTTAACAACCTCTTTCAGATCTGAGCTTTTACTTGTGACACTGATAACTAGTTGTTTTTCCGATGGTTCATATTCAGGAAGAAACAGAGATAGTTCATCCATCTGTTTTTTGTTGAATTGACTTCTTCCAGCAGTATCGATGAAGATAAATTCTTTTTCCGAATGTTTTTCAATTGCCTTATTAAAACTATCCGGGTTAGTTGCAATCTCCAGGGGTGTATTCATGATCTTGGCATATGTTTTAAGCTGATCCACTGCAGCTATTCTATAAGTATCAATTGTAATCATTGCTATTTTTTTATGTTTCAAGGCACTTTGAGCAGCAATTTTTGCCATTGATGTTGTCTTGCCTACACCGGTTGGACCAAGAAAAAATACAATCCTGGCTTTTTTTGTTTCTGGTTTTTTTATACCTGAAACCTTAATATTCTTACTGATCATTTTAATCATGTATTTTTTGAGTGTTTCGGATCGCTCGATAACATCTTCAGAGAGATTGAGACCAGCTATCGATACGAGCTTATAAGCTATTTTATGATCTACATCGTTTGCTATCAGGTTTTGATAAATACTATAAAGGTTTTTATGAAGGTTGAGAGCTTTACCCTCACCAGTATCTTTCGCAAGTGAATATATTATATTTTTGAGATCGACAACGTCCTGCCTTAAGTAAACAAGGTCATCAGTTTCAGCTTTTTTAGCCTCGGGAGATTTATAGATAAGCTTTTTCAACTCGGAAATTTCTTCTTTCAGGAGTTTTGTTTCACTTTTATTTTTGAATTCTTCCGGGAATTGTCCCTCCTTCGAATATGTTCTCAAACCTTTTGGATTATCCTGAAATTGATCTTTTTCATCAACAGCAGCCGTGACTTCAAGGACAAGTTTGCTGAAAAGTCCAAGGGAACTGCTTTTACGCACTTTCCTTGTTGAAAGGATGAGAGCATCAGGTCCGAGATCTTTCTTTATGACCCTCAACGCATCCTGCATATCTTCCACGATATATTTTTTAACTTTCATTAACCGATGACTCCCAGAGACATTACATTCAAGTTGTTTGGTATTTCATTGTGGGAAAGGATGACTATATTGGGAAAGCTTCTTTCGGTCAATTTCTTGAACTGTGATCTTATAACAGGTGAACATAAAATAACAGGCTGTTTATCTTTCATGAATTTATTTAAAGCGGTATCGAGTTTTTGGAATATATTTTGTGCTTCATTTGGGCTGAGGGTCAAATATGATCCCTGATCAGTTCGTTTGATAGTATTTGCAATGGATTGTTCTATACCAGGGTCGATTGTGAGTACGTGCAATTCATTGTTAGGCATCATGTATTGTTTGCATATAGCTCTTTGGAGTGCTGATCGAACGAATTCAGTCAAAATTTCTGGATCCTGTGTAGTCGGGGCAAAATCGGCAACCGTTTCAAGTATTGTCAACATGTCTCTGATGGGAACTCTTTCTTTGAGAAGAGACTGCAGTACTTTTTGAAGAAGCCCGAGGGATACAATGGACGGAACAATTTCTTCGACAACCTTGGGATGAGTTTCCTGGAGTATATTGAGAAGTCTTTGAACTTCCTGTCTTGTAATGAATTCATGAGCATTGTTTCTAACAATTTCTGTCAGATGAGTAGTTATGACGGTTGCAATATCAACGACAGTATAACCTCTAATTTGTGCTTCTTCTTTTTTATCTTCGGGGATCCAGATAGCAGGTAGTCCGAATGCGGGTTCGATAGTTTCCACTCCTTCCATAGCTTCTGATACCGTACCCGGATCCATTGCAAGGCAATGCCCTATCATGATCTTATTTCTAGATATTTCATTATCCTTTATTCTGATAGAGTATTCGTTAGGACTCAAAGTCAGGTTATCTCTTATATGAAACTGGGGAATAATAACACCAATATCAATAGCACATTGACGTCTTATGGATTTTATCCTGTTTAGCAGTTCACCATCTTGATTGACATCTACATAAGGTATTAAGCCATAACCGACTTCCAACTCCAGGGGATCGACTTTAAGTAACTCCTCAATTTTTTCTTCGACTTTCGGCTCTACCCGATCTTCGACATCTTTTTCGGCTTCCTGCACGGCAACTTTCATTGCATCCTGCTTGCTTCTGACAAGGACATATGAAAGTCCGGCGATAAAAATGGAAATAACAAAAAATGATAATTTTGGTAATCCGGGAACGAGAGCAAAACAAAACAGCAAGCTTGACACGATCATGAGTACTTTTGGTTCGAAGAGTATTTGCCTTGCTACGTCAGTTCCAAGGTTTGATTCGGTTGCAGCTCTTGTCGTGATAATACCGCCTGCGACCGAGATTATTAGTGCCGGAATCGCAGTAACCAAACCATCACCGATCGTGAGAATTGTGTATGATTGTAAGGCATTCTGGATTGACATTCCTTTCTGAATAATCCCAATCAATAAACCACCCAATATATTTATTATAGTAATAATGATAGAAGCTATGGCATCTCTTTGAGTAAACCTGATTGCACCATCCATCGATCCGTAGAAATCTGCTTCATCTTCAATCATTTTCCTCCTGGCTCTTGCCTGGTGCTCATCTATGAGTCCGGAATTCAAATCGGCATCGATACTCATCTGCTTTCCGGGCATTGCATCGAGGGTAAACCTTGCGGTAACCTCTGAAACCCTCACAGCACCATGGTTGATAACTATATACTGGATACAAATCAATACGAGGAATATAATGAAGCCGACAATGAACTCACCATGGACAACGAACTGACCGAATGCCCTGATGACCTGACCCGCTGCTGCTTCGCCTTCGTTACCATAAAGGAGAATAAGCCTTGTAGAAGCTACATTTAGTGCCAGTCGGTATAATGTGATAATCAGCAGAATCGATGGAAATATGGAGAATTGCAGGGGATGAATCACATACATGGAGACTAACAGGATCAGAATAGATATTGTTATGTTGATAGAGATCAGCAGGTCTAGAATCTGTGTAGGCAGGGGTATCAGCATTACGATCAAAACCAAAACTACAATTATAGGGATTAAAAGATGCCCCATCTTTGCAATTGATTCTGGAAGATATGATTCAAAATTTTGTCCGTTCATACCACTATCATTTCAAATCAGAAATTTTATTTGATACCCTTATTCTTGAGTTTATAGATATACGCAAGGATTTCAGCAATCGCCTTGTAAAACTTTTCCGGAATTTGATGACCAACCTCAACGCTTGTATACAATAATCTTGCAACCAATTTATTTTCTACTATCGGGACTTCATGTTTTTTAGCAATCTCGCGTATTTTTTCTGCGACGAGTCTGGCACCTTTCGCAACAACGATTGGAGCAGGGGCTTTTTCCAGGTCGTATCTAACAGCAATTGCAAGAAATGTTGGATTTGTAATGACCACATCCGCTTTTGGAACTTCAGCCATCATTCTTCTTCTGAAAACATCGATCATCATTCCCATTCGTTTACTCTTTATCTGGGGATTACCTTCCAGTTCTTTGTATTCGTCTTTGACTTCGGTTTTTGTCATTTTTAGGTTGGTTTTATATTCATAACGTTGATACATGTAGTCTAAGATAGCCATAATAAAAAGAAGAACGCCTATTTTGAAGCTAAGTACAAGAGCCATTTTGCCCAGAAAATGAATAATTTGCCAAGGAGTTTGATCTGCAAGCAGGATGATTTTGGGATTATAATCCATGATCGTTGCATACCCCACATATCCGACAATGGAAATTTTGATAATATTTTTCACAAGCTCCACAAGGGCTCTTTTCGAGAATATGACCTTGCTGAATCCTTCAATGGGGTTCAGTTTTGTCAATTTGAATCGTAGTGGTTCACCGCTTATGACAAAACCACCCTGGGAGTAATTTACTATCAGTGTAAATATCAAGACAAAGATGAAATATGGCATGAGTGTTTTAATGAATGTAGTAATGGAGAAGTTGAAATAGTAATTTACATATTCGGGAGTCACGAGAGAGCTATCGGGGTGCAAGAAAATATGTTTTATAAAATCAAGAATTTGGAGCAGGATCGTAGGCAGGTAAAAATAGAAAAAAATGAGGCTACACAAAAAGACAAGAGAAGAAGAAAGCTCAATGCTTCTCGCTACTTGTCCCTTGAGCCTTGAATCTCGCAACCGTTTTGTAGTGGGTTGCTCAGTCTTACTGCTTTTATCCTGGGCAGGCATTGATTATTATTGAGATCCTCAATACAAAGCTCTGCTTCAGGCTATGAATCGCTTTTTCCATTATAAATGAAATTTTTTGCTTGTCAAGTAAAATTAAATTATTTTTTTAATTTTTTTTAAGAACGGGTATTGACAATTTTTTGAAACGGCTTCCAGTATAGCTCATAGACCCATTTACAAAATTTCTTTGAATTTATTTTTGCAGAATCAAAAAGAGAGTAAAGTACGGGTACAACTACCAGCGTAAGAACAGTTGCCAGACCGAGTCCGAAAATAACAGCAATAGCCATGGATCTCCACCACTGGCTTGCTTCACTGGAGATAGCGATCTCCATGGCGTGGAAATCCAACGAAACCCCGGTAACCATGGGAATTAGTCCGAGAATAGTTGTAACAGCAGTCAGCAGAACGGGTCGCAATCTTGTACATCCACCGAAAAATACTGCATCATGACAAGAATAACCGCGTTCCCTGAGTTTATTGATGTAGTCGATAAGTACAATTGCATTATTTACGACGATTCCCGCAAGAGAGATCACACCGACTCCGGTCATAATGATCCCGAATGACATTTTCATGACGAAGAGACCGAAAAAGACACCACCGAGAGAAAGGATAACGGATGTCATGATTATTAAAGGCTGGATCAGGGAATTGAATTGGCTTACCAGAATCAGGGTTATAAGGAATAGGGCAATGATAAATGCCTGGCTCAGGAAAGCTTCAGATTCTTCCTGAGCTTCCTGTTCTCCGGTCATCCTGAGCTTGTATCCTGTGGGAAGATTCAATTCCTTCAGATATTTATCAGCCTGTTGCCTGACGACAGCCCCCGGTACCATATCCTCGTTGACATTTGCTCTGACCGTAACCACCCTCTGATGGTCAATCCTCGTAATCGGTCCTAAACTCCCGGAATAATCGATTCTGGCAATGGTTGTCAAAGGGACAAGTTGTCCGGTTTTACTTGGTAACAAAAGATTTCTAAGGATATCGACTACTTTTCTGCTTTTTTCCGGAAGTTGAATTGTTATATCGTAGTCTTCATCTTCCTCCCTGAATGTCGATATTTCCAGACCGTTATATGCAGTTTTAAGGGCAAATCCGATGAGATCCGTCGATAGACCGAGAAGAGCTGCTTTTTGCTTGTCAACGAGAATTCGCATGGAAGGAAATCCTTCTTCATAATCATCTTTTATATCTTCCACATTGGGAATTCCCCTTATGATATCCTTGATATCCTCTGCAATTTTCGACAGGATTTTGAAATCATCCCCAGAAATTTCGATATTGACAGACGGTCCAGTGGGTGGACCTTCCTCCCTCATGTCGACTGTCATGGAAGCGCCTGCAATGTCGGAGACTCTTTTCCTGATCTCCTCGAGGGTATTGCTGGATTTAGACATTCTATCCTTGAAATCGATAAACTGGACACCGATATGATTCGGGGAGTTGGAATCGAAAGCGGAGCCTCCCGAAGAGGAGCTTATGGTTTTAGCATAGATATAATCGATATTGTCGAAATCACTCGGTCCTAAAAATTCGCCTCCGGTCTTTTTTTTGTGTTCGCTCATGTCGAATGCTTTCTGGTATTTTTCTGATAACGAGATTGATTGATCGCTTTCTTCAGCGTTTTCACCGCCACAAATTTTAATCTCCACTTCTTTTGCAATCCGGTTGCAGTAAGTCAAATTAGAACCTTCTGGCATGACCATATTCACGTAAGCTGCATGAGGTTCAATTGACGGAAAGAATTCAACAGGATTTTCTATACCTATTCTAAGCTGCCATAACCGCATAAATATGATGAGAGAAATGAAACCTATGATAATGACGACAAGCCTGTGGTTCAAAGCTCCTTTCAATATTCTTGCATAGATTTTCATGAATGGACCTTCGGGTTTGACCGGTTGCTCTGAGGCAGCGATAACCTCTTCAACTGCTACGTATGAGTTTTCTTTATTGATAGATTTCATTATCATGCTTGCAACGGTAGGATTTATAACCATGGCGACGAAGAGACTCGAACCCAGAGTTATTATGAGAGTAATCGGCAGGTACTTCATGAACTCACCCATAATACCGGGCCAGAAGATCATGGGGAAGAATGCCATGACGGTTGTAAGTGTGGATGAAATGACGGGGAAGATGACCTCGCCGGTAGCTTTTTTTGCAGCTGTCACTCTTGGAACACCCTGCTGCATGAACCTGAAAATGTTTTCAATGATAACGATTGCGTTGTCAACGAGCATACCTATGGCAAGTGTCAATGCAAAAAGGACGACGACGTTGAGTGTAATACCGAGTATATATAGAATTGTAAAGCTAATGAACATTGAGAATGGTATTGCGATGCAGACCAGGAGTGCATTTCTGAAACCCATAGCGAAGGGTATGATTATAATTATAAGTATCATACCCGTAATCAGGTTATTTTCCAGATCCTGATTCATGAGTTTTATATCCCTTGCCTGGTTCATGAGCTTTGTAATCACGATATCAGAGGACCATGTTTTTTTTGTTTCCTCTATCAGACTGTCTATTTTATCGGAAATTTCAATGACATTTTCTCCCCCCCTCTTCTTGACGGTAATGTTGACTGCTTCTTTGCCGTTCAGTCTCGATTCGGTGAATTGATCCTTGAAACCATCGATAACATCAGCAACATCTTTCAGGTAAACGGGATCCCCATCATGTAAACCGATCACAAGGTTGAATATTTCCTCTGGTGTTTTAAATTCACCCGGGACCCTTATCTGAAACCTTCCATCACCCATCTTGATGATACCGCCTGAAGTGTTCCTGTTTTCACTCATGATGGAATTTTCAATTGATGTAATTGGAATAGCATATGCAGCGAGTTTGTCCGGATGAACCTCGATCCTTATCTCCCTTTCCAGTCCCCCGGAGAGATTGACTTCCAGGATACCAGTAATACTTTCAATATCATCTTTCAGATCCTCAGCAATTTTCTTAAGACGGACGAGTCCACAATTTCCACTCAAAGAAAGAACCAATATTGGCATTTCTGAGAAATTGACTTCGAATACAACCGGATCGTCTTCCAGATCTTGAGGAAGTTCATTTTTTGCTTCGTCGACTTTATCTTTGACCTTTTGCAGGACATCGTCAATATCGGTACCTGTGATAAACTCGATGCTGATGGAAGATAGACCTTCAGAAGAGACTGATTGAATCTTTTTGACATTCTCCAGACCTTTGAGTTTCTTTTCTATTTCTATTGTAATTGATTTTTCGATATCGACAGGGGATACTCCCCTGTAAGAAGTTGAAACGAAGACATAGGGTATCGTTATGTCGGGTGAGCTCTCACGGGGTAAATTGAGATAGCAATAAATACCGAACACACTCATGACAAAAGATAGAACGATAACACTTATTCTTTTGTCTATTGCGGTGTTGGTAATATTCATTGATAAATTTCAGATGCATTACGTACTACTTTCAGTACGTTCAAAGGTTGTCCATCATCTAGATTACGATGTCCAACGATGATCAGGTTATCACCAATGGAAATACCTTTAGTGATCTGGACATTCCATCCTTCGATCACACCGAGTTCAACTTCGTGTCGTTCACCTTTTTCTTCCCTTTCGATAAAAACAAACTTTTCCTGGTCTCTTGTAATTATCGAATATAGAGGAACGACAACTGCATCCTCGTAAACCTGTTTAACAACATCAACACGGCAGAACATACCGGGTAGTATAGAGCCATCTGGATTACTTATTTTAAGGCGCAATGTGTATAGTCTTGCGATAGAGCCCGGTTGTACAGAAAGGAAGATCTTCTTCCCTGTGACGATTTTATCATCGAGAGCTTCTATTGTCATGGTGCATTTATCAATATTCTGGACAGAATATATATCGGATTCCGGTATTCCCACATCAACCTTCAAGGTGCTTATATCGACTATTTGGGCTGCGGGATCACCCCTGTTCAGAAGCAACCCGATCTTTGCAGGCAAGGTATTTATCACACCGGAGATGTGCGTTTTTATCGTACATCTGTCGAGATCTAGTTTTGCATCTTCCAAGCTTGCTGCCAGTTGATCGAGTCTTGCTTTTCTTTCATCGAATTCGGCTTTAGATATATCATTGGAAGCCTTCAGTTTCTCGAACCTTTCAAAGTTCAGCTTTGCAAGTTCATATGCTGCCCTTATATTGTCGAGATTGTTTGTATAGTCCTTATCCTCAATTTTGCATATAGGATCACCCTTCTTTAGCCAGTCTCCTTCTTTAACGAAAAGTTCGGTAACCAGACCATCAACCTCTGCGGTAACCATGAGATCTTCCCACGGTTTTATTATTGCAGGAAGATTTATCCTGTCGGTTATTGTTTCGGGTTCGATCTTTTGAATGACAACATTAATGGCTGGTTTTCCGTTTGTTGTACCGTTTTTTCTTTGCTCTTCAACATCTGATTTCTTATTGTCGACTTTTCCACCGAGTATGACGGCAATAGCTATGAAGAACAGGACAACAAGCCACGGTATAAAACGCCACAGGATCTTTAAAAGTTTTATATTTGATTCTTTCATAAAAGGCAATCCAAAAAATAAAGATAAATACATATTGTCTCTTAAAAATGGATATTTGTCAAAAAATTTCGTTTTTCGGTAGTCAGTAATGTCAGGAAAGCAGATATAGAAGCACAATCTTCCAGAATTACATATTTAAGGTTCTGTATGGTTATCTTGATATTCTTAACAGTCTGACATATACTATTAGTAATCCCGCTAGGGGAGGTTCTTTCTGAGAACCGATCTTTTCGGTGACCCTTAGAACCTGATCTGGGTAATACCAGCGTAGGGAAGCGGATTTTGTTGCATCTTCTTGAATACCAGGTTACCGAAAGGTAAACCTGGTTTTTTATTGGGTAAATTATGATGAATGAGAATATCAATATAGAAGAGATTGAAAATATCCTGAGATCAAATTCCGTTCCGGATGATGGTGAACTGGATGACATTTTAAACAGGGCACTATGCTACGAAAATGATAAAGCTGAAAGTCCCTGCCTGTCGATGCAGGATGTTTCAAAACTCCTTAACTGCCAGAATGAGGAGCAGCATCAAAGGATTCTCGAGGCAGCTTTCAAGGTCAAGAAAAAAGTTTTCGGTGACCGCATTGTTCTGTTTGCTCCCCTATACATATCGAGTTACTGTTCCAACAACTGCCTTTACTGCGGTTTTCGCCGGGAAAATAAACATGCGAAAAGGATAAAACTTTCTACGGAAGAGGCAGTGGAACAGGCTTTAATTCTGGAGAAAAAAGGTTTCAAACGAGTTCTTCTGGTTACAGGTGAAGATCCATCCCGAACTCCTGTTTCTTACATAAACGATGTTGTAAAGAGCATATACGATAATACGGGAATAAGAATAATTCATCTAAATGCACCTCCCATGTCAGTAAATTATCTGAGACGGATCAGGGATACAGGTGTTGGCGTCTTTCAGTCGTTTCAGGAAACTTATCATCCAGAGACTTATAAAATAATGCACCCTTCGGGTATCAAGGCATCCTATAATTTCAGGCTCGAGACGATGGATCGTGCATTAACCTCGGGATTCAAAGATGTCGGCATTGGTGTTTTGCTCGGACTTTATAATTATAAATTCGAGGTTCTGGCTTTGATGCAACATTCTTATTACCTTCTGAAGAAATTTGGAACATACCCTCATACGGTTTCTGTTCCACGTTTGCGACCTGCATCAGGCGCTATCATAAATGATACCCCACACATAGTGTCAGACATTGAATTCGAGCGGATTGTTGCTGTTTACCGGCTGGCATTGCCGGTTACAGGGATTGTCATAACTACAAGGGAAAGTTCGAGTTTTAGAGATAAACTCCTTACATGCGGTATTTCCCAGATGAGTGCAGGTTCAAAAACGGACCCCGGTGGTTACGCAAAAGATGATGACAATCTCGACACAAAGCAATTTTCCATTCATGACAAAAGATCCCTCGAAGAAATCCTTCAGAGTATTGTAGAAAGCGATCAAATCCCGAGCTTCTGTACCACTTGTTACAGGGTGGGAAGGATTGGAAGTAAATTCAAGAATATAGCGCAGAGTGGAAGGATAAAGAATTTCTGCGCACTCAATGCTATCCTGACCCTTAAAGAGTATTTGATCAATCATAACGGATCGGATTCTTCGGACTGTCTTGAAAAGATAATCGAACGGAGAATTGAAAGAGTTGAGCCTGATAAAGTTAAAGAAGACCTTATAAAAAAAATGAAAGCTCTGGAGGATGGAGAAAAAGACCTTTATTATTAGGAGAAATTCTTTTATGGAAATAATTGTAAATGGTGATAGAAAAAACCTGGTCGAAGAGATCTCGGTTTCCAAGCTTTTAGATAGTCTCGAGATCAAAAGAGTAGCATTAGCCGTCGAGTTGAATAAACAAATCCTTCCCAAAACTGAATACGATAAAACGATACTGAAAGATGGAGATGTCATCGAGATCGTTCAATTTGTGGGAGGTGGATAAAGAATCAATTCGGACGTTTCAAATAACAATTATAAGTAAGGAGCAAATTTATGAGTAATGATATATTGAAGATCGGGAATAAGGAATTCTCATCACGACTCCTAATCGGAACAGGCAAATATGCAACCTTCGAGGAGACGAGAAGAGCCTTAGAGGAGAGTGGTGCAGATATCGTGACAGTTGCTGTTAGAAGGGTCAATATTTCTGACCGTTCAAAAGAATCCCTTTTAGATTATATCGATACAAAGAAATATACCATCCTTCCAAATACAGCCGGATGCTATAATGTGGAGGATGCTCTCAGGACTGCAAGACTTGGTCGTGAAGCGGGGCTTTCTAATCTTGTCAAGCTCGAGGTGATTGGTGATGAAAAGACCCTGTTTCCTGATATTATTGGCCTTTTGGAGGCGACAAAGATCCTTGTAAAAGAAGGATTTGTTGTAATGCCCTATACCAACGATGATGTTATAATGGCAAAAAGGCTGGAGGATGCGGGTGCCGCTGTTGTCATGCCGCTTGGAGCCCCGATAGGTTCCGGACTCGGTATCAGGAATCCTTATAATATCAAATTGATAATGGAAGCAGTATCTGTTCCTGTTATCGTTGATGCGGGAGTGGGAACAGCATCTGATGCAACTCTTGCAATGGAACTGGGAGTTGATGGAGTGTTGATGAACACGGGTGTCGCTCTTGCCAAGGATCCGCTTAAAATGGCCAGAGCCATGAAGCTTGCAGTTGAATCGGGACGTCTTGCTTATCTTGCGGGAAGAATACCCAAAAAGCTTTATGCTAGTGCTTCCAGCCCGATTGAAGGAACAATCGGTAGCTAATGAAAGGATTTTGTAAATGACACAGTTGAAAGAAGCAAAGAAAGGCAATGTAACTGCGGAGATGGAGTATGTCGCATCCTGTGAAAACATATCTGCAGAAATCCTGTTGAATGATATAGCAAAAGGTCACACAGTAATCCTGAAAAACAAGAAGCACACTTCTCTTAAACCCCTCGGAATCGGAAAGGGTCTTCGAACGAAGGTCAATGCAAACCTGGGGACATCTAAAGACAAATGCGATCCTTCATATGAACTTGCAAAACTTGATGCTGCAACCAAAGCCGGCGCTGACACAGTAATGGATCTAAGTACCGGTGGGGATATAGATGCGATGCTGAAGCAGATCATGTCACAGTCAAAAATACCTGTCGGCTCTGTGCCAATTTATCAGGCTGTTGTCGATAACGTTGTAAAAAACCAGCAGGCGATGGTTTACATGAAAGGGGAAGATATCTTTGAATCGATTATCCGTCATGCTGAAGCGGGTGTGGACTTTGTTACTGTTCATTGCGGGGTTACAAAAGAATCCATCGAGCGGTATTCAAAACAGGGAAGGCTTTTAGATATAGTCAGCAGGGGAGGAAGTTTTCTTGCAGAGTGGATACGATTCAATGAAAAGGAGAATCCTCTTTATGAAGAATACGATAAACTCCTGGATATCGCTTATGAGTATGATCTTGTTTTGAGTCTTGGTGACGGTATGCGACCGGGTTGTTTGCAGGATGCATCGGATCGCGGAATGATCCAGGAACTGATAATCCTGGGAGAGCTTGCAAAAAGGGCATATGATAGGGATGTACAGGTGATGATCGAAGGTCCCGGTCATGTCCCGATGGATCAAATAACTGCAAATGTGATTTTGCAAAAGAAGATTTGCAACGGAGCGCCATTTTATGTTCTCGGTCCGATAGTAACGGATATAGCACCCGGTTATGATCACATAACATCTGCAATTGGAGGAGCGATTGCTGGTTCTGCGGGAGCAGATTATCTTTGTTATGTGACGCCATCGGAGCATTTGAGGTTACCCACATGTGAGGATGTTATAGAAGGTGTTATCGCAAGCAAGATAGCAGCACATGCAGCAGATATTGCCAAGGGGATTCCCGGAGCTATCGATAAAGATATAGCGATGGCAAAAAGCAGGAAGAACCTCGACTGGAAAAAACAGATAGAGCTTGCTCTTGATCCTGAAAGAGCAAAGAGGATGCGAGATTCCAGTAAACCCGGTGACGATGAAGTCTGCACCATGTGTGCCGATTTTTGCGCTATAAAGGTTATAGCTGATGGGAAAAAGGATAATCCTGAAAAATAAGGTTAATTCTGATTATTGCTTTTTTCCTGAGCATGCATTGATATAGCAGATTCTTTTTTCACAGGTATAGAAGGTAAACAACTGTGAAAGCCCACATGATTATGCATGCGATAAGTGGTTTGTCTTCGAGCAGAATTTTTGAAGGATTTCCACCTAAGTCCTTCTTGTAAACAAGATAAAGATATCGAAAGATACCGTAAATGACGAAGGGAATTGTAACAATCATGTGAGTTTCAGCTCTTTTATCGGACATTGTATAAAGTGCATAAGCCATAACAGTTGAAGCCGTGACCACCGGTACCATCTGATCTAGAAGCTGGGGTGAGTATTCCTCCAGGATTTCCCTGTGGTTACCTGCCTGGTCGTTTAACATCACCAGTTCATGTCTTCTTTTTGTCAATCCAAGAAATAGGGCGAGCAGGACAGTGCATATCAGGAGCCATTCCGAGATGGGGATGTTTATGCTGTATGCACCAGCAACAGCTCTCAGCACAAAACCTATGGCGATAGTAAGGACATCAACAATGACAACGTGCTTCAGTAT
>Ga0272441_10006968_pt1 | contig 18620 bp, 19 predicted proteins | sample SSMProp6N_FD_193582 | JGI IMG/M metagenome (GOLD analysis project Ga0272441, IMG submission 193582) | Marine sediment archaeal communities from Little Sippewissett salt marsh, Falmouth, MA, United States - SSM-Prop-6N | ecosystem: Environmental > Aquatic > Marine > Wetlands > Sediment ... | reverse complement strand
GTTATCTATTATTGCCAGTCTGTTCTCAATATTTAAGGCTCGTTTCCTGGCAGCGTCTTCTTTGAGCTTATTTGCTTCATCAGCGCTAATTTCACCCTTATCCGAACGTTTATTAATAGCTTCCACTTCATTTTTTAAGGCTTCTTTTTCCTCAAGTGTAATCTTTTCTTTCTGTTCTTTAAGTACTTCGATCTTGTCTTTATAATTGTCTTGTGCCACCATCGTATTGGTTATAAAAGAAATTAAAAGAACTACTAAATAGGTGCTGATTGTTTTCATTTTGATTTTTGATTAATTATTGATGAATAAACTCCTTACTGCTTCCTCAATATCATTTGAAGAAATTATATATAAATATGTGCTAAAGGTTAATCATTACGAACCGCAACAGCAGTTCTAACTTTATTATAACCAGACTTAAGTTTCCCAAAAATCTGATCCCGGAATGACTGATCCAACTCTTCTTCCACTTGTGAAAGCAATGTCGATGGATTAACTGTGTTGTCAGAATTTAAAAGGTTTTGTGTCAAAATTTCTTTTTGCGCCTGTCTTAGGAGGGAATCTACTTCCAAATCTGTCAGCTCTTTGTTGTTTTCTTCCAATGCATTTACTCTGGCCAATACCTCCGCTATTTTAGTATCAAATAGTTCATTTGAATCTTCCGATGTTTTATTTTGGAATTCTTCAGTATCTGCCAGTTTAGCATCTTCTGATATAACCAATTCTCCTTTAGCTTCCTTTTTTGGCACTGTCGTTGACTTTTCTTTGTCCGCTTCATTGGAATCCTCAACCGCAGTCATTAAGCTTTCTTCCTCCGGAACGGGTGCTTTCAAAAGTTCTTCTTTTTCTATGTCAACAAAAGGCGTTGATGGTTTAGCAGCAACCTGAATCTCTTGGTTTAAAGTCACATCATCAGTTGTAAAGTAGAACACAGATAATATCAATATTCCAATAAAACCTGCTGCAATCCCAGACCAGAAATATCCGGTTCTCTTTGGCTTGTATTCAATATTGATCTGTCCTTTAATTTTATGCCAGGCATCCTCTGAAGGTTTAATTTCACTTCCCTTTAAGGTTTCCTTAATATGATTTTCAAATTTAGTGGGTTCCATAACCGAGTATACTTTGTTCTTTTAATTTATCCTGCAATAATCTCCTGGCCTTAAACAACTGGGATTTGGATGTGCTTTCTGTTATATCCAACATTTCAGCTATTTCTGAATGCTTATACCCTTCTATCGCATAAAGCACAAAAACCATTTTATAACCTTCGGGCAAATTGTCAATCAACCGCTGAATATATTCAATATCCATTGAAGAAGAGAAGGTAATTTGGTTTGGAATATTATACTCATAAACCTCATCATCAAAGACCACAAATTGTTTTTTCCTGAGATAAGAGATAGCTTCTCTAACCATGATTTGCCTGATCCAACCTTCAAAGCTTCCTTCATGCCGAAATGCATTCAAACTTTTAAATACTTTCACAAAACCATTGATCATTACATCTTCGGCATAATGCAGGTCCTTAATGTACTGTCTGCATACTCCCAGCATCTTAGGTGCAAATTTCTCATAAATAGCCCGTTGTGCATTAGGATGACCTGCAATTGCTTTCCTGATCAGCACTTTTTCATTATTGTAAAAAGAAATAATTTTCAAGCGTTTCATTTTAGCCTTCTATAGATAAAGACGTTCTGGAAATCAAAAACGTTGCCCGAGATCTGAAATATTTTAGAATTAATTAATAACTCCTTGTAAATGTTATGGTTAGGAGTTACTTTTTTCTATCAACCACATAACTTACCATAAGCTCAAGAGCATCTTTATACTCAGAATCCGGGTAGGTATTTAAAAGTTCCAAGGCCTTATTTTTAAACTCGTTCATTTTAGTTTCTGCGTAAGAAAGACCTCCCTTTTCCTTTACAAGGGCGATTACTTCTTTAACGCGCGACTTATCCTTGTTATAATTTTTTACTGAGTTAATAAGCCATTTTTTCTCTTTGGGGGTACTGTTATTGAGCGCATAAATTAAAGGCAGGGTCATTTTTTGCTCCTTAATATCTATTCCTGTGGGTTTACCAATTTTTTCCTCTCCATAATCAAAAAGGTCATCCTTAATCTGAAATGCCATCCCACAAAGCTCTCCAAACTTTCGAAAGGTTTCAACATCTGTGCTATCGGGCTTTACGGAACATGCTCCAAGGCTGCAACAGGCAGCAATAAGGGTTGCCGTTTTTTGTCTGATTATTTCGTAATATACCTCCTCGGTAATATCTAATCTTCTGGCTTTTTCTATCTGAAGTAATTCTCCCTCACTAATTTCACGGATAGCAACGGAAATAATTTTAAGCAAATCAAAATCTTCATACTCTACAGAAAGCAGCATTCCTTTTGAAAGCAGATAGTCTCCAACCAAGACAGCGATTTTATTTTTCCACAGTGCATTTATGGAGAAGAAACCCCTGCGTTTGTAACTATCATCAACTACATCATCGTGCACCAAAGAAGCTGTGTGTATTAATTCTATCACCGATGCCCCACGATATGTCCTTTCATTAACTTCCCCATTATTAACAAGCTTGGCCGTTAGAAATACAAACATTGGCCGCATTTGCTTTCCCTTTCGGTTTACGATATAATAGGTGATTCTATTAAGAAGTGCCACTTTGGTGGACATGGCATCACGGAACTTTTTTTCAAAGAGCTCCATTTCTTCATTGATCGGTTCCGTTATTTGCGCGACAATTTTCAATAGTATTGATTTTATCAATGATGAACGATAAATTTAGGGAAAATAACAAGGGGAATGAAGTGAGAATAAAGAAATAAGAATTTCATTCTGATCCCTGGTCCGACTTAGTTTTATTATACCTGAACTGACGGCAAAGTGCAATACTAAATTGCGCCCCTAATTATATAGATTTGTTTGCCAATTGTCCGCAAGCTGCATCAATATCTTTGCCTCTTGACCGGCGAACTGTGACGGTTATTCCATTTTGTTCCAGAGCCTCCACATATTTATTAATCGCATCATTAGATGCCTGCTTAAAGTAGGAATCATCTATCGGATTATACTCTATCAGATTTACCTTTGAAGGTGCAAATCTGCAAAACGCTATTAAAGCCTTAATATCCTTATCCTTATCATTAATACCTTCCCAAACGACATACTCGTACGTAATCCTGCTTTTTGTTTTGGAATACCAATAGATCAAAGAATCTCGCAGCTCCTTAAGATTAAAGGTGGCATTGAAGGGCATAATAGACGTACGTACTTCCTCGATTGCTGAATGAAGAGAAACGGCAAGTTTAAATTTGACTTCCTCATCGGCAAGTTTTCTAATCATTTTTGGGACCCCCGAGGTGGAAACTGTAATTCTTTTTGGAGACATCCCAAGGCCTTCAGGGGAAGTTATCTTCTCTATTGCCTTCAAAACATTATTATAATTCATCAGGGGTTCACCCATTCCCATAAAGACAATATTACTCAAAGGCCTATTAAAATATAGCTCGCTTTCATTATTGATGACAACCACCTGATCATAAATCTCGTCCGGATTAAGATTGCGCATCTTTTTTAATCTTGCTGTGGCGCAAAATTTACAATCCAAACTACAGCCCACTTGACTGGAGACACAGGCTGTGGTTCTTTCTTTTGTTGGGATTAGAACTGATTCTACTACTAATCCATCGTGCAATCGAACGGCATTCTTTATTGTACCATCAGAACTTTTCTGTAATTGATCTACTTTAATGTGATTAATTACAAAATAGCCTTCCAGTTTTTGACGGGTTTCTTTGGATAAATTAGTCATTGCGTCAAATGAATGTGCAGATTTATGCCACAACCATTCATACACCTGATTTCCGCGGAATGGCTGCTCCCCTTGATTTTTAAAAAACTCACGAAGTTGCTCCTTAGTGAGCGCCCGAATATCCTTCTTCTTTGAAACCATTTCTTAAGTAAAAAAAATCCTGCCACACCTATCAGAAAACAGGTAATGGCAGGATTCTTTATTTAAATAATACATTATTTATATGATGAGCATGGCGTCACCGTATGAGTAAAATTTATATCCTTCAATTATTGCTTCTTTGTAGGCCCTTTTCATAAGATCATGACCCATAAATGCCGAAACCATCATTAAAAGAGTAGATTTTGGCAGATGAAAATTAGTTACCATTGCATTGGCAATACTAAAGTCATAGGGTGGAAATACAAATTTATTGGTCCAGCCATCATACGTATTCAGAGTATGTTCAGATGAAACGGCACTTTCCAGGCCTCTCATAGCCGTTGTTCCAACAGCACAAATTCTTTTCTTTTTAATTTGAGCTGAATTTACAATCTCTGTGGCTTTTTCATCAATCACCAATTCTTCACTATCCATTTTATGCTTGGAAAGGTCTTCTACTTCTACGGGATTAAAAGTACCCAGACCTACATGAAGTGTGAGCTCGGCAAATTTAATACCTTTAATTTCCAATCGTTTTAACAAATGCTTGGAAAAATGCAGGCCGGCTGTAGGTGCCGCTACTGCACCTTCGTGCTTTGCATATATCGTTTGATATCGGGATTCATCTTCAGGTTCCACTTCTCTTTTAATATATTTTGGAAGAGGTGTCTCACCGAGTTCTCTTAATTTCCTTCTAAAGTCGGTATAAGACCCATCATAAAGAAAGCGAAGTGTTCTTCCCCTTGAAGTAGTATTATCAATAACTTCGGCCACTAAATTCTCATCATCTCCAAAGTAAAGTTTATTGCCAATTCTGATCTTTCTGGCAGGATCGACCAAAACATCCCATAACCTTTGTTCTTCATTCAACTCACGAAGTAAAAAAACTTCTATTCTGGCACCAGTTTTTTCTTTATTACCATATAACCTGGCTGGAAATACTTTGGTATTATTAAGAACCATTACATCTCCTTCATCAAAATAATCAATAAGATCCTTGAACATTTTATGTTCAATTTTACCGGTATCTTTATGAACGACCATTAATTTGGATTCGTCCCTGTGCTCTGCCGGATATTCTGCCATCAATTCTTTTGGCAATTCAAAACTAAAGTGTGATAATTTCATATATGAATTTTAGTTCGCCTTTTTGACGGCTGCAAATATACAATCCTGAAGTAGGCCTTGTCAAGTAAAAGTGGTATTAAATACCTTTATAGGTCCTTAATGTTAAATCCTAGCTGTTCCAGGTCTTTCCAAAAATCCGGGTATGATTTGGAAACCACCTCTGCATCGTTGATCACTATTGCTGTTTTTAAAGCCAGTGGAGCAAATGCCATAGCCATTCTGTGATCGTTATAAGTATCAATTGCCACCCCGGAATTTATTTTATTGGAAGATTCCAGGGTAAGTGAGTTGTTGCTTACTGAAACCTTAGCTCCGAGTTTTGTGAGTTCATTTTTTAATGCAACCAACCTATCTGTCTCCTTTATTTTTAAGGTGTGTAAACCCGTAAGGTGACAACCAATTCCTAATCCAAAACAAGTAACAGCGACAGTCTGTGCCAAATCAGGTGCATTTGCCAGATTGTAGTAAACTTCTGATTTTTGATGGATTTTAGTTTTAGACAGAATAACACTATCCTTTTTAAATTCGGTCTTAACCCCAAAATCTTTATATATTTCCTTAAGGATGCTATCTCCCTGCAAACTATCTTTTCTATAGGACGCCAAACCAATTTTGGTTCCTCCTGCACAGAGAGCTGTAATACTGTAAAAATAGGAAGCCGAACTCCAATCAGATTCTACTGTTATCGTTATTTCACCTATTTGTTTTCTTGGAAGGACACTTACCGTATTCCCTTCAAATGAACTGGCTATCCCTATTTGGTCCAACAAGCCCAGCGTCATTTTAATATAGGGCACAGATGTAATAGTACCTACCAGTTGCAATTCCAGCCCATGCTCCAAGCTTGGAGCAATAAGCAATAAAGCAGAAATGTACTGACTACTAATATCTGCGGGAAGGCTCACCTTAGATGCATTGAGGGATTTTCCTTTTATCCTCAAGGGGGGATAATCCTTATTTTTCAAATAATCGATATCAGCGCCCAAATTTTTCAATGCATCAACCAATATTTTTATAGGTCGTTCCTGCATTCTCTGTGATCCAGTAAGGGTAACATTCGCTCCTTCCTGGGAAGCAAAAAAGGCTGTTAAAAAACGCATGGCCGTACCCGCATGATGAATATCCACCTTTCCTTCTTTTACCTGAATGCCTTTCTGCATTACAGCAGCATCATCGGAATTGGATAGATTTTTAATTGTAATTCCGGGATAAAGAGCATTTAGCAACAAAAGTCTGTTAGATTCACTCTTGGAACCTGTGACCTTTATATGAGAGTTCAGGAGATTACTGGACGGGCCTAAGAGGTGTAATTTCAAATTGGTGCTGTTTTAAAACCGAATGCAAAGATACTACTATTTCAGTTTTTTATTGTTTTGGTGCCTGTCATGATCGCGTTTTGCTTTCATATCCAGTTTGCGATCAAAAGCCTGCTGCAGATCAATTCCGGTCTGGTTTGCCAGGCATAGAACAACAAAAAGAACATCGGCTAATTCTTCTCCCAAATCCTTTTCTTTGTCCGATTCCTTCTCACTTTGTTCTCCATACCGCCTGGCAATAATACGAGCAACTTCCCCTACCTCTTCTGTGAGCTGGGCCATGTTTGTCAATTCATTAAAATAGCGAACGCCATGATCTTTTATCCAATTGTCAACAGCTAATTGTGCATTTTCAATTTTCATAAGTCTTTATTTTTTGTGTCAATTATTATAGTAACCGGACCATCATTTACCAAGGCGACTTTCATGTCGGCACCAAAAACACCTGTGCCTATCTGTTTTCCCAATTCTGTTTCCATCTGATTCACGAAAGATTCATAAAGAGGAATGGCGATATCTGGTTTTGCTGCCCTGATGTAGGATGGTCTGTTCCCTTTTTTGGTTGCTGCAAGTAAGGTAAACTGACTCACCACAATAGCATCTCCCCCGGTTTCCAATAATGATTGGTTCATCACACCATGTGCGTCATTAAAAATTCTCAGGTTTACTATTTTCTTTGATAACCATGCAATATCATCTGAGGTATCAGAATCCTCAATTCCCAACAATACCAAAAAACCCCATCCAATTTGAGAAATTGTTTCGTTATTTACAACAACGCTCGCAGAGGATACTCTTTGTATTACCGCCCTCATAATTCTTCGTAATTGTCCATTCTATAGGTATCTTCCTCCCCGGTTACAATCTGAACATAACTCCGATACCTGCTCCATGACACTTCATCTTTATCCAATGCGGCTTTAACTGCACATTTGGGTTCGTCTAAGTGAAGGCAGTTATTAAACTTACAATTGATTTTAAGTCTAAAAAATTCGGGAAAATAATCGCCAATTTCATATTTATCCATATCAACTACCCCAAAACCCTTAATCCCGGGAGTATCTATAATCCGCGCTCCAAAATTCAGGTCATACATTTCTGCAAAAGTAGTAGTGTGTTGTCCCTGAAAGTGTTGATCGGAAATTTCAGTAGTCTTTAAATTCAACTCGGGTGCTATAAAATTAATAAGTGTGGATTTTCCCACTCCGGAATGCCCGGCAAACATACTTGTATGATCTTTCATCAAGTCTTTAACCTTATCAACATTTTTTCCAGATTTTGCAGAAATCCCAATGCAGGTATAACCAATTTCCCTGTATAAGGCAGCCAAATACTTTACTTCTGCCAACTCATCCTCATTATACATATCTACTTTATTGAAAAGAAGTACTGTTTTTATATCATAAGCTTCGGAGGTCGCCAGAAATCGATCTATAAAAATAGTAGACGTTTTTGGATTCTTAAGCGTAATCAATAAAAAAACCTGATCAATATTAGCAGCTATAATATGTGTTTGTTTGGAAAGTTTAACCGATTTTCGAATTATATAATTCTTACGATCTTCTATTTTAGAGATAACACCTAAAGTCTCATCCCCAATTTTTTCAATTTCAAATACCACCACGTCGCCCACGGCAATTGGATTTGTACTTTTAATTCCCTTAATTCGGAACTTTCCCTTTATACGGCATTCATAAATATCTCCCTCGTTAGTTTTTACGGTGTACCAACTACCGGTAGACTTATAAACAATTCCAAGCATAAATGTTTGTATTTCAATACAAAGAAACGATAATACTTTAATTTCGAAGAGTATAATTGGTTATGAAAGACCCAAAAAATAGTTATCTAAACAACATTTCATGAAAAAATCACTCTTATTGCCTTGCTTATTCTAACTGAGGCCATGGAAGTAAACGCTCAACAAGTTGGGGCAATTACCAGTGTAGAATCTATTGTGTCTAATGGTATAGGCAGATCTCGTATTGTGAATACTATGGAAGAAAAAGACTATAAAGCATATACCTCTGTTCAAGCAGATAAGGATAATACCAGAAATAAATCTGAGCGTGATGAAATTCGAGTAAGAAATTAGCAGGAATCAAAACTGCTTAACCTTTATAATATTGCGGGTATCCGGCTCCGGAATATTGCTGTAACGACAGCATAATTACCTCCATGATTAAAACTACGATAATAGATGACTTGGAATTAGCATTTGTGAGCAGTGCTGTTGAAAGTACCGGTAAAGTTGACAACAATGGATTCTTTATAACACACAATATTTTCAAAAAATAATTTATAGCAATAAAAAACCCGGCAAAATACCGGGCTCTTTCTTTATTGGGTTAACTTATTAGTTTTTAAAAACTATTCTGCCACCGGCTAAAGTTGTTTTATTTACATCTTTTGGATTCCCATAAACATAAACATCACCCCCTGCCTTAACATTGATATCTAATTTTTCTGAAACATAAAGCTCTGCCTCTCCACCTGCGGAGATTTTAACACTTGCTACTTCTGTCAACAACTCCCGGCCTTCAAATACTCCGCCGGTATTCAAAACAATTATTTGATTTTTTGCTAATCCCGATGCCTCAATTATACCTCCCGTCACCGCCTTCATTTCCACATCTTTTACATCCATTCCAATTTTGATATGCGATCCTTCCTGGGCCCTTATCTCAATCTTCTCCTTCTCAATAAGTTCATTACAAACAATTTTAGCTCCTTCATTGCCGTCAATAATGCGAAGATCTGTATAATAAACTTCTACAAAAGTATCTTCTCCCTGGAACTTTTTATCTAGCTCCATGCGCAACTTTAAAACACCATTCTTATTTACGAATTTGATATCGTAAACGTTATGACCTTTTATAATTATCCGATTCTCATCAGACTTAATCAGGTTCACTTCAATTAAGTCATATACCTTTATTTCCTGAAAGTCACCAACCTCCTTCTCCAGCATGCTTTGTGAAAAGGAATTAAGGGAAATAAGCACGAGGCAAAGCGATATTATTGTTTTCATATTTATTTGTGTTACACGTTTTTTTAAAGACAACATTATTCTTCTTTTGTTACACTTTACATACCAGTTTTATAAATAAAGTTTGTTAAAAAACACAACCTCTATTTCTTTAAGACCTCGGCATTAATTATTTTCTCCTGATGATTTATTGATTCCTGGTGTATAGCTTTAAACATGCGAAGAACAAATTCTTCACTCAATCCTTTAGATTCCCCCTCCAGGATCATTTTACCTAATATTGCATTCCAACGGTTCGTTTGAAGAACGGCCACATTGCGCTGCCTTTTTAATTCACCAATCCCATCAGAAACTTTCATTCTTTTGCTAAGAATGTCAATTAGCTGATTATCAATAATATCAATCTGGGTGCGGAGATTATTAATTTTTTGGTTGTATTCTGCTTCCTCATCAGTTTCCTTTCTAATCTTTAGGTCTTCCATGATTTGCACCAATCTTTTAGGAGTTATCTGCTGCGCAGCATCGCTCCAGGCATTATCAGGATCATGATGTGTTTCAATCATTAATCCATCAAAATTCAGATCTAGAGCAGTTTGTGAAATATCAAAGATCAATTCCCTATTGCCACTAATATGTGAAGGATCATTAATCAAAGGCAGGTCTGGAAATTTAGTTTGCAATTCAATAGCCATTTGCCATTCCGGGATATTCCGATATTTGGTTTTCTCATAGGTAGAAAAACCCCGATGTATTACCCCTAACTTTTTAATATTGGCCTTTGATAATCGCTCTACGGCACCCAGCCATAAGGAAAGGTCCGGGTTTACCGGATTTTTAACAAGAACAATTTTATCTGTACCTTCCAAAGCGTCTGCAATTTCCTGAACTATAAACGGGCTAACTGTAGAACGTGCGCCTATCCAAAGCAAATCCACATCATGTTCCAATGCCAGATCAACATGAGCCCTGTTGGCCACTTCTGTAGCTGTCTTAAGACCGGTTTCTTCTTTTACTTTTTGTAACCATTTAAGACCAATAGCTCCAACTCCTTCAAAGTTTCCTGGTCTGGTTCTCGGCTTCCATATACCAGCACGATAGTAGTTTACATCTGTATCTTTAAGCTCATGAGCTATTCCTAATACCTGATCTTCAGTTTCCGCGCTGCATGGCCCTGCAATTACCAGGGGATGTGATAAATTCATATCATCTAACCATGATCGTAAATTTTTTGAATTCTCCATTATTATCTGTCTTTATTATTTTGTGGTATTCCTTTTAATATTGCTTTTATCTTATTGGTATTATCCATTTCTTTATATATTCCTTCAAAGTTATTATCAATTAGTTTTTGTTTAAAGGCTTCCAGATTTTGAATATATTCATCCAAAGTCTCTACGACATTCTCTTTATTTTGTTTAAAAATTGGAGTCCACATAGCCGGTGAACTTTTTGCCAATCTTACTGTACTTTCAAAACCACTGCCCGCCATATCAAATATGTCGCGCTCATTTTTCTCCTTTTCAATTACCGTTTTGCCGAGCATAAATGAACTTATATGCGATAAGTGGGAAACATAGGCAATATGCCGGTCATGAGCTTCAGGGTTCATATACCTTATGCGCATTCCCAATCCACTAAAAATATTCAATGCTCTTTCCTGAAGTTTAAATGCTGTTTTCTCTACTTCACAAATTATGTTTGTTTTACCTTTAAACAAACCTGAAATGGCAGCGGAGGGCCCTGAAAATTCCGTCCCTGCAATAGGATGGCAAGCCAGAAAATTTCGTCTTTTTGGATGATCTGCAACTATACTGCAAATTTCTGACTTTGTTGACCCTGCATCTATCACCAAAGAATCGTCACCAATGAGGTCCAATAATTTTGGAAGTTCCTTTACAATAGCATCCACCGGGATACTAACTATAACAATATCAGCCTCTGAAAATTCTTTTGAGCTCGCAATGCCGTCAATAAGTTGAAGCCTAATAGCTTCTTCAAGATGGGATGCACTTGCATCCATTCCATAGATTGATACCTCCGGATACTTGCATCTCAGGTCGCGGGCCATTGAACCCCCAATTAATCCGATACCTACTATTATTACGTTCATCTTTCCAACTTAAAAGCTTTTACGCTATTTGCAATTCTAAGGATAATCCTTTACTTAATTATAGTTCTTATTTTCATTCTGTTTATTGGCCTAAAATCTGTCGATAGCCTCTTTTATCTTTGATTCTGCCACACAAAGTGAAAATCTGATATAGCCCTCCCCATTACTTCCAAAAATAGTTCCAGGTGCGATGAAAATGTTTTTCTCATGTAATATTCTATCTATAAAATCTTCAGAATTCTGAGATGTGGCTGGTAACTTTGCCCAGACAAACATGCCAACGGCATTAGGGTCGTAGGTGCATTGCAATTTATCTGCCAACTGAAACATCAACTTTCTCCGAGCCTCATATGTTTGATCTAGTTGATCAAACCATTCCTTTCCACTTTTTAATGCCTCAATAGCACCTTTCTGAATACCATAGAACATTCCGGAATCCATATTACTTTTAACTTTTAAAATCGCATTTATATTCTCTTTATTTCCCAAAACCATTCCAACTCTCCAACCTGCCATATTGAAAGTTTTGCTCAGAGAATTGAGTTCTAAAGCTGTATCCTTGGCTCCCTTTACACTTAAAATGCTCAATGGACTCTTACTTAAAACAAAACTGTAAGGGTTGTCATTTACCAATAAGATGTTATGCTCTTTCGCAAAGGCAACCAGTTTTTCCAATTGAGAAGAATTTGCCATAGCCCCAGTGGGCATATGCGGATAACTTACCCACATTAACTTTACACCAGACAAATCTTCCTGCATTAATTTTTCTAAATCTGGGAACCATCCGTTATCAGAAACAAGGTCATATTGCCTTGGAACTGCTCCGACCAATTTTGTGACTGATGTATAGGTAGGGTAACCCGGATTTGGAATTAATACCTCATCACCCTGATTTAAAAAAGCCATACTAATATGCATTATCCCTTCTTTGGAACCCATAAGGGGCAATATTTCATTAGACGGATCTGCATCTACATTAAATTTTTCCTTATAAAACTGCGCTATTGTTTCTCTTAGTTCAGGGAGCCCCTGATAACTCTGGTATTGATGGGCGCCCGCATGTCTTACAGATTCCTGAAAAGAAGTAATGACGGCCTCAGATGGTGGAAGATCAGGACTACCTATACCAATATTTATTATTGGTTTTCCCGCAGCAGCCATTCCTCTGACTTCACGTAACTTTTTTGAGAAATAATACTCCTCTATGGTCTGTAAACGATCAGCGGTTTGTATCATAACGAGCATTTTTATATTCACCTAAAACCTTGAAATCTTCGGACATGATATCCAATAATGATTTCGCTTTGGCAAAATGACTGTAGCCATCAAAAGTTATATCCACAAAAAATGCATATTTCCATGGTGTTTCAATAATTGGTAACGATTGTATTTTGGTCAAATTCAAATTGCAATCACTCATAACATTTAGAACCGCAGCTAAACTTCCTCTCTTATGATCCGTAATAAAACGTATGGAGGCTTTGTTGATCTTTTCTTTTGGCATTTCCTTATTCTGCGTCTTTACAATGATAAATCTTGTGGAATTATTCTTGATGGTCTGTATTTCGGGTTCAATAATTTTTAAATCGTACAGATCTGCAGCCACTGCAGGAGCAATGGCGGCTATCCCTTTCAATTGGTTTTCTTGAATTTGTTTTGCTGTTTCGGCAGTATCAACATCTTCAACCATTTTTATATGGGGTTGAGACTTTAAATACTCTCTACATTGTAATAGGGCCATTGGATGCGATCGAACTTCCTTAATATCTGACAATTGCTGCCCATCTAAAACCATCAAATTGTGATGGATATTCAGATAATATTCCCCAATAATGTGCAAATTATTATGATATACAAGGGCATAATTAGGTATTATTGATCCTGCAATTGAATTTTCAATAGCCATTACACCCTTATCCGCTTGCCTATTAAGCAATTGGTCTACTAACGTATGAAATGACATGCATTCCACTAAATCTATATCATCCCCAAAATAATTCAAAGCCACCTGATGGTGATTAGAACCTTTAATTCCCTGTATGGCTATTTTTAAACCCATATAGTTAAGTTTCTTTCAAAAAAAAATCCCGTATTTCACGGGACCTTATCTGATATATTGTTCACAATATTCTAAAACAGTCCCGTACTTCTTTTAAAAAAGAAATAAAAATAGAAACCATTCCAAAAATAATTACGAGTCATTTTCCTCTAAATCTGTGGCTAAGGTAAATATTAAATTTAAAAATTGATGTTTATAAATATATTTTTTTGAATATTCACAGTATCTCGGATTTCTTTGCGGATAATTATTTGAATGTAAATTTTTTTTGAGAATTTATCATTACTTTAAGCAAGGGCATGCTTCACATTCCAGAATTTTTTAATGGATTGATTAAAATTACATAAATGAAATTCCAGCTTAAACCTGCAATGTTTATTTTTACCAAAAATTTAGCACATGTCATTAAAGGTCATAAATATCTCTAAGAGTTTTGGTTCGCAAAAAGCACTGAATAATGTGTCGTTTGAGATAAAAAAAGGGGAGATTGTAGGTTTCTTAGGTCCAAACGGAGCAGGGAAATCTACCATGATGAAGATTCTGACCACGTACAGTAAAGCCGACAAAGGCGAAGCTTTTGTAAATCAATATGACGTTCTCCTGAAGCCGAGAGAGGTACAAAAATGTATAGGTTATTTACCGGAACATAACCCGCTCTATAAGGACATGTATGTAAAGGAATATCTTGCTTTTAATGCCGAGGTTTATAAAATATCCAAAAAAAGAATAAACACAGTAATAGAACAAACCGGTTTGAGCCCGGAAGCCCACAAAAAAATAGGCGCATTATCCAAAGGATATCAACAGCGAGTAGGCCTTGCCTCTGCTCTTCTTCATGATCCGGAAGTACTTATTTTAGATGAACCCACGACAGGTTTAGATCCTAATCAACTTATTGAAATTAGAAAACTTATTAAGCAGATAAGCAAAGAAAAGACCATCCTGTTATCAACTCATATTATGAAAGAAGTAGAAGCTGTTTGTGACAGGGTACTCATTATTAACGAGGGAATTTTAGTGGCAGATAAAAAACTTGCCGATCTAAGGGAAGAGAATGAACAGATAATCGAAGTTGAATTTGATTATCGTGTGGAAGAGGCATTCCTGAAAAGACTACCGAACGTTACCAGCGTGGTTAATACCGGCGGGTTTATATACGAAATTACCTTTGACACTTCTAAAGATATGAGGTCAGTTGTTTTTGATTTTGCCCATGACAATAAACTAAAAACGCTGCAACTCAGTCGAAAGAATAAAAATCTGGAAGGTTTGTTTACTGAATTAACCGGCAACTGAATCAGTTAGTCATCAAAAATTAACCTCCCTTTATAGAGTTCCTGCACTTCTACAATATCCGGACGATTATAACTCCGAACATCCCCGGTCCCCCTAATTGTGCCTCTTAATGACTCCAGTGGATTAATTAGTATATCATTGCTTCCTCTGTGATTAACAATAACATTTGGAACTAGTAGTGATGCCGCTTCAACTCTGGAATCCCCGGCTGCAACAACCACACTAAAATTTTCAGAACTACCGCGTAATTTAAAATATGCGATACCGTTAACTACTACATTTACACTCTGTGATGCCAATTCCAGGTTAAACGCACCATCTGTCGTCAGGTTTTCAGGGTCATTAAAGCTCTCAGAAATAAGAGTAATCTGAGGATAAGCCAACACCCCATCACTAACTGTAGAAAAGCCTGTATTACTTCTGATTTCTGTGATATTTGGCGCTGTTACATAAAAAGTAGTAAGGCCGTATGGCCTGAAAAAATTACAATTATTAGTGTCGGTAAGTAAAAGCCTCCCGTCCTTAACTTCAGCATTTACCTGGTTACGCAAAAATTCCCCGGTTTCAACTTCCACTGAAATGGTACTTCCCTCTTTAAGGACCAATTTGGTATTTTCATTAACGGTTATTTTTGTAAAGTTTTCTACCGGAATCGCATCCCGTATGATGTCCCCTGCGTTTTGGAAGCAATCTGGCACACTATCTCCATTGCAACTTATCAAAAAAATGAATCCAATGGCCATCATCGCTTTCATATATATACTTTTTAAATACTTCATGCCTTAAACAAATTTATTGCCTGTAACTTCTATAAACGTATTCCAAGTCCAAATTCTACCGCTTCGGCTGCAGCACCATGGGATTTTAAAGTAACTGCTCCAAATAATTTTTTTCCAAAATAATATTTTAAACCAATTCTGTTATACACTTTACCTTCAAAATCAAAAGGATAATAAACATAATAACCCAGCTGAGCGATTGCACTTAATTTAGAAATATAGAGTTCATATCCCAGGAACATCCCCACTCGTTTATAATCTGTATCAGGGTCAACATCCAACTCAGGAAAAGCAATGGATTGGTAACGAATCAGTTCTTTTAAAAAATTTGAAAAAAACACATCCGCTCCCAGCTGTATTCCACTTTTTCGGGATAAGCGTTTGTCTGCATAAGCCGAGAAAATATAAAATGGAAACTGGCCCGAGTTAAGTACATCACTCTCATTGATTCCTGATCTAAAAATCAGATTAGCCTTAATGGGTTGCGTGACCTTCGTCTTTTCCGGGTTTTTTATATAAACTATTTCCTCATTTCCATCTAAATCATAGATAAGTCCTGCATTAAAAGCAAACGTATTCGTAGATGTGTTGGGCGCTTTTACATTTGCATTGGAATAATGAATAAGAGATATTCCTGCTTTAAAGCCCAAACCTTTAAATATTTGTTCTTTATGATAATTAAGCATTATATACGTAGCACTCATGATATGTGAACCATAAGCATTACCCCTGAAATTTTCATTCTTATCGTACGGATTAGTGTTATAGGCTAAGCCCTGACCAATTCTGAATTGCATGTTTCGCTTAAAGAAATAAAAATTATAATGTGCGTACAAACTATAATTTTTGCCTAAGGTTTCATCCCTCATATCCTGATAAATAAAGGAAATTCCGGTATCAGGATAGTTATATTCCTGATGCCATTCCTTAGATCCAAAATTTTTCTTATTAAACCCAAGAATAACCCCTGCAGGATGTGCATTTATTAAATGAGAAATATCCGGGTTGTGAAGGAGGACAGAACCATAAAAGGGATTGACATCTATCGTAAACTTTTTAGGTGTTTCTTCTTTTTGGGAAAAACACCACACACAGGAAAGTAGGCATGCGTAAAAAAATCTGCTGTCCATTGGGTGTAAAAATAGCAAATAATACGAGTAATTAATTCTGAATTTCAAGGGTTATCTTTAGGGAATTGAAGAAAGGCGCTTATTACAAATATTGATATCTATTCTTGCGGTATCTCGGCACAGTTACGTTGCTTTTAAAGGAAACTATATTGAGTCAATATTCAATTAAAACACTGCTTGGGCAATGGCTTTAATATTATCCGACTTACCCATAGAATAATAATGTAACACCGGAACTCCTGCCGCTTTTAATTCTTTAGATTGCTCAATTGCCCATTCAATCCCAATTTGTCTTACTTCCCTATTATTCTTACAAGTTTCTACTGCATCAATCAAATCCTGTGGGAGATCAATTCTAAATACCTGAGGTAACAATTGCAAATGCCTTTTAACCGCAATCGGCTTTATTCCGGGAATTATCGGTACGGTAATACCCATATCTCTAGCGGCTTTAACAAAATCAAAAAACTTTTTATTATCAAAAAACATTTGTGTTACCACGTAATGGGCTCCAAGCTCCACTTTTTTCTTTAGCCATTTTAAATCTGTTAGTAAAGAAGGAGCTTCCATGTGTTTTTCGGGATAACCGGCTATACCAATACAAAAATCTGCACAATAATCGGTTTCCACAACCTCATGTAAATACTGTCCACAGTTTAGGTTATGTATTTGTTCTACGAGTTCTGATGCGTATACGTGCCCCCCCTTAGAAGGTTCAAAATACTTTTCTTCTTTCAGCGCATCTCCCCTAAGAGCCATGATGTTGTCTATCCCCAAATAATGACAGTCTACCAATAAATATTCCGTTTCTTCTTTTGTAAATCCACCACAGAGTACATGTGGAATGGTATCGACATCATATTTGTGCTTTATTGAAGCACAAATCCCGACAGTACCGGGCCTCATCCGTGTAAGTTTTTTATCTAAAAGGCCATTTTTATCTATATAAATATACTCTTCCCTGGAAGTAGTTACATCTATAAAGGGTGGGTTGAAGTCCATTAAAGGATCTATATTATCGTATAGCTCCTGTATGTTTCTACCCTTAACCGGAGGAATAATTTCAAAAGAGAATAGCGTATTCCCCTTAGCCCTTTCTATATGTTCGGTAACTTTCATTTATGCTTACTACTTTTCAATGTTTTTAATTCAATTATTTTTGAATATCTATTTTGTAATTCCGAAAACCTGTTAATTTAGTTTACATCCAACAGGATATTTGACTTATTCATCTGCTATATTTGGAGCAAGCCATTTCCTGGCTTTATCCAACTTAATTTCTTTCCTCCCTGCATAATCTACAAGCTGGTCTTCTGTTATCTTACCCAATCCAAAATATCGAGCATCCGGCTGTGCAAAATAATATCCACTTACACTGGCCGCAGGGAACATAGCCAGGTTATCTGTCAATATAACTCCAATCTCCTTATCCACATCCAGTAATTCCCAGATGGTCAATTTTTCGGTATGATCGGGACAAGCCGGGTAGCCCGGTGCCGGCCTTATTCCCTTGTACTCCTCTTTTATTAAATTTTCATTGGAGAGCTGTTCTTTGGCTGAATATCCCCAATATTTTGTTCTTACTTCTTTATGTAAATACTCAGCAAAGGCCTCGGCAAGTCTGTCGGCCAATGCTTTGATCATAATAGCATTGTAATCATCAAGATTTTCCTCATATTCTTCGGCAAGTTCCTTCGTGCCAAAACCGGCAGAAACGCAAAAACAGCCAATATAATCCTGTAATCCTGATTCTTTGGGCGCAATAAAATCTGCCAGGGCTATATTTGGAATACCTTGTCTTTTTTTGGATTGCTGGCGCAGAGTCCTAAAAACAAAAAGCCTATTTTCCTCTTT
>Ga0272441_10006967_pt1 | contig 18623 bp, 16 predicted proteins | sample SSMProp6N_FD_193582 | JGI IMG/M metagenome (GOLD analysis project Ga0272441, IMG submission 193582) | Marine sediment archaeal communities from Little Sippewissett salt marsh, Falmouth, MA, United States - SSM-Prop-6N | ecosystem: Environmental > Aquatic > Marine > Wetlands > Sediment ... | reverse complement strand
GTAATTTCCAAACATATCGGTAAAGGCCTGCCCTGCCGATCCCCTGAACCGGGCCTGCATCAACCGTTCCTTCCCCTTCTGCAGGGGATAATCGTCATGTTCCGGATTGCCAATCGCCTCTTCCGGTGTCAACGTCTTCGCCACGATCTGTATGCCTTCAGACTCGAAGTTCCTGCCCCGAATGAGATCCTGCACCTTTGCCCTAATAATCTGATCCATCTACCACTCCTTCACCTTCTATAACGTTTATCCATTTTAACTTCAATATGATGAATACCTCCTTCCCCGGTAACAGGGCCCGTTCCTCGTACATACCCTGCGGCACCTCGGCCACGACGGTCATGTTTCCCACCCCTATCCTGCAGCGCGTCTCCAGGTCGGAGGCCATGACCTCCTCGACAACCCCCCTGAATCGATTCACCGTCGGTCCCGGCGGTTTTTCGGTAGAGACATAGACATGCCGCGACGATATGGCTATCTTCCCCACGGCGCCGCCACTGTAAGACACGATTACCTTGTTCCCGCCGCAGCAGACCTCGACGAGCCCCCTGCCCAGTACCTCGCACCCCTCGCAGTCGAAGACATTGGGGGGGCCGATGAAATCGGCCACCCGCTCATTGGCGGGGTAGATAAAGACGTCCTCCACAGTGCCGACCTGTTCCAGCCGTCCCTCACACATGACGCCCACCCGATCCGCCATCTCCCTCGCCTCGATGAGGCTGTGGGTGACATAGAGTGTCGTAATCCCCAGGGTCCTCTGAATACGCCGGATCTCCATCATGAAGTATCTCGATGTCCTGAAGTCGAGGCTGCTCAGGGGTTCATCGAGGAGCAGGATCCTCGGAGCGGGGGCGATGGCCCGTGCCAGGGCAACCCGCTGCCGCTCGCCGCCGCTCAGGTCCCCGGGATAGCGCTCCGCCAGGTGTTCGATCTTCATCAGTGCCAGCAGCTCACGCACCCGCTCTTCACGGCGGGAGACCGTGCGGACCGTCAGGCCGTAGGCAACGTTGGATGCCACCGTGAGATGGGGAAAGAGGGACAGGTCCTGGAAGAGATAACCCACGTTCCGCTGCCCGGCAGTAAGATGATCGATGGCATGACCATTGATATGCACCCTTCCACGGTAGGGGCACAATCCGGCAATGACATTGAGCAGCGTCGTCTTCCCCGCCCCCGTCGGCCCCAGGAGGACGAGGATCTCCCCGCCATGTATGGAAAGGCTGACGTCCCTGCAGGCAAAATTGTTGATCTTACTGAGGGTAATGTCAGACATGGCGACTCCATTCCCCCGTCAATCGTCGCTCCGCGAAGAGGAAAAAACGTTCGAAGGCAAGACACATGACCGACAGTATGATGAGACAGACGATGATGATATCTATCCTGATGAGGTTCTGCGCCTTCATGAGCAGGGCCCCGATACCGGTGGGAATGGCGACCATCTCGGCGGCTATGATAACCCGCCAGGCCATGCCCGTCGTCAATCGCAATCCCGTGAATATGTTGGGCAGCGCCAGGGGGAGTATGACCGTTATCAGTACCCGGTAGCGTGAGGCACCCAGCGTTTCGGCTACCCTGATGTAGTTTTTCGGTACGGTCCGTATCCCCGTAATCGTATTGTAGAGGACGGGGAAAAAGGAGGATACGAAGATAAGGACGATGGGGAGTGCCTCGCTGATGCCGAACCATATCATAAAGAGGGGGAGCCACCCCAGGGCGGGGATGGGATAGAAGAGACTGAATATGGGGTGAAAGGTCCGGTGCGCCCCTTCGTTCCATCCCATCATGACACCCGTCAGGAACCCCGCGATCGACCCCGCACAGAAACCGATGACAACGCGGGTCAGGCTGCTCAAGAAATGGACGCCCAGGTCACCGGCGACGACCAGCCGGTAAAATTCCCCCATGACGGCAGAGGGGGGCGGCACAAAATGATACCCCGAAAAGACATGGAACCGCGACACGACTTCCCATATGATCAGAAAGACCGCTATCGGGACCAGTCCCCATGTCTCCGATCCCTTCTTCCCTTGGCTATTCATGATTCCACCTCAGATCGAGCATGCGTGATGCGTCGAATTCCTCGACATACCCCAGCCGCGCCATGGCATGAATGGTCTTCTGAACCTCCCTTTTGTCTATATGGGTGGAACATTCCAGGCGGGTGGTAAGGGAGCGCAGGATCGCTTCGGGGGTGATTTCCAGATCGGCCGGTATGGTTCCACCGGTCAGTGGACCTGCAGGCCCCTCGGCAACGCTGAGCCACCGCGCCACAATGCGGGAGGCCTCCCCGGGATGCGCCGCGATGTATGCCGTGGCACGGGTCGTTACCGTCACCAGCTTCTTGACAATCACGGGATGCCTCTCTAACAGTGTCTCCGTGACCACGAGGACGCTCCCCTGCATATGGGGCCAGAGATCCCGGGCCGTGACCAGCATCGTGAATCCCATCTCCTCACCCATGGTGGGAAACTGTTCGGGCATGAAGGCCCCATCGAGCTGTCCCAGCTTGAGTGCCATGAGCAGTTTCGGCGGTGACATACGCCTGATCTTCTTCAGGGTATTCTCCCTGTCGAGGCCGTACCGCTGTATCATTTCGTGGACGAGCAGATCGGGAGGGCTCCCCTCGCGGGGACACCCGAGGCGGATACCCGGCCTTTCCAGGTCTGTCACGGTACTGACCCTGCGGGGATCGACAACCAGTCCGTAACCATACCGGTGTGTCCCTGCAACGACCTTGAGCGGGACCTTCCCGTTGGCATAGGCGTTGATGGCCGGGACCAGACAGATATAGGCGGCATCGACGTCGCCCCGTGTCAGTGCCGCCGCCAGGGCCATGCCGGTGGCATAGGTGCTGTGGGACCTGATGACGACACCCTCGCTCCGGAACATCTCCCTGTCGAAGGCCACGAAGGCACAGGCGGCATGATCGACAAACTCCACGGCCATGGTAATCGATGTATCCCCACCGGCCGTCGCCGCCAGGAGGGGCGGGCAGACCGGGAGAAGCCACAGGGCCATTACCAGTGTCACTATTCCTTTCATCGCCTTCCTTTCCTATACAGGGTGGTGCTCACAGTCCGCATCTCTTACACACTACCGGTATGCCGGGGTACTCCGGTCAGTGGTATACTCTCAGCTTCTTCAGTTTCAGTATCAGATAGACCTCCTGCCCTATCCGGATACCCATATCTTCAAAGCGCTCCCGACGCACCTCGCAGAGGAGCAGATTGTCACCCACCTGTACCTCGGTCCTGACGAGCGAGTAAAAGGGGCGTATGCTCTTGACGGTACCCCTGAACCGGTTCAGCTCCGGCCCGGGGGGTTTGGTGGCATATACGAAGACATAGCGGGGGAATATGGAGATCTTGGTGACGTCATTCCCCTCATGGGGAAGAATGACCGACATGCCGCCGCAGGATGCCTCCATGAGTCCATGACCCAGTGGATTGCATGCGTCGCAGGTGAGGATGTTGGGCTTCCCCACGAAATCGGAAACCGCCTCGTTGCCGGGCGAGAAGAAGACATCCTTCAGTGCCCCCACCTGTTCTATCTTTCCCCTGTTGACGATACAGATCCTGTCGGCCATCTCTTCGGCCTCCACCAGATTGTGCGTTATATGGACCGTCGTAATGTCCAGCTCGTCATGGAGCTGCCGCAACTCGAGCCGCAGATACTTGGAGGTACTGATATCGAGGTTGCTGAAGGGCTCATCGAGGAGGAGAATCCGGGGCGACGCAGCCAGGGCCCTGGCCAGGGCCACCCGCTGCTTTTCGCCGCCGCTCAATGTCAGGACATCCCGATCGAGGATGTGGCCGATGCCCAGAAGATCGGAAAGGCGCCGGACCCGCTTGTCCTGTTCCCCGTCGGGGCATCCCCGTCCCTGCAGACCGAAGGTGATATTGTCTGTCACATTCAAAAAGGGGAAGAGGGCGTAATCCTGGGGCACATAGCCGATGCCCCGCTCCTCGGGGGGGACGGCCGTCACATTGCGTCCGCCGATCCATATCTCGCCCCTCCTGAAGCGCTGCAGGCCGGCAATGCATTCGAGGATAACGGTCTTTCCCGCCCCCGTGGGGCCGAGGATAACGAAGTACTCGCCACCTTCAATGTTCACGGTGACATCCTTCAGGGCGAAATCACCCAGCCTCAGGGACAGATCCTTGATTTCGATCACAGCCGGTACCCCCTCCCGCTGATCTTCCGGAGGAGCAGCAGGGCGACTACGGACACGGCTATCATGATGAAGATGACGGCGATGGCCTTTTCCACATCGGCCACGGACAGGCTCAGGAAGATCGCCACGGGCAGCGTCTCCGTCTTGAATGCCATGGCCCCCGCCAGTGTAACGGTGGCACCGAACTCTCCCACGGCCCGGGCCCAGGTGAGAATGGCGGCGGCCACCAGGCCGTTCCTGGCCAGCGGCAGCGTCACCCTGAAAAAGGCCCGCACCTTGCTGCACCCCAGCGTCCGCGCCACCTGTTCATAGCGGGGGTCGATGCCGTCGAAGGTGGACTTCATCAATCTCACTGCCAGGGCACAGATGACGGTGAACTGGGCCAGGACGATGCCTGCCACTTCAAAGACGAAGGTGGTGACATGGCGCTCGATGGCCTGTCCCAGGGCGGTATTGAAGAAAATGAGGAGTGCCGCCCCCAGGGCGATGGGCGAGATGACGATGGGAAGATCGAGTATGGTATCGACGATATGCTTGCCGGGGAAATCGGTGTTTGCAATCGCATAGGCGGCGGGAACGGCGATACAGATGGAGATGAGCGTCGCCGCCGTCGCCGTCAGGAGGCTCAGTTTGACGGCAAAGAGGATCTCGGGAGACACCAGTGTGTTCCACAGTGTCCCCGCCTTCGTATAGGCCACCAGCGACAGCACCAGGGCCACGAAGAAGAAGACCAGCAGTGCCAGCGCACCCACGGTGGCAGCCATGAAGGTCCTGTCTCCCTCGATACCCTTCCTGATTCCGGATTTCTGCATGGCCCGCCCTACTTCCTGCCTCCACTGTAATAGCCGGGAGACAACACGTAATCACCGCCGACCTCGGCATGGGGGGCATAGGTCCTGGCCTCGGCCTCCGTTGCAATATAGTCCCACCGTGAGAATATCTCCTTCCCCGCCGGAGAGATCAGAAAGTCTATGAACCGGCCCGTCTCTTCCCTGTTCCGGCTGGTCCGGCTGATACCGGCGGAGTAATAGGCAAGCCGGGGAATCTCGTCGTGCTTGAGGTACACCGTTTCTATTTTTTCGGGATTCCAGTTGGTAAAGACCCTCCATCCGATGATGGCGTCCACCTTCCCCATGACAATGAGGGCGGCAGTGGAAGATCCGCTGTGGGCATGGGTAACGATATTGTGTCCTACCGCCTCCAGCAGACCCTTTTTCTCCAGTATTTCAATGGCATAGAGACCGACACAGACAGTCCGGGGATCTCCGATTCCGACGGTCACGCCCCGTCGTGCCAGGTCCGCGAGCGTCCCGATATGCTTCGGGTTTCCCCGGGGGACAGTGATGACGGGTACGAGATAGGTGACGATCCTGACCGTTTCGGGATCGATGATCCCATCCCTGACTGCCAGGTCCATATAGGTGGGCGCGGCGGGCAGATAGAAATCACCCCGTTTCGACAGCTTCAGCTGTGACAGCATCGTCCCCGACCCGCTGAAATTCAGTGTCACCGCTGTGCCTGTCTCCGACTGAAAGACCCGTGCCGCCTCTTCCATGGCCGGTTTGCTGGCGGAACCGCAAAACCCGACAATGGTCCCTCCCTGTACCGGTACCGTCAGTACGAGGGTACACATCACCACCAGTCCCGCTATTGCTCCCGATATCTTCTCTATCTTTCTCACCTTGCAACGTTCCCGATTATTATTCACCCATCACGTGCCATGGTGCAGCATGTCCCTTGGCACCTCTCTGTCTTCGCCCCGCTGGACCTCCCGCACGGGGGTGCGGAACATCTCTCACCGGTTCCTATGGTGGTTGGGAAAACACCCCGTCGATGCGCCTGAACGATCAGGCGATATGGACATTACGTATCTCTCCCTCGTGACGCCTGATCACGTCCCGTCCCCCTACATTTCCCCTGACCTTCAGGAGTTCCGGCAGCAGCATCCGGTCAAAAATGAGGGGATGCATGTGCCGCCCGCCCCGAGAGGGGGCCACGATGGAAGACCGTTCATGCCGGTATATCTGTAACAGATTGTCTAGGAGAGACGAATCAATGAAACCCTGGTTTCCCAGTGCCAGAAAGACGGCCGACGTATCACCGGTGACGGCCCGCAGGCCGCACCGCAATGACCTGCTCAGCCCTCCCTCATAATCCGGATTCACGACGATGCGGATCTTTTCTCCGGCCACCTGCTCCTTGACGGCCTCTGCGCGGTAGCCCAGTACGAGGATGACCTCATCCACCATGGTGCGGGAAAATATCTCGCTCATCTCCACGATGCCATCGATGCTGTGACCCTGTGATTTTCCGGCGGCCAGGATGACGGCGGACACGCGTTCCCGTGCAGGGGATTGATAATGTTCTTCCGTCAAGACGGCCACGACCCAGATGTCGCCATCGACGACCCGGTAGACTATCTGCAGTCCGGGAGCGGGACGAAAGAGTGACAGGCCCTCATAGTGCCCCCGGAGTTTCACACCTGCCCGGGGATTTCCCTGAAGAATGGAGAGATATTTCCGAATGGACGATCGCTCTTCCCGAGACAGAAGGGAGAGATCCTGTAAGACACGTCGTGCCAGCAGCAGGTTATTCATCACCCAGCACATCCCTGACCGGCAGGGATTCCCCCTGCCGCAGTTCCTGAAGCCCCTGTCCGATGTCCCGCACCACGCTGTCCCGTCGCATCATGCCCAGCGTTTCCACCATGCCGGTATACTCTTCATAACTCAACACAACGGCTATGGGCTTCCCCTGTTTCGCTATGGCAAACTTGAAGAGGCTGCCGCCGACCCTCCTGATGAGGGGAAGAAAATTTTTTCTCACCTGCGTAATGGGCAGTATTTCCAGCATGGGAGACCTCACTCATAAAATGTACATTTTTATGTACATTTCTTGCCAAATACCATTTTCTCCCCCATAAAGTCAATCGTAAATCCACCCCCCGCCCCGGAACGGTGCTGTCGTGTCATGTCACACACCGGAATCTAACATTCAACTCCTTAAGATTTTTGGATATAATACCGATACAATAGTTGGGCTGTTGCAGACTGGCGAGAAGGACACAGAATGGCGGCAACAGTCACGACGGGCCTGCAGAGAGGCAGGTCACAAATATCAGGATCGGAGAGAGTGAAATGGTTGCAATCTATCTTGCACTGGCCATTATATTCATCGGTTCCGCACTGGCCATCAGGGGTATCACCTGGGATGAAAAGGCCCCGGGCATACAGAAGATCACACACACCGGATACCTGTCGATGTTACTGGTGATCGTCGGTTTTATCCTGTCGCTGGTTATCATTGACAACGCGCACCGGGATTCACTGCTGCAGTCCGAGAAATTGAGCAGTACGGTGCAATTTGCCGAATCCATGAGAGAAGAGGGTAATCGGTTGCGCTCGTCACTGTAGGAGGCGAAGTCCCGCATAGAAGGATTCAAGTCGATTATCGAAGTCATACGATCCGAATCGACGGTACAACCCCAAACCGTGATATCGCAACATGTCGAATTACGGCCCAGTGAACTCTGGATGGCACCGGACCATGTATACGGCGGCTCCATAGTCAAACTGTATGATTTTCACGGCGACATCCTTGTCCTCTATGGCGATGAATTCCGTTACGAAGACGAAGTAACCTACCTCATGCAGCGGTGCGCAGCCAGACTGGAGGGTTATATGTTCGATGAGGTGGATCGTGTCAGTGCCATACGAGAGCTGGAATATTGTTTACGTGGACAGGTCAGTGTCAATCTTGTAACATCAGGCAGAAACGGCCACTCTGAAATCGCCATCATCGGACGAAGCGGACGGGCAATGCCATGGGGCATTTACAACCTGTCGCAGCGACGGGATGGAGGAAAGGTATTTGTTGAAGCGACGCCGCATATCAGGTCGGAAGACTGGAGCTGGGTCGAGGCGGTCAAGGATTCCATCGATCAGATCGAAAAGATTCCCCCTGACAGTAAAATACAGGTCTCTATCACGAAATTGAATATGCGAGAGCAACCAAGCAAGAAATCTCCCGTCGTCGCCAAATTGGTGAAAAGTGATAAATTAATTGTCAATAAAAGGAAAGGACTCTGGTTGAACGTGGTGAATTCATCGGGTATGGTCGGATGGGTTCATGGCGGGTATGTAACACTTATGGCAAGCTGATACATCGTACCTCAAGACGGCGGCAGCATATTCCGGCCACGATCATGGTCGTCCGCTGTCAAAGAGGCGTTATGTTATTCTGGCTGACCTCCGCATGTCCCCGCACAGGCTGTGCAGCAATGAGGCCGGAATAGGGATATGTATAAACTTTTTAAAGATCATGCAGGATCGTCACAGCATCGCTGTCACATGCGCTGTGGCCGTTTTTTGATGATGAAGTGCACCATGGGAGTAGAGAAACATCATGGACAACAAAACAACCAAACAAATTCGAAACGCCCTCTCCGGCATATCCGTCCCGGACAAATGGCCTCGCATAAAGAGTGATGTCATACCACTGGCCAGTAACAGGCGACCGCCGAGCTATATTATCCAGCTCGTTCTTGAGGCATTTCACGGCAAGAAACTATCTCGAGGTATAGACCAATGTGCATGGGAGTTCCCCATTACCTTTGAGGACACCGACTGGTTACTTGTCGATTGTAAACACCATGCCTGGAGTCTTGTGACACAGTCAGGTTCCAGTGAAAGCTGCATTCGTTTACAAAAGAAACTCGAAGCAGCCGGCAGTATTGTCGAAAGCTATCTGGCAACGGTGGCGAAGGGTCATCTTGAAAAGGACGACTTCTCTCTTATCAATAACTTTTACGAGTCCAGGTCTCTCTATCAATACTATCGACGACGCCTCGAGAGGGCGATTTTGAATACAGATCCTTCACTCATTATCGGCCCCCCGGGTGAACAGCGGACAACCCTGGTCAATGAACACTACCGGGCCCTCCGGGAAGCCGAACAGAATCAGGTCGTCACATCACTGTTATTCTTTGCACACACGGATATAATCCTCGATTCCTGTTTTGCTCTTCAAAAATCCGGGTCGATGCGATACCGGGACTTTCGTGCACTCGATTGGGACAAGCGCTTCACAACAGTGGTTGGTCATGCCTGTATACGGAAGCAGGCAACACTCTTTTCTCACTTATCAGAGATACGACGATACTATCGGGATATCCCCATTGCCAGCCCACAATTTCTCTTTCCTGTTGACGGCGGGGTACTGGTAACAGCAACCGTTGATCGATCAGACAATCCACGACTATCCTACCGGCAGAGGTACGACACAGATGAAGGCACACGTATTCTTCAGACCTTCGATGTAACGCTGGAACTGCTTCGAGATTCTCCACGAACGGCCTTTGGTTACCTGTATGCAGAATCGGCCTTGCCCATTCATATACATCGTGATCTTCGTGAAGAACTCCGGACATTCATGTCGTCCATCGACGATTTCAAGCAGGAACTTGACCGTCGCGTGCAACTGCACTACGCACAGATCAACAGAGAGACCCTGGATCCCCGCTATTATAACAGCAGCACAAAATCGGTCGTACCGGTACGGAATTTCGGAAAGACACGGACAGCGAAGAGACATCGGCAGTCACTGGCCGGAAATGCCAGGATGAGCAAAGTCGCCACATAGCATATCTCTGTGGGATCTTCATCGTTCTCATATCCAGAGACAACGTTACTCCCCGCCTCTGCCGGTTCAATCCTGCCCTGCCGACGGTTCAATCTTTTCTGATTGGACCGCGACAGTGGTGCTCGGGACCACCGGTGTTGCCTGTGTCGAAAGATATGGACGCGGAGATAAGGCGGTACCCGTCATCTCGCGGCATCACCGTGCAGCAACACGTGCAGCAACATTCCCCTGACAGTTCCGGGACATCACAACAACCGATCAAGATTGCATAAGAATCTTGACATCTTCAGTAAAATGCGTATCATCGAATGTAAGCGTTCATGTGCTTTAGATACCGCACCCCGCCTCTCGTTCCTCTCTCCGGGGTACGGCGCAGCAGAACATGTGGTCCGGCCTGTGCCGGCCTTATTATTTCAACGGTTAAGGAGGAACGAAAACCATGAAAGCAATAAGAATACACGAATATGGGAAAGAAACAGTCTTACACTATGAGGACGCCCCCCTTCCCGAAACAGGGGACGATGACGTCCTTATCAAGGTACATGCCGCCGGTGTCAATCCCGTGGACTGGAAGATCCGCGAAGGCTACCTCAAGGAACTGATACCCTACGAATTTCCCCTGACCCTGGGGTGGGATGTCTCCGGGGTTATTGAAGAGGTCGGAAGCAAGGTCACGAATTTTCAAAGGGGAGATGCCGTCTATTCCCGCCCCGATATCGCCCGCAATGGCGCATATGCCGAGTATGTTGCCGTTAACAGTAACGAAATCGCCCTCAAACCCAAGTCGATCGATCATACCCACGCCGCATCCATTCCACTGGCCGGGTTGACGGCATGGCAGGCACTCTTTCAGATTGCACACCTTGCTGAGGGACAACGGGTGCTCATTCATGCGGCCGCAGGGGGCGTCGGCAGTTTCGCCGTTCAGCTGGCAAAGACAGGGGGCGCCTATGTCATCGGTACGGCCTCTGCCGGCAAACACGACTATCTGCGCGAGCTGGGGGCAGATGAAGCCGTCGATTACGCCAGTGTACCATTTGAAGATCAGGTTACCGATTGCGATGTCGTCTTCGATACCATTGGCGGCGACACACTGAAACGCTCCTGGAAGGTCCTCAAACCGGGCGGACATCTGGTCTCTATCACAGAGATACCCTCTGAGGAAACGGCACAGGCACACAATGTAAAGAGTGACTTCCTCTTTGTCCAACCCAATGCAGAACAACTGGGGGACATCGCCGATTTAGTGGACCAGGGAAAAATTCAGACACACCTGGAACAGGTATTTTCCCTTCAGAAGGCACAGGATGCCCACCTGCTCAGCCAGACGGGCAGAGTACAGGGTAAGATTGTTTTGCAGGTAACAGGCTGACCCGACACATAAAAGGCTGAACTGTTAAAAACTCCTCCGCATCTAAATAATAATGCCCCTTGGACAGTATCACTCACGCTATTACGCGAAACCTGATGGCAGCCCTGCCCTTGTTGTGCCAGTGGAACAATTCATTTGAAACCCGGGGACACCATACTAGTTTTATTGACACAAATCATTGAAAGAGATATCAGTCAATCATGGCCCGCATGGCAAGGGTAAAAATAGGGGGACATTATACCAGTTTTACTAAATATTTTCGCGCGAGAAGATTAAACTAGTATGGTGTCCCCACGTTTATGTCCCCACGTTTCTAAACCAGTATGGTGTCCCCACGTTTCCATATTTTCCAGTGTCCCTGTTGTGGCGAGATGCACTATTAACTGCAATGTTTCTCTTGACAACAGGCGGTCCTTATTATAACGATTGAGCCTTCTGTTACATATTTATTACTCCAGTTACATTTTTATATTAATTCGCTGTCTGCTAAGACGTGATGCGCAGAACCAAGGTAAGGTGATCATGATCAAACCCCGTATTGGTGTACTCGCAGTTGGCCGCAAGACTTTCGATGTTTCTTATGCCCATGAAATCCAGGCAGAGGCCCTGCAGGCCTTAGACAGTCTGGATATAGACATCATTGGTACACAGGAACTCCTTTTTGATGCGGATGAGGTAACAAAGGCACTTGCCGCCTTGAAAAGAGAACCTCTGGATATCGTTTTATTGCTGCAGGTCACCTTCACCGACGCCACCATGACAATGGAGATCACCCGGCAACTGGACGCCCCCCTGCTCATGTGGTCTTTTCCTGAAACCCGTACGGGGGGCCGCCTGCGTCTCAACTCGTTGTGCGGCATCAACCTCGCTGCACACGCACTCTCGCGAAACCATCTTTCATACGATTTTGTCCATGGCACTCCATCGGATTCGAAGGTCATCTCGCGCATCAATGATATTGCCCGGGCAGCGGCAGTAAAGCAAAGCCTGTCAGGTGTTCGGATTGGAATCATCGGCCAGCACCCCGACGGCTTCGATGCCTGTATGTTCAGTCATGAAGAGTGCAAAGAGTTGTTCGGCATCGATATTGAAGAAAACGACCTGATTGAGTTCCTCGATTCGGCGAATGAGCTTGACGATTCGGTTGCACTGCCGCACTATGAAGATCGCATGAAGGTCATGGTCAATCTGGCCGATATGGATCGGCAGGTAACACTGAAGACACTGAAGGCCTACGAGGCCATGCGCAGGCTGATAGAGAGAAGAAACTATGCAGGTCTGGCGGTTCGCTGCTGGCCTGAATTCTTTACCCACTATGGTGCAGCCGCCTGCGGGGCCCTTGCCCTCCTCAATGAACACTTCATTCCCGGCGGCTGTGAAGCAGATATACACGGGGTCATAACCTCCCTTATACTTCAGAGACTGGCGGGAGAGCCCGCTTTCAACACAGATCTGGTTGATATAGATACAGAGACTGACACCTGTGTCTTCTGGCATTGCGGCCAGGCGCCGGTACAGATGGCGGACCCTGAGGTCCCGATCAGGGCCACCATTCATTCCAATCGCAAGCTGCCCTTACTCAACGAATTCCCTCTGAAACCGGGCCGCTTCACCATGGCTCGTTTCAGTAAAGGCCACGACAAGACCACAATGATCATCGGCGGCGGTGAAATGATCCGGGCACCCCTGGCCTTTTCCGGCACCTCAGGCGTCGCCCGGCTCGACAGCCCTGCGATCGAAGTGCTGGAGACCCTGATGAGAATCGGCCTCGAACACCATACTGCCCTGGTCTACGGCGAGCATCGGGCATCACTACGCATCCTGGCCGGCTACCTTGGCATTGACGTTATTGAATTAACGAAGTAACAGATCCTTCTTGTTCTACGTGAGGAGAAGACGTCATGAAAACACTACAGAACGTGAAGCTCATGCTGGGTGAGGTTAACAACTGGGTGGAAAAAATCGCTGTCACCCTTGCCTGGTCGATGCTGCTGGCAATCACCCTCCTTAACATCGTGCAGGTCTTTTATCGTTATGTGCTCAATAACGCGCTGTCGTGGTCCGAGGAAGCGTCACTGTGGATGATGGTCTGGATAACCTTCATCATTCTGCCCGTTGCCTACCGAAAGGGCCTCAATATCAGCATGATGTTCTTCAGGGACATGCTGGGCAGGAACCGGGTTGAGTTTTTTATCCGCTGCTTTTTTCACATCATTGTTATCGTTATTGCCGTTGTCTGTCTCGATCAGGCCTGGCAGATGTTCAAGGGTGGAAGCCGGATTGAACTGCCGGCGCTGGAAATGAGCAAGGCATGGGTCTATGCAATTATGCCCCCGGCCTGGCTGCTGATGATTCTTGCCGCCATTGAAGGAATACTGAAAGACTATCGAGGAATTATCGACCCGGAGAGTGCCCGAGAGGCTGGAGATGCGGCCCACGCTACATTGTCAGAGGAGGCTTCACAATGATGTATTTCATTATTTTCCTATTCATGATGTTCGGCGGTCTGTCTGTTGTCTTTGCTCTGCTCTTTGGACCGGGTCTGGCCTTCGTTATCGACGGCAAGATGATGTTTCTCAAGCTCTTGTATTCACGGCTCTTTAACGGAATATTCAGCCCCCCACTGCTGGCCCTGCCCTTTTTTATTGTCGCCGGCGAAATTATGAATCAGGGCGGAATTACCAAGAACCTTGTAAAACTGGCCCAGGCCTTTCTCGGTCACCGGCGGGGTGGTCTCGCCCAGGTGAATATAGCTTCCTCCATGCTTTTTGCCGGATTATCGGGTTCCGCCGTGGCCGACACATCGGCCCTTGGTGCCATGCTGATTCCGGCCATGGAAAAGAATGGGTATTCACGTCGTTTTGCCGCTGCAGTCACTGCAGCCAGCTCTGTAATCGGACCGATTATCCCCCCTTCAGGTCTGATGATCTTGTATGCCTTTGTCATGAATGTATCCGTTGCCGGACTCTTTGCAGCAGGCCTGGTGCCGGGATTGGCCATTGGTCTGGGATTGATGACAATGACTTCCTACCTGGCAAAAGTTCGTAATTTTCCGGTAGCAAACGAACCGATGCAATGGAGAGAAAGAGGCAGGGCATTGTGGGAGGGCGCCATCCCCATGCTTACTCCCGTTATCATGCTCGGCGGCATCCTGGCAGGAATATTTACTCCTACCGAAGCCGCTGCCGTCGGAGCAGGTTACGCCCTGATTGTTGCCCTGGCTACGCGACAGATGAAGTTTAAAGATATACCCCGCGTATTTACCTCTGCCGCAATATCGTCAGGGGTCATCCTCATGCTGGTTGGCGCGGCCGTCAGTTTTGCATCGATTGTCAGCTTCTATCATACACCGGAAAAAATGGCCCGCTTGGTACTGTCGGTGAGCGAAAATCCCTATGCGGTATTCTTCATGGTAAACATTTTGTTGTTCATCGTCGGTATGTTTCTTGATGCCGGACCGGCTATCCTCATTCTCGGTCCGATTCTCGGCCCGGCGATGGTACATGTCGGTATACATCCGCTCCACTTTGCCGTGTGTATGTGTGTAAACGTTACCGTCGGTCTGGCCACTCCACCGATGGGACTGGTATTGTTCGTGGCTGCCGGGTTGAGCCGCGAATCTCTTGAGAAGATAGCGGTAGAAATGATCCCATTTCTGTGCGTGGAGTTCCTGGTTATCTTTCTCATCTCATATTTGCCCATTTTAACCCTGTCGATTCCCAACTGGCTTGGTTACCTGGATGTACCGTCTGCCGCCAGTTGGGTATTGCGCGGTGTAGGGGGATAATATCAATGAATTACCAAACCTTAAGAGAGGAGAAGTATCATATGAAAAAACTATTGGTAGTAGTAGCAATCTGCTTCTTTGTTTGTGGCATCACCGCCGTTTACGCGGCAGATCACACATTCAGGGTCGTTCATCTCTCCAACACGAATGATGAGGATTACGACGGCGCTCTCACATTTAAAGATTATGTGGAGGCCCGTTCCAACGGTAAAATCGTGGTTGAAGTCTACCCCGGTGCACAGCTCTGTGGCAATGCAGGTGAATGCTATGAGTCCACGCAAGGCAACATCATCCAGATCCACCAGATGACCATCGGCGGAATCTCCGTTGCCTTTCCCGAACTTCAGGTCATGGATCTGCCCTACATGATGGATAACGACTCCGTGGCGGAAGAAGTCCTGACCGGTCCTTTCCTCAATGTCGTGCGTCAGCATGTCCTGAAGAAGGGTGGCCCACGGATCATGACCATGACCAACACCGGCGGCTGGCGTAATATTGCCAACACGAAGAAACGAGTCAAATCACCGGCCGACATGAAAGGGCTGCGGATCAGAACCATCAACTCTCCGCTCCAGCAGACCCTGGTCAAGAACCTGGGTGCCTCGGCGACACCCGTTGCATGGCCCGATGTCTACACCTCTCTGGCTACCGGTGTTATCGACGGTTCTAAGAACGGGATCACCGATATTGTGGGCATGAAATTCCATGAACACATCAAATACATGACCCTGGATGGTCATGCATACATGGCAAGCCTGTGGATTATGAACGAAGAGACATATCAGGCCCTGGATATGGAGCAGAAGCGAGTTGTCAATGATGGCTTCCGCCACCTGGGACAGGTATGCTTCGCCTTCCCGAAGCGTCGTTCCATAGAGGCCTATCAGGAATTCAAAAAGGCGGGCGGTGACATCTATGTCCCGACGCCGGCGGAAAAAGATGCATTCCGCACAGCCGCTGCACCGCTGCAGAAATGGTACACCGACAAGTATGGCGAAGAAGGGGCCATGCTTCTGAAGGAATACAAGGCTGCCATCAAGCAGGCAGAGGAAAAACTGGAAGCGGTACTCAAACTCAACATGTAAATCTCCTCCTCTTATGGCGGGCAGTCACCTCTGATTGCCCGCCATAACTGCTGAATCAATTATTATATGCTATAAGGAAATGACATGGACCCCCAGCTACTGCCGGCGATAACCGGTTTGCAATGTTCCGACATCCTGGACGACAGGATTTTGTTTGCTACCAGCGAGGGCACCCTCGAGGTCAGTTTCTGGGACGAAGATATACTGAGACTGAGATTGGGCGATGAGTCTGTCAATACCTACCCGATCATTGTCGGCACACCTGCCGGGAAGAAAATTTCCTACACACTGGAGGATAATCTCCACATCATCCGCTGCGGTGACGGCGAGGTACGCCTTGCCCCCGCGTCGAATGTGCCCGGTGCCGAAGCAGGTCCGGTACACTTCACCTTCAATCGAAAGAACAGGACTGTTGTCCAGCCCTCTTCCGATGGCCATTTCGTCAGGCGATTTCGTATTCCCCCCTTCGCCCGTACCGACCGGGGCTGGTTCTTCTCCGTCGCACTGCAGCCCGGTGCTCCCATATACGGCTTTGGCGAAAAATACGCCACCCTGAACAAGCGCGGCCAGCAGTTGACAAGCTGGGCAAAGGATGCCCTCGGTGTAAACGCCGAGGTGTGTTATAAAAATGCGCCCTTTTGCTGGACGCCTGCGGGCACACACTTCCCGGGAGGAACATCGGGCTATGGGGTATTTATTCACACCACTGCCCGAATCACCCACGGGGCCGGGTACCCCCAATGGTCAAACTGGAGTTATGCGGCCCATGTCGAGGACAAGGTTCTCGATCTCTTTTTCATAGCCGGTGAATCACCTGCCGAACTGATCAAACGGTACACCGACATCACGGGACGAACGGGTGATGTTCCCCTCTGGAGCCTGGGTAACTGGATTTCACGAGCATACTACAAGACATATGACGAGGCTGAAGACATTGCCCGCACTATCAGGGAGCAGGAGATACCCTGTGATGTCTACACCCTGGACGGCCGTGCCTGGCTTGACACGGATACACGGTTCTATTTTGAGTGGGATCCCGACCGCTATCCTGAACCGGAAAAATTTATTTCGGTCATGCGTGAACTGGATCTCAAACTGTGCCTCTGGGAATATCCGCTCTGCTCGGTACATCATCCCCTCTATGAAGAGTTCGATGCAAAGGGCTGGTTCCTGAAAGATGCCGATGGAAGCACCTACACATATGTGTTTGACCTGGCGCCCTTCGGTGAAGTCCTCAGTCCGCTCCCCGACTCGGGAATTTTTGATTTCACCGTCCCCGAGGCGGCACGCTGGTGGTATGATCAGCATCGAAAACTGCACGAAATGGGTGTAGATGTCTTTAAGGTAGATTATGGTGAACAGGTCCCGGAGGACGCCTACGCCTCTAATGGTGACGTCGGGAGTATCTGCCACAATGCCATGCCACTCCTCTATAACATGACATGCTACCAGGCCTCGGAAGACCATTTCGGTCAGGGGTTTGTCTGGTCACGCAGCGGCTGGGCCGGCTCCCAGCGGTTTGCCACCCAATGGGGCGGTGATCCCGAGGTTTCCTGGGAAGGTCTGGCGGGTTCTATCCTGGGAGGTCAGAGCTGGGGACTGACGGGAGCACCCTTTTACGCCCATGACATCGGTGGATTTTATGGCCGAAAACCCGACGATGAGCTGTATATACGCTGGATGCAGGCCGGTGTGTTCGGTCCCTTCTGTCGAATACACGGGATCGGCCCGCGGGAACCCTGGTACTTTGGAGACAAAACCCTGGAGATTGCAAAGGACTGGCTGGCGCTGCGCTACCGTCTCATACCCTATCTCCAGCGGCAGGTACGCGAGGCCATGGTTTCGGGACTTCCCGTCATGCGCAGCATGGTATTGGCCTACCCCGAAGACCGTCGGAGCTGGAACTTTGAACTGCAATATATGCTCGGTGATCACCTCCTTGTCGCTCCCGTGCTGCAGCCCGGTGGCTGGGTTACCGTCTATCTGCCCGAGGGGGTGTGGTACGACTATTTCACCGGTGAACGCCTCGAGGGCGGCCGGGTACTGACACTGCAGATGGAGCTGGAGCGCATACCGATATTTGTCAGGGAAGGTGCGGTAATAGCTGAAGGACCGGCCGTACAGCATACGGGTGAGATCAATAAAGAAAACCGAATCGAAAGAGTCCGCGTCTTCGGCATGCCGGCAGCGGACTCTGTGAGCCACGAGGCAGACATCTCAATACAACATGTACAAGGCTCTGCCAGGCTGCAGTTCAGGCCGGGAATCGTGTGCGAGGTCTATGGCGCCGATTATTCCACCCCTGAAGATGGAATCCTTGTGGTGAGCTGAAGGACAGGGACATAACGACTTGCATCACCAGCGGCCCACCCAAACTTGCCGCATCAGCGCCGACGCGCTTCTTCCTTCATTGGTGGGATTGGTGGGGTCGGGATTGGTGGGGTCGGACCAAGCTAACATGCTGATATTTAAACGATACCATCCCATACATACATGTTTTTTGGCCTTACAACATCATTTTTCGCATCCAAATTGACCGAATAAGAATTAGCCGCTTCCCTCAGT
>Ga0272441_10006966_pt1 | contig 18628 bp, 18 predicted proteins | sample SSMProp6N_FD_193582 | JGI IMG/M metagenome (GOLD analysis project Ga0272441, IMG submission 193582) | Marine sediment archaeal communities from Little Sippewissett salt marsh, Falmouth, MA, United States - SSM-Prop-6N | ecosystem: Environmental > Aquatic > Marine > Wetlands > Sediment ... | reverse complement strand
AAGGCTAAATAATGTCACTGCTTCTGACTTTTTGATTAATCAGGTATACAAAAGTATAGACCAGGGCTGATACTGTGATCCCAAATATTATCGGATCGAGTCCGAGAGGCAGATTTAATCCCGATACTATCAGACCAAAGGTAACAGACCCACCTGATATCATTGACCACAGTGATGCAAGCTTATTGGGTTTTTTGGTGAATAATGCTGCTAAAACAGGGATTATCATGCCTGAGACCATGAATGAATATGAATATAGCATCAGTTCAAGCACATTTGGCATTTTCATAGCCAGGAAGAGTGCTGTTGCACCGACTATTAATGTGAATAATTGTGATAATCGGAGGCTGTTTCTTGATTCATGTTTACGGAAAATATCTGTTATTATATTACCCGATGAGGCCATAAGACAGCTGTCGGCTGTTGACATTATGGCTGAGAAATAGGCAGATAGAACTATGCCCATAAGTCCAACAGGCAGTAATGTTCTCAATAGTGCCGGTAGTCCCATCTCAGGATCTATCATTTCCCCCCGGGCATAGTCAGCCAGCAGGCCTGCATCAAGTGCTACCCTGGCAAACAAACCCAGGAGAACTCCTGTGAAAGCCATTATTGGGTATTCGAAAAATCCTGCAATAAACCATGCCCGTTGTGCCGTTTTCCTGTCTTTTGATGCGTATATCCTCTGGTACAATGTCATACCTATGAACCATATTGGTATTATAGTGAACATCCAGTTGAGTATCTGCTGCCATGACACATTGGTAAGTTTCAGAAACTCAGGGGCCACGGTCTCCTTAATAGCTTCGAAGCCTCCCAGCTTGATATAGCTGATGGGTATTCCTATTAAGATAAGACCCGAGAGAAGTACAATCCATTGTATCGTATCGGTATATATTACTGCTTTCAATCCTCCAACAACAGTATAAATAACGGCTATTACCCCCATTATCAATAGCGCCTGGTTAAGACTCAGTTCCACAAATGTAGCTGAGGCAAGCTTTGCTCCTGCCAGTATTTGTGAGCTTGTAAAGCCAAGGTAACCAATTGCAGAAATCACTCCTGCTATTATGGCAACCCGTTTATCATATACTTCTTCGAGAAACTGCGGGAATGACAGCAGTCCTTTTATCCTGGCCATATCGGAAACCTTGGGTATAAGCAGAACAGCACTTAGCCAGGCCCCCACCAGACCTGTGAACAGGAGCCAGCTTCCCGATAGACCCATGACAAATCCAAGCCCGCCCAGTCCTATTGAGAAACCTCCTCCAACATCAGTTGCCACAACAGATAATCCAATATGCAGACTACTCATCTGGCGGCCACCAACATAATAATCATCGGTTGTTTTGTTCTTATAAAGGAAATAAAAGCCTACACCAAGAACTACGGCAAGATAAATTATGAAAATAGTCAGGTCTATCCAGTGCATATGATCCGAACTCCTTTAGGAAGAAACAAAAGTAGCCATACAAATACAGAAACCCAATTTAACAAAACAGTCCTTCAGGCTGATTTACTGTTCAAGTTGAATTATACCTGACTATTGATACTTCTCTTAACTTTCTTGCGGTATGAAAAGCGTACCTGGGCCATATAAAGACCGGAGATCATTATAATTATACCTGCAAATTTTTCTATCGTAATGACTTCACCTATAGTATAATATGCAAAAACAGCTGTCAGAACAGGTATGATATTTGCGAAAAGGTTTGCTCTCGTTACTCCTATTATTTTTACCGTATAGCCGAACAGTATAAATGCACCACATGAGGCAAAAATCGCAAGCTGTGCGACAGCAATTACTGCTTTTGGATCGAATATCATATCAGGAACATGCCTGCCTTCCGATATCAGGAATACCGGAAGGAAAAGGCTGAGTCCAATAATATTCTGAACATTAACTATGTATACAGGCCGGTACGTATTTGCCAGTTTACGCAAAATCAGTGAATAACCGGTGGCACATAACACAGCACAAAGCATAAGGATGATTCCCTTAGAGTCAAAGGAGAGATTACTTTTGCCCGCCAGAATGAATATCAATATTCCGGCAAATGATATTATTACACCGGTATAATTAAGCAGGTTGAGTTTTTCCCTGAAAAAAACAAGTGCACCAATAGCAGTGAAAATCGGGATGGTAGCAATAAGTACCGATGCAACTGTTGAGGATACGTATGTTAATCCATGACTTTCAAAAATGAAATAAAGGAAAGGCTCGAATAGCGCAATTAAAAAGAAGTAAATTCTATCCTCTTTTTTTATTTTCTGGAACCTGTTTGTCAGATACAGATAAAGGGTCAGTACAATAACTGATGTTGCCAGACGGAAAAACACAATGGTGAGGGGTCGATATACTTCGTTTGCTATCTTGAACCATACGTATGAAAAGGCAAAGAATGCCATGGAGAACAAAATTGCGATATATGCCTTTACCCTGTTTCCCAATTTATCGATGATTTAACAGGGGTCGAAATTAGAAATTTTTTTTTTATATATTTGTTCGCTCAAAGGGTTAAATATGAGATGGTTAATTTTTATATTTAATCGGGTAATTAGCTAAATAACATAACTTTAAATTTTTAAAGCACACTATCTATGAAAATCCTTGTTTGCATAAGCAATGTTCCTGATACGACTACCAAAGTGAAATTCACAGATGGCAAACAGCTTGATACTGCAGGAATACAATGGGTAATAAATCCCTGGGATGAGTTATGCCTGACACGCGCTCTGGAACTAAAAGATGGCAATCCAGGCTTGATTGATACAGTAACGGTGGCTCATGTCGGCCCTGCTTCTTCAGAGCCAACAATCCGTAAGGCACTTGCTATCGGAGCTGATAATGCCGTAAGAGTTAACGCTGAATCACATGATGCTTATTTTGTTGCAGCACAGCTGGCTGAAGTAATCAGGAAGGAAAATTTTGATATTGTCCTGTGTGGTATTGAATCAAGCGACTTCAATGGATCCACAGTCGGAAGCATGATTGCAGAGTTTCTTGAATATCCTTCTGTATCGGCTGTATCTGCAATAAACATTGATGGTGGTGAAATAAGTGTCACACGTGAGATTGATGGCGGAAAAGAAATATTATCATTACAGCTGCCATTTGTCGCGATAGCTCAGAAAGGAATAGCAAAAGAGCCAAGGATAGCCGCTATGAGAGGAATTATGATGGCAAGATCCAAGCCGATAAAGATATTTGAACCAGAGGATATAAAGCCACTTACGGAGGTTATTTCATATGAGATGCCACCGAAGAAAGAAGCCTGTAAATTTATTGATCCTGATAATCCGGGTGAGCTTATTAATATTCTTCAAAATGTAGAGAAAATAATCTGAGAAATATAATATAAACATTAATAATATGTCAGTATTAGTATATATCGAAAACTGGGACGGAAAATTTAAAAAATTATCATACGAACTGGTATCATATGCCTCAGGCGTAGCTAAAATGCTTGACTCACCGGTTACTGCCCTGTCAATTGGTGATGTTGATAAACCTGAACTGGAGAGCCTGGGTAAATATGGGGCTACAAACGTTTTGAGTCTGAATAATGAGCATTTAAAGTCACTGGACAGCCAGGCTTTCGCTGCAACAATTGGGGATATTGCTAAGGATCTTGATGCAAAGGTTATTATTTTTTCAAATAACAATACAGGTAAAGCTCTTGCTCCCCGAATATCAGTAAGATTGGAAGCTGGCGTTGGTGCCGGGGTTAGCAGGCTGCCTTCTTCTTTAGATCCTTTTACCATATACAAAAGGGTTTACTCGGGAAACGCTTATGCAAATGTTGTTATTAAGTCAGAAATAAAAGTTCTTACTCTTGCACAGAACTCATATGAAATTATAGAAACTGATAATAAGGCACAGGTGGAGGATATTAGTTATGACCTTGATACAGGATTGGTGAAAACAGAAATAAGAGATGTGCAAAAGCAAACCGGTAAACTGCTTCTTACAGATGCTGATATTGTTGTATCAGGAGGCAGGGGAATGAAATCACCTGATAACTGGGGCCCAATTGTTGAACTGGCCGATCTCCTTGGTGGAGCAACAGCCTGCTCACGACCTGTTTCTGATGAGGGATGGAGGCCTCATGAGGAACACACCGGCCAGACAGGAAAAATAATTGCTCCGAACCTTTATATTGCTGTCGGGATATCAGGCGCGACACAGCATATAGCAGGTGTCAGTTCATCTAAATGTATTGTTGCCATAAATACTGATAAAGATGCCCCGATCTTTGAAACAGCAAGGTATGGCATAGTGGGGGATGCAATGAAAGTGTTGCCTGGAATGATCGAGGCGGTAAAAAAGGCAAAATTGGGATAGCTGCTAATTCAAAAAAAGTGATATGCAAAAGCAGATTATTTTCGCTTTAGTGCTTCTGATAACCCTGGGTGTTTTTTCAGTCACAACAATAAGGCTGATACGTTTCTTTAAACTTACAAAGCCTGCTTTCCCTGTAAAGAATGTTGGAAAGAGACTGGCGCTGACCATGAAGGTAGCCTTCGGACAGTCCAAAATATTCAGGATGCCCGTTATAGGATTTTTTCATGCACTTGTTTTCTGGGGATTTTGCGTTATCCTGGTTGGAAGTATAGAAATGATCATTGATGGACTGGCAGGCACAGAAAGGGTACTAAAATTCCTGGGTATAGTCTATGATATAATCATTGCTTCAGGAGATATTTTTGCAGTACTGGTGGCTATCTCCATAATTATTTTTCTTGTTCGCAGGTTATTTTTAAATATAAGCAGGTTTGAAGGTATAGAGATGAAAAAATCATCCCACGTAGATGCCAATATTGCACTTACTCTTATTCTGCTACTTATGGTAAGCCTGCTGGGAATGAACAGCGCTTATTTTGCTCATTCAATTAAAACCGGTCATGAGATGGCAGGATTCTTTCCCGCCAGTTCTATCATTGCAGGTGTTTATAATAATACCGATCGCGGGTTAATATATACTCAGCACGAAATTTTCTGGTGGTCACATATAGTGCTTATATTCATATTTGCGAATGTACTGCCATACAGCAAACACTTTCATGTGTTTATGTCTGTTCCCAATGTATATCTTTCCAGGTTGAACCCGCTGGGTAAACTGGTAAATATGGATAATGTTACAAGGGAAGTAAAATTAATGCTGGATCCTGAGAAGGCATTCAGTGCTGCCCCGGAGGATACACCTTTTGAAAGATTCGGGGTCAGGGACATTGAAGATGTGACCTGGAAAAATTATTTTGATTCATTATCATGCACGCAGTGCGGGCGGTGCACTGCAGCATGCCCGGCGAATATAACAGGCAAAAAACTGTCGCCTCGTAAAATAATTATGGATGTCAGGGCAAGAATGAACGAGAAGGGGCCGGGGATGGTAAAAAAAGGAAAGGAATATGATGACGCAAGAAGCCTGCTGAGGGATTATATCACCGAAGAAGAATTGTGGGCCTGTACTACGTGTAATGCCTGTGCTGAGGAATGTCCTGTTAACATCAACCATCCTGAACTGATAATTGATATGAGAAGATACCTGGTCATGGAAGAAGGCATCGCCCCGGGTGAAGTAAAAGCAGTATTCAATAATATTGAGAATAATGGCGCACCATGGCAATATTCAGCTGAAGACCGCATGCTGTGGGCGGAAAATATCGAAATGACAGTCAACGAAAACGAATAATTCCTTCTATGCAGACAAAAAAGATTGAGGTGCCTGTTATGGCAGACCTGCACAGCAGGGGCGAAAAAGCGGAATATCTGTTCTGGGTTGGTTGCGCAGGCGCTTTCGACGACAGGTATAAAAAGGTTGCAGCTGCTTTTGCTAAAATACTTACATACCTCGATGTTAGTTATGCAGTGCTTGGCAGTGAAGAAACATGTACAGGTGATCCGGCAAGAAGAGCAGGCAATGAAATGGTGTATCAGATGCAGGCGTTGCAGAATATAGAGACTTTTAAAGCTTATGATATAAAAAAGGTTATTACAATTTGCCCCCATTGTTATAATATCTTTAAGAATGAATATCCTGACCTGGGGGCTGAGTTTGAAGTAATCAATTATGTCAGCTTCCTGGCCGGTATGCTTGGTTCAGGCAAGCTTAAGATTGATGACAGTGTTTTGCATGATAAAACAATTACCTATCATGACCCCTGTTATCTCGGTAGGGCAAATAATATCTATGAAGAGCCGAGAACCCTGATTAAGAGTATAAGTCCGGGCTTACATGAAATAAAACGTAATAAAAGTTTTGCACTGTGCTGCGGCGCCGGGGGAGCGCAAATGTTTAAGGAAGCTGAAAAAGGAGATAAGGAAGTGTTCATTGAAAGGACTGAAGAGGCCCTGGATACCGGTGTGGATATTATTGCCACGGCCTGCCCTTTCTGCATGACCATGATGACAGATGGGCTGAAGTATAAGAACAGGGAAGAAGAAGTTAAAAATTACGATATCGCTGAATTAATCGTTCAGGCTTTGAAAATATAGATTATAAAATAAACCAATTGATATGGAAAACACAGAATTCCTTAAAAGCGGCGAATTCCTAATAAAGGATACAGATCCCCAGGAAGTATTTATACCTGAGGAATTCGACGAAGAACAGCAAATGATAGCCCAAACCATTAAGGATTTTATTGAGGCTGAAGTATATCCACGTATTGACGACCTGGATAAAGGCAACCGTGAATTGATGAAAGAGATATTGAAGAAATCCGCGGACCTTGGTTTGTTAGGAATAGCCGTAAACGAAGAGTATGGTGGTTTCGGACAATCATTTGTAACACAGATGCTAAGTGCCGAAGTAGTCGGAGCGGCCTATTCCTTCTCAGTTGCCTTTATGGCTCATTCAGGAATAGGCACCTTGCCAATACTATATTATGGAAATGAAGACCAGAGACAACGTTATGTAAGCAAACTGGTGACGGGAGAATTTATTGGTTCTTATTGCTTAACTGAACCCGGTGCAGGAAGTGATCCTAACGCAGGAAAAACAAATGCCGTTCCTTCAGAAGATGGAAATTATTATATACTTAACGGACAAAAAATGTGGGCTACCAATGCCGGATTTGCTGACACCCAAACAGTATTTGCAAAAATAGAAAATGACAGGGTATTGAGTGCATTCATTATTGATGCGGATAGTGAAGGAGTGGTTGTTGGTCCTGATGAACATAAAATGGGAATAAAGGGGTCATCTACGGCGCAGATCTACTATAATGATGTGAAAGTGCCTGCAGCTAACCTGCTGGGGAAAAGAGGTGAAGGATTCAGAATAGCTCTGAATATATTGCATATGGGTAGAATAAAACTTGGTGCAAGTGTCCTTGGAGCTGCCAAGAAAGCTATTACTGATTCAGTGCAATACGCTAATGAAAGAAAACAATTCAGAACACTGATAGCAAATTTTGGAGCTATAAAACATAAACTGGCTGAAATGGTGATTAAAACGTTCGCTGCTGAATCTGCGGTTTACAGGGTCAGTAAGGATGTTGATAAACTTATCGATAAGCACAAATCGGAAGGGCGCGACAAAGGACTGGCCACAATAGATGCAATAGCCCATTACGCTGTCGAAGCAGCTATACTGAAAGTTTACGGTTCTGAGATGCTTGATTATGTGGTGGATGAAGCTGTTCAGATACACGGTGGAATGGGATATTCAGCTGAAATGGATGTTGAGAGGGGATACCGTGACTCAAGAATAAATAGAATATTTGAAGGAACGAATGAGATTAACCGCATCTTGCTTGTCGATACCGCTATGAAGAGAACAATGAGAGGGGATTATGATCTTTTTGGTGTAGCAGAGAAGCTCACTGAAGACATTAAGGGCATAAAAACATATAAGAAGAGCAATTCAGATGATTACTTTACTTTAAGCACAGGCTATACAGGCAATATGAAGAAAATTGCCCTGCTTTTGATCAATGCTGCAACAAAAACTTTTGAGCGGAAACTGGTGCATGAACAGGAGATATTAAATAATATCTCTGATATAATGATGGAGATATACGTTGCAGAATCTACTGCATTAAGGGTAAAAAAAATAGAAAATATTAAAGGTGCAGCCGGTATCTACAGGGATATACTTGATGTGTATGTTTATGATTCTGTGCAAAAAGTACGTAAATCAGCTCTCGATGCAGTTAATTCCATTGAGGGTGAGAACACCGATGATCTTTTAAAAGCAATTTATGAACTTTCCGAGACTGCAGGTGTCAATGTTAAGGAAGCACGCAGGCGAATAGCTGATAAATTAATTGAAGATAACACTTATAAATTCTAACCAGGTAATGAGCAGCTGACTGCCGCACCAGATTTATCTTCCCGCCACGTCAAGGATTGCGTCAAACAGGCTGTATGGTGAACTGATTGGGACATCCTGGGATAATTCCCAGGCCATTATTCCTCCTATGTCGATCTCTATAAGGAAGGAAGTTTTATCCTTGATGAGTGTCTGCCCATTAAAACTGTATGAGCCATAATTATTGATGTCGGGTAGAGGATGTGCCATTTCAACTATTGTATGGTATGTATATGTACGAGGTGAAGTATCACCCTCTTTATAGGGCCTTTTTGCATAGAATGGTACACCCATTACTTGATGGAATTAAGATCAGAAAACATCCCTTCCGGCAATGTAAATAAACCATCCTGGTCAGCAGCAATTGAAAAATAGTAAAGGATATCAAGATGCCTAAGGCTGTTCATATCCACATTATCCATACCCCAGTGTGGCAGATAAGCTGCTATGATTAGATCATTCTCAGTATAATCTGTCTCTTTTTCTTTGCAGGCCCATGCCAGGACCATTATTATAAAAAGGACTAGATATTTTTTCCCATGTAGGTCTTCGCTTATTTAGAATCCAAACATATTATAACTGTGTTTTGCAGAATATATGTTGCCTGAGTATTTTTAAACCAAAACTTGTTTATGAATATAAGGTTTCATTTGCTATCTGTTATTATAATTAATATACTATCTTCCTGCAGGGAGACGCCAGACTTCAATCCTGTTTCATATGTCGATCCTCAAATAGGTTCGGTGCATGGTCGCTGGTTTTTCTATACTCCGGCAGCCAGGCCATTTGGTATGGCGAAACTGGCACCACATACCAATGCATATGGAAGCATTGGGAGCTGGTTGCCATGTGGGTATGACGACAGGCATGAATCGATTGAAGGTTTCGGACACTTCCATGAGTTCCAGATCGGGGGCTTGGTCTTTATGCCTATAACCGGCAAAATAAAAACAGTTCCAGGCTCACTCGAAGATCCAGACTCGGGCTATAGATCACGTTTTTCAAAGGATACTGAAATTTCAATGCCCGGTTACTACTCTGTTGAACTTGATGATTATGGGATTAAGGCCGAAATTACATCTACTGACAGAGTGGGTTTTCACAGGTATACATACCCGAAATCTGATGAAGCAGGGCTTATCATTGACATTGGGCATAAGCAGGGAGAAAGCAGTGATGTGACTGAGGCATATATCGAAAAAATAACAGATGATGAGCTTGAAGGTTATATAGTAACCTATCCTGAGTATGTGAAATTTTGTGATCCCGGGAACAGGGTAAAAATGTATTTCTATATAAAGCTCGACAGAGTCCCTGACTCATGGGGAACCTTTACTGACGAATCGATATCCCCCGGCGCTTCAATGACAAAAGGTATTTCAAATGGTATGTATCTCGGATTTAAGACTTCTGAGAATGAGGAAATTCATATTAAGACGGGTTTGTCATATACCTCTATTGAAAATGCCAGGCTTAACTTTGAAACTGAAGCTGCAGATAAAGGATTTGATATGGTCAGGGATGATTCAAAGGAAACCTGGAAAAGAAAGTTATCGATTATCAAAGTGGAGGGAGGGAGAGAAGAAGACAGGATTAAGTTTTATACCGGACTGTATCATGCTTTGCTTGGACGAGGTCTGGCAAGTGATGTAAACGGGCAATATCCACGTAATGACGGAGGAATTGGTCAAATACCACTCGATAAAAGCGGGAAGCCCCACTACAACCATTTTAATACCGATGGTATATGGGGAGGATTCTGGAATCTCGGGCAGCTCTGGGCCCTTGCTTATCCGGATTATCTCAGCGAATATATGCAGTCGAACCTTGATTTCAGTGACGAGACAGGCTGGCTGCACGATGGTGTCGCAGCAGGAGCTTATTCAAACGGAGTACAGACCAATTTTAACGGTTTAATGCTGGCAGCTACATATAATTGCGGGATCAGGGACTTTGATATCCAGAAAGCATATGCAGCTGCATATAAAAATGAGACAGGCTATTCCGGAAGGGATTTTGGATCCGGGAAATATGATTTGCACTATTTCGTGAATAACGAATATATACATTCATATGATACCACCCTTTCAAATGGCTGGGTCTTTAACTTCGGGGCATCACATACACTGGAATTCTGCTTTAGCTCATACGCTGTGGCTGAGTTTGCAAAAGCACTTGGAAGGACTGACGATTACCAGAAACTAAATGAGCAGGCCAACGCCTATAAATTGATTTTTGATCCTGAAACAAAATTTATAAGACCAAGAAATGAAGACGGCACATTTATAGATAATTTTGATCCTATGGAACCGTGGCGGGGTTTTCAGGAAGGCAATGCATTTCAGTATACATGGTATGTGCCACATGATCCGGCAGGTATAATAAAACTTGTTGGCCTCGACCTTTTCAATGAACGACTTGAGACAATGTTTACAGAAGCCCGTAAAAGTGTGTTCGGTGGAGGAGGAGAGATAGATAGCTTTTCAGGCCTGGAAAAGCTGTATAATCATGGCAACCAGCCATGCCTTCATAATGCCTGGCTGTTTAATTTCTCAGGTAAACCCTGGCTTACACAAAAGTGGGTCAGAAACATATGCAGTGAGTTTTACGGCACCGAACCTCTTCATGGCTATGGTTACGGGCAGGATGAAGATCAGGGGCAGCTGGGAGCATGGTTTGTAATGGCAGGCATAGGCTTGTTCGATGTCTCAGGACATGCTTTCAGTGATCCTGTTTACCAGCTGGGCAGCCCGCTCTTTGATAAGATAACCATTAAACTAAATGAAGATTATTACCCTGGAGATGAACTCGTTATAATTACTACAAAGAAAAGCCCTGAAAGTATTTATATAAGGAACATTGAATTCAATAATGAGAATATTGATAAGTTCTGGATCAGTCGTAATCAGATTATTAATGGCGGTCAACTGATAATAGAACTTGGAGATGAACCGGCCATTGATGACAGGCGATTTAACCTGCCTCCTTCAATGAGCAATAAAACACGTTAAAAAATATAAAAAAACCTGACTTACATCAATTATAAACGCCATAAAGATCAGTTCTAACTATGTGAATGTATGGTTTGATCTGTCTATGCACTCATATTTAGATACGATATATTTACCAATTATTAGTACTTAATTGAATTTATTATAACCTAAAAAATATGAATAAAAATAGAATGAAGGCTGTAATTAATATCACATTCACATTTATAATTATAGCCATAGTCGGATTAACAGCCTGTGAAAAATTCAGCTATGATCCGCCTGTTTACGAGCCACCTGACACTACGCAACCCTATGATCCTGTTTCATACAGTCAGCAAATCGCTCCGCTCTTTCCTGCTTATAACTGTACAGGATGTCACGGGGGAGCTATTGCTCCTGATCTAAGGGAATCAGAATCATATGAAGCGCTTACGGAAGGAGGATATATAAACCTGGATTCATACGCGGAAAGTATTGTCGTCTTAAAGATTGAAGATGAAGGGCATGGAGGGACATGGAGCACAAAGGACCTCTGGCTTTTATTTGACTGGATTTACGTAGGTGCCCCTGATAATTAAAAAAATAAAAAATTAATATAAACCAACAACAATGAAAAAGATATTCTCATTACTATTAATTGCCCTGCTTGCAATCCCACTATTTTCACAGGATGAAGAAGAGGATTACCCTGTAAGGTTTACTTTCGAAACCAGCATCCTGGCAGATAACCAGACTGTTATGACACCTTATAAAGGAATGATGGAATTTGAGATCCATCACCGTTTTGGCCTGGTTACAGGTGGGCATCAATCGCTTTTTGGGATTTACTCACCTTCGAATATCCGGCTTGGCCTGAACTACGGAATAACAGACCGGATTATGGTTGGTGCCGGTGCCACCAAGGATTTAAGCTTCTGGGATTTACAGGGTAAATATGCAATATTGCAGCAAACAGAGTCAGGCAGGATCCCTGTTTCACTCACATATTATGGAAATATAGCAGTTGAAGCCAGGGCTGATGAAAACTTTGGTCCGCCCGAAAATTTCAAGTCTGTTCATAAGCTTTCCTATTTCCACCAGCTAATAGTGGCCAGAAAGTTTTCTGAGGCTATATCAGTTCAACTGGCCCCGACCTTTATATGGTTCAACGCTGTGGAAACAGGTTATAAGAACGCAAACTTTGGTTTGCATGCAGGAGGTAAATTTACTTTTGTACCTTCTCACTCTATAATTTTTGAGTACGACTATCTCTTTACTCCCCCTGAGACTGATCCCGACGGTGACGGTACCGATAACTTTGACAGGACATTGCCGCAGATAGTTATAGGCTGGGAAAAGGGAACCCCAACACACGCCTTCCAGCTTTTCTTTGCAAATTATAAAGGTATTATAGGACAGAGAAATTTTGTGTATAATAAGAATGATTACTGGGAAGGCGAATTTCTGGTAGGAATGAATATAACAGTAAGATTCTAATAAAACTTTTTTTGATGAAAATTACTTTAGCTTTAATTACAACAATTCTCTCACTGATTCTTCTTACAAACAACAATGGCCCTGTATTACAGGAGCCTCAGGAGGATATTCAGATACAGAAAGGTATTGAAAATAACCTGTTTGCTGAAGATAATGAACAATGTCTGGTATGCCATGGTGAACCATATTTTGAGCTTACTGACACTTCAACCGGTGTTACACAGAAGCGCCTGATGTGTGAAGATTATCTTGTGGACAGGGATGAATATTATCATTCAAACCACTGGAGCTTTGCATGCACTGACTGTCACTCGTACGACCTGGAGATATTTCCTCATCCAACGTCTGCCAGGCTTGAAGAACCTTATCATTGTAATGATTGCCATGGCTACGATGAACAGTATGCCCAGTATCATTTCGAAGAAATACAGGTAGAATACGAGGAAAGTACACATGCTGAGATAGAAGGATTCAATTGCTGGAAATGCCATGATCCCCACAGTTATGAAATTAATATTAGAAACTCAACAAACCTTGAGGAGACAATATTATATGATAATAATATCTGCCTTGAGTGTCATGCCAACTATGATAATTTTCAGCTGCTTACAGACAGGGAGGAGATCGTCATTGTAGACAGCCATGACTGGCTGCCAAACGAAGCAGCACATTTTACGAGTGTAAGATGTATAGAATGTCATACTGAGATAAGTGACAGTATACTCGTCGCTCATAAACTGTTACCAAAAGATCAGGCAGTTAAAAGATGTACTGAATGTCATACATCGGACTCCCGCTTGCTTGCTACGCTTTACAAATTTCAGAGTAAGGAATTCAGAACTAATGTCGGATTTGTGAACGGTGTTATATTCAACCAGTCATATGTTATAGGAGCCAACAGGAATATTATTCTGAATATACTGAGCTTCCTAATATTTGGAGGAGTTATCCTTGTTATATTTGTACATACATTTTTTAGAATTTTAAAGAGGAATTAATAAATGGCAACAAGATTATATTTATACCCGGTTTGGATAAGGCTATGGCATTTACTTAATGCTGTATTGTTTCTTATCTTAATATTTACTGGAATAAGCATGCAATTTGCAGGTTCTGACAGAACCTTTTCCCTTATCCGTTTCGAACAGGCTGTCACATGGCATAATGTATCGGCAATAATTCTTACCATTAATTACGTGATCTTTATTCTTGGTAATGTCTTTTCAACCAATAGCAGGCATTACAGGATTAGAAAAGAAAATTTCTGGTCTGACCTGTTAAGCCAGCTCAAGTTTTATGCATTTGGAATGTTTAAAAAGGAGAAGCATCCTTTTCCTGTTACATATGAGCAGAAGTTCAATCCACTTCAGAAGATATCATATGTGCTCGCAATGTATGTTGGTATGCCTGTAATTATAATAACAGGGATAGGTCTCCTATTCCCTGAGATACTGGTACGTCAATTCTTTGGTGTTAGCGGGTTGCTTATTACTGATATACTGCATATTGCTATAGGATTCATTCTTTCGATTTTCATGTTAATACATATATACACCTGCACACTCGGAGATAAACCAACCACCCTCTTTAAAAGTATGATTAACGGGTATCATGAGGAACACCATTAGGATATAAAATAAAATGTATGGCTAGTGATGAGAAATCAGGTAAATCAAGGAGGAAATTCCTGAAGAGTATTGGAACAGGTCTTGGAGCAATTTCACTTGGTGGAGCCGGTGCTATTGCCGGCAATAAAATAATTGATGCATCAGGCGAAAAGGTAAAGGTTCTCACCGCCGAAGGGGAGGTGGTAGAAGTTGATAAGAATGCCTTAAAAGAGGTAAAAAGAGAAACAAATGAGAAAAGGGAAGCTGCGCGTGAGGGTCTGCCAAACAGGAAGTTTATAATGGTAATAGACCTGGCGAAATGTGCCAATGCACGCAAATGTGTTGAAGCATGCCAGGAAGGGCACATGTTACCCCAAAGCCATGAGTGGATAAAGCTATATTCAATCCAGGATGCTGAACATACCTCACCTTACTGGCTGCCCAGGCCATGCTTCCATTGTGACAACCCTCTATGTGTTAGCGTTTGCCCGGTAGGTGCAACTTATAAAAGGGATGATGGGATTGTCCTTGTAGATAGTAAGCGATGTATTGGTTGTAAATTCTGTATGACAGGATGCCCCTATTCGGCAAGGACATTTCACTGGGAAGATCCGGAGGCGGAGGTGCCTGACGATCATGTGTATGACCCCGAATTGAATATACCACCTGTTGAGGGGACTGTAGGTAAATGCGTTTTCTGTGCTGATAAACTGAGAAATAATGAATTGCCCCGGTGTGTACAAGCCTGTCCTATGGGAGCAATTTACTTCGGCGATCTCGTTGAAGATGCTATAACAAATGGTGTTGAGACTCTCCGGTTTTCAGAGACCATGGAACAAAAGCATGGATACCGCTACCTGGAATCACTGGGCACACATCCAAGTGTATACTATTTACCTCCTGTAAACCGCTTATTTGACTATGATAGTGGTCTAGAGGGCCTCGGTGAACAGGACAGGGAAAGATATAAAAATACAGGTCCCAGGGATGCGAAAAAATAACATAATCTCAATATGATGGAGATAAAAAATAAGAATTTGATACATGATCTGACCCCGGAAATTGTATCAACTTCGAGGAAATGGTATTTTCTCTTCGGACTATTTGTTGTTATATGGGCAGTTGGTATCTACGGGCTTATACAACAAATCGATAAAGGGCATATTGTAACAGGCATGCGTGATAATGTAGTCTGGGGCATATATATAGTAAATTTCATCTTTTTCATGGGTCTTAGCTATGCAGGTGCACTTATTTCAGGAGTTCTTCACCTCTTCAAGTCAAAATGGAGAGCCCCCGTTATTCGTTTTGCAGAGCTTATTACCGTTATATCATTATGTATTGGTCCGTTTTTTATATTCTTCTGTATAGGAAGGCTGGACAGGTTGCCTTTTCTTTTTGCCTTTCCGAGAATACAATCTCCTATCACATGGGATGTTATAGCAATAATTACCGACCTGGTTGGCTGCTTTATTTTTCTTTACCTGTCACTTGTTGAAGATTTTGCAATTCTCCGTGATACAACGGCTATATCTATCAAACCATGGAAGAAGAAATTGTATCGTATACTTGCGTTAGGATATATTGGGACGGAAAAACAATACAGGATTATCTCACAGGCAAAAAATATCATGGCAGCCATGATAATTGCAATTGCTATTATCGTGTATTCTGTACTGGCCTGGATTTTTGGTGTTACACTGCAGCCGGGATGGCATAGCACCATATTTGGACCATATTTTGTCATAGCAGCGGTTTTCTCCGGCACCGGATTGCTTATTATAATTATGCAATTGTTCCGCAAGATATATAAGCTTGAAAAGTATATTACCAAGAAACACTTTGTTAACGTTGGCATACTACTGCTGATAATTGCCGCTTTCTACGGTTATTTTACTTTCAGCGACTATCTGACCAAATGGTATGGTTCGGTTAAAATGGATAAAATACTGATAGATAAACTGTTCGAAGATTATTACCTTATGTTTATTTTCGCTAACTATCTCGGGATACTGATTCCACTCATAATAATTGGCATTCCCAGGTTCAGAACAATAAGGAATATTGTTATTGCGGCTGTAATTGCCCTGATCGGATTATGGTTTAACCGTTATATTATTGTGGTACCTACACTGGAAACACCGTTTTTACCCATACAGGACTTTAGAATGGACTTCATAAAATATTCGCCAACATGGATCGAATGGGCACTGACAGCAGCGGGAGTAGCAATTTTTGGTATCTTTATGATGCTGGTATCAAAATTGGCGCCTCTTGTCTCAATATCTGAAATGGAAGATTCTGCAGAAAGCGAGATACTTTAAAAACAAGGATATGCAAATAATGAAGCTATATAGATTCCTGGTATCAATTATATTAACCTTAGCATGTTTATCCTCTCTTTCAGCACAGGACGTAGAGGAACCTGAAATATTGAGTCCATATATGGAGTTCAAGTATTTAAAAAATACAGAAGAACAACGTATACTTGAAGCAAAAATATTTCTGGCAGGAGAATTGGGTTTAATACCGATAGAAGGACTTCCTGTCAGTTTTTATACAAATATAGAAGAACCTGAATTGCTCGGTGAAGTGTTTACTAATGAAAAGGGTATTGCCCGGTATATTATATCTGATGACATGATACTACATGTAGATGAGGATAACAACTGGTGGTTCTATGCTGAGTTTGAAGGGAATGAGCAGTATGAGATGACAATGGAGGAGATAAGCCTGATGGATGTTAATCTAAATATGAGCCTCGAGGAGACAGAGGACGGGAAAATGATATATCTTGAAGCATATACTGTGCAAAACGGGGAGAAAGTGCCCGTAAGTGATGAAGATATTTATATATTTGTGCCAAGGATGTTCAGTCTTTTATCGGTAGCAGAAGGATATTTCATTGACGGTGAAGCTGAAGTGGAATTTCCGGATGATGTGCCTGGTGATGAAGAAGGCAATCTTACGGTAATAGGAAGGTTTAATGACCACTGGCAATTCGCAAATGTTGAAAAAAGGATTGAAACAAAATGGGGTGTTCCTGCATCACATGAAGTTGCAGAATCTCACAGAGCTCTCTGGACGCAGATAGCTCCACGGTGGATGATAGTTACACTTACAATAATGTTGATAGGCGTGTGGGGGCATTACCTGTTCGCTATCATCAGTATGATACGGATTAAGAGGGTTGGAAAGAAGTCTAAATAAATTTTTGCACGATAATTGTATAACTTATATTGAATTAAAATTAATTGTTATGAAAAAACTGAAACTTTTTATTATGGGACTGCTCCTAACAGGTTTGGGATTTGCTTTAGTCTCAATGATTCCTCAGCAGCAAAAGATGCCCGAACCATGGGAAGTACCAGCGAAGTATAAGAATATGGAAAACCCGGTTGCTGCAGATGCAGCCAGCATTAAGAAAGGTGAAGCAGCTTATAAGAGATACTGTGCTTCCTGTCATGGTAAAACAGGGCTGGGTGATGGCGTAAAAGCAAGGGCACTTAAAACTTTTGCCGGTGACTTTTCAGGAGATAAGTATCAGGGCCAGACAGATGGTGAGCATTTCTATAAAACCAAGTTCGGTCGAGGAGAAATGCCCGCATATGAAAATAAGATACCTGACGAAGATATCTGGCATATGGTAAATTATATGCGCACCTTTAAAGCCGAATAACACGCAGATTAACGCTGATTAAGGCTAATTATCGCAAAATATTGAGGGTGTGGATCTCCGGGTCCACGCCTTTTTTTGTTGTTCACAATGGTGTGAAACTCCAGCCGGGTTAGAAATAAGGTAGCGAAGGCAGGTTTACACTTTCTACGGGTTTGGCAATTTTACAGATTTATGAAAAATAGTGGAGTAAGCACAGATTCGACACCACATTGGAATTGCTTACAATCTTCCTGCACAATTTACTTTAGACGCGCCATGGCACGTCTCTACGATAGGTAATAACTGTGGCCTTTCTGCAAAATCCAATTATAATTCTACTCACCAATATTCCATTATTCCATCATTGAGTCCACTCCGAAAAGTCAAAACTTACAATAAACAAGCTTTGATGCCGGTTTTAATCCCAGCGGTGGGATATTATCTAAATACCCAATACCCGCGGAGTGGGTTAATAATAATAGCCCGGGTTAGACCCCGGGGCATGAGTCAGCGAACAAACCCTCACTCCCGGAGGCGGGTGAATAGAGAATAATCCAAAATTATTCACCCGCCTCC
>Ga0272441_10006964_pt1 | contig 18630 bp, 16 predicted proteins | sample SSMProp6N_FD_193582 | JGI IMG/M metagenome (GOLD analysis project Ga0272441, IMG submission 193582) | Marine sediment archaeal communities from Little Sippewissett salt marsh, Falmouth, MA, United States - SSM-Prop-6N | ecosystem: Environmental > Aquatic > Marine > Wetlands > Sediment ... | reverse complement strand
CTTCTTGAACATATGGAGAAGGTTCGGGAATGTATTGATATCCTTGGAGATGGATTAACTCGATATTATAAAGGCGATTACAAAGATTTCTCAGACATCGCTAAAAAAGTATCAGAAATAGAACACAAAGCAGATTTAATAAAAGGCAACTTAAGAAACCACTTACCATCGTCTCTTTTTATGCCTGTTGATAAGGGCAAGTTTATGTGGGCATTGCGAGAACAAGATAAAATTTTGGATCATGCGGAGAACCTTGTTCATATGCTTGACATGCGTCATACAAAAGTTCCTAAAAAATTACAGGATGTTTTTATTGAGCATGCTAATCTTGTAATGAAAACAGTGAGAGCAATGGAAACAGCTGTTGAGAATATTAGGGATCTTGTTCAAACGAGTTTTGTAAAAAGAGAAAGAGAGCAGACGAAAGAGTTTATACGCAAAGTTCATAGATATGAGTGGGAAGCTGATCAGAAGAAATATGCTCTGACGAAGGGTATTTATGCTCTTGAGAAAAAACTTGATCCTATGGATGTTTACCATTTGTTGAAGATTTCTGATTGGGTTGATGATATCGCGGATCATGCTGAGAATGTGGCTGATTGGCTTCGTGCGATGATAGCGAAATAATTTTGGTTTATTTTTCTTCTCCCACTATATGATTGATGATGTGTTCTGAGATATCACTGGAGTAGTCTCCTATTCTTCGTATGCTTTCGACTATGTACCCTAGTGATATTACATGTTCCCCTTTTTGTTTTAGTGTTTGTTTGTTTATTTCTTTTAATTTATTTTCTAGTTTCAGTACGGATTCTATGTTTTCGTTTGCTGCTTTTACGTCTCTTCGGAGGAACGATGTTATGCTCCTGGTGAATATTTCTAGTGATATTTGACTTGCGTTTTGTAGTTTTTCTAATAGTGTGTCGTCTATTTTTTCTTCTGTTATGTTTATTGAGTTTTGTGCTATTCTTATTACGTGGTCTCCTATTCTTTCTATTATTCTGCTTATCAGGAATGATGTTGTTGCTAGTTCTATGGTTATGCCCATTTTTTCTGCAAAGTTGACGTTTTGTAGTATTATGTTATGTTGTCTTGCTATTAGCCAGTGTAGCCTATCGATTTCGTTGTCTCTTTGTATTATTTCTTCTGCAAGTTTTTTATCGTTTCTTTGTATTGCTGTCATTATGTCTTCGTGCATTCCTTTAACGATTATGTGCATTCTTTTGATGGTTCTGTCAAAGGGCATTTCTGCGGGGTTTAGTATGTCTTTTATTATTATTTGAGATTCTGTTTCTTCTACTATTTCTTGTCCTATGGTGTTTTGTGTGAATTTTCTTACTATCATTTTTACTTGTGGTGACATTCTTGTTTTGGATTTGATTATTATTTGGTTGTATCCTGCTATGTATGCTCCTATTAGTCTTCTTAGTAGGAAGTTTTGGTTTGTGATGTTGCTTGTGTCGAATTCTTTTATTTTTTGTGTTTGTTCTCTGTCGATTTTTGGTGTTATTAGTAGTGTTCCGTCGGATTGTGTTATTAGTCCTATTTGGTCATTTTTTTGTATTTTTGATTTTTTTATCCATTCTTTTGGTAGTGTTATTATGTAGGATGATCCACCGGTCATTTGTACTCTTCTTATTTCCATTTTTTTACCTTTCATAGTTATCAGGATTCATCATATATTTATAAGTTTTTATATAGTTCTATATAGTTCTATTTATGTTATATATCCATCTATAGTATATGTAGATAAAGTATATATCTAAATAAAAATTTGACAACATCAGATGAATATGATTAGGGGAAGCAATAAAAAATTCTATAAGACGCTGGTAATAATAGCATCTTTAGCTATGTGCACCGCGGTTTTAAGCGGATGCATTGGTGGCAATAAGCAGGCACTAATACAGACAGGATCAAGCACGGTATTGCCTTTGGCAATAAAATGGGCTGATAGATTTGATGGTGCAGATATCTCCGTATCTGGCGGTGGTTCAAGCCATGGAATAAACGCTCTTCTAAACGGGGATGTTGATCTTGGAGATGCAAGTAGATTAATGAAAGGATCAGACTACGAAAAAGTAGGATGCGATTCAAGCTTGGTAAATGATGATGGTACAGCAAGTGCAGCCTGCAATGGTATACATCCAATAAAATGGGTTGTAGCATATGATATGCTAGCAGTAGTCATCAACCCAGATAACACATGGGCAACACAGTTAAACTATACACAACTCTACAAGATATTTACAGATGACAACCCAGCAGTATATTGGGATGAAGTCACAGGGCTGGATGAAGCACCACATGAAAAAATAGAAATCTACGCCCCAGATGAGGCTAGTGGAACATATGATTATTTTTATGAAGAAATAATCCCAAAATGGGGAAAGGACGATCAGCAAGCAAACTCACGATTAGAAATGGAAAACACGATTTACAACCCAAGCGCGGATGATAATGTAATATTAAACGCGATAGCTGACAGGACCTATGCGATTGGTTTTTTTGGATTTGCGTATTATAAAGAAAACCCAACATCAGTATCAGCTGTTTGGGTCTCTGAAGATGATTCAAACTATCAGGAGCCATCATTTAACAATGTAGCAAATTACCCAATAGCACGTCCATTACATATCTACACAAATGGAGTTCCTGAATCAGGAGATATAATAAATGATTATTTGAAATTTATACTTGGCGAAGAAGGTCAGGATTTAGTTCCAGAAGTCGGATATGTAAGATTAAATCTAGTTGATGAAAAACTAGTAACAGAACAGTTAGCAAAGCTATAGAAATAAAAAAACAAGTCTTAAACCAGAGTCCTGAGGTTCATAAATGCTTAAATTCTGGAGAAAAATAAAAAATAATAGAACCAATGAGGGACATCCTTTTCGTTTAAAATTTAATCTCCGGGAGAAATCAATTGTTTTTCTTTTGTTTATAACAGCTAGTTTAGCGATTTTTTTTAGCGCTGCAATCATATATACTCTCCTGGATGGAGCTATACCTTTTTTTTCAGAAATAAACATTATTGATTTTTTAACAGGAACAACTTGGCTTCCAACAGAATCAATCAGAGCATTTGGTGTTTTACCACTAATAGCTGACACGTTCATTATCGCAGGCGGTGGTCTATTAATTGGTGCCCCACTTGGTATAGCCGCAGCTATTTATCTTTCAGAGTTTGCGAGTCCTCGTGTTAGATCAATTGTTAAACCAATCATTGAACTTTTAGCAGGGATTCCATCTATTGTGTTTGGTTTTTTTGCTTTGATGTTTGTAAGCCCCTTTTTTGTTGATACATTTGGAGCAACATATTTCAATGGTATAAGTGCGATGATTGTGATAGCTATTATGATCATGCCTATTGTCATCAGTATTTCTGATGATGCGATGAAAGCTGTCCCGAATCATCTTAGGGATACAAGTCTTGCTGTTGGTGCTACTAAATGGGAGACTGCTACAAAGATTGTAATGCCTGCGGCATCTAGTGGAATTATGGCATCTATCCTTCTTGGTTTAGCCCGGGGCATTGGGGAGACAATGGTAGTGTTGATGGTTGCAGGTGGACGACCAGGGTATAGCATTTTTGGACCGATGTTGACCATGTCTGGTTATATTGGTAGAACTGCGACGGGTGATATGCCACCGGGTTTACCATTATATGCTGCTTTTGCTGTTGGTATTGTTTTATTCGTGATTGCTTATGGTGTTAACTCGTTGGGCGCAAGAATTGTCCTTCAGATAAAAACAGGTTCATCTGTTAAGACTCGTAGTAAGAAAAAAAGAATGATTTTATTTAGAATTATTTCAAAGATTTCAACATTGATTCTTGGTTTTTTCATGAAAATCGGAGGTATAATCAAAAGATTGATACGTAAAATTAGGAAAGCTAAACCTTTGACTTTGGCACGGAGGTATTTGAAACAAAAAATTGGTGTTTCAATTATTGCTGGTAGTATTCTTGTTGCGTTTATTTTTTTGATTCTTTTGCTTTATTATGTGTTTTCAACAGGTGTTGGTGGACTTAGTTGGACTTTTTTGACCTCATATCCTGCTCCTGAACCTGAAAGAGCAGGTATCCTCCCTGTAATCCTTGGGTCCGTTTATCTTATGTTGTTGACTATACTTATTGCTGCGCCTATTGGTATTGGTGCTGCTATTTATCTGAATGAGTTCGCTAGGGATACGAGGTATACCAGGTTTTTACGTCGGATTATTCAGAATCTTGCGGGTGTTCCTTCTATTGTTTTTGGTCTTTTAGGTTATTTCTTTTTTGCTCATTTTTTAGGTTTTGGCATGAGTCTTCTTTCTGCAGGTCTGGTTTTATCGATTATGATATTGCCGATTATTGTTGTGGCTACTGAAGAGGCCTTGAAATCTGTACCAGATAGTTTCCGTGAGGCAGCCAGGGGTGTTGGTTCTACACGTTGGCAGACCGTGCGTTATCATGTACTACCTTATGCAGTCCCTGGTATTTCCACGGGTTTAATTTTATCATTATCCCGGGGTATTGGTGAAACCGCGCCTATTTTGTTTATTGTTTCATATTTTGGTAAAACTGCTCCATCTGGGATATTAGATGGTTTTATGTCTCTTCCATCTCAAATTTATTACTGGGCGCAGCATGCTAATCATGATTTTCAGACTCTTGCTGCTAGTACGATAATTGTTTTGCTTTTTATTCTCCTCAGTATGAATGCTGTTGCGATTGTTATCAGGCAAAGAGCTCAAGCTAAGAGGGATTGGTAAAAATGAAAAATAATAATAATAATAATAATACAAAAATTGAAGAATTTGAGAAACTAAAAGGGAATATCCAGATAAAAAACGTTAATGTCTACTATGAGAATAACCATGCGATAAAAAATGTTTCAATGAATATCAAAAAGAAACATGTTACAGCTTTTATCGGCCCTAGCGGATGTGGTAAATCAACATTGCTCCGATGTTTAAATCGTATGAATGATGAAATCATAGGTTGTAGAACCACAGGTTCGATATATTGGAGTGATATTGATATCCTCAGCAGGGATGTTGACCCGGTTCCGTTAAGACGCAGAGTTGGCATGGTCTTTCAGAAACCTAATCCTTTCCCAAAATCAGTTTTTGATAACATTGCTTATGCTCCAAGAATACATGGTATCAAAGAGAGAAAAAAATTAGAGAAAATCGTTGAAAAAAGCCTGAAAGATGCAGCTTTGTGGAAGGAGGTAGGAGACCGTCTTGGTGACTCAGCTATGGGTCTCTCAGGTGGGCAGCAGCAAAGACTTTGTATCGCAAGAACACTAGCAATTGAGCCACAGGTGATTCTAATGGATGAACCCTGTAGCGCTCTTGATCCTATAGCCACTGCAAAAATAGAGGATTTGATAAATGAATTAAAGAAGAATTATACTGTTGTGATCGTTACTCATAATATGCAGCAGGCTGCACGTGTAAGTGATTATACAGGATTCTTTTACCTTGGTGAATTAATTGAATATGGTGAAACTAAACAAATATTTGAAAAACCCAAGGAGGAACTAACTGAGAAATATATGACTGGGAGATTTGGATAAAAGAGGTGATAAAAATATGGTTGAAAAATTTCATAAAGAATTAGATGAACTAAAAAAAGAAGTAATAAAGATGGGAAGACTAGCAAAAGAAATGTTACAGAAATCAGTAGAGTCTTTAAAAGAATTAGACAGTGAAAAAGCTCAATGGGTTCTTTCAAAAAAAGTCGATATAGCTGAGATGGATGACAAGATAGAGGACAGAACACTTCGTCTTATAACATTGTATCAGCCGATGGCAACTGACATGCGGACAATAGCATGTATCCTAAAGATGATTACTTATCTTAACCGTATTGGTAGATACGGAAAAGATATTGCAAAATTTGTGAGTGAATTTGAAAAACAGGGTCATGTGAAAAAACTAATCAGCATTCCCCATATGGCAGAAATAGTGACAGGGATGATAGATGATGCACTTTTAGCTTTTGAAAAAATGGATGTTTCCAAATTCAATGATTTCATAGACCGAGAAGAGAACGTGGATGATTTAAGATACTCGATCTTTAGAGAATGCCTTAGTTATATGATGGAAGACCCAAAGGTGATCTCACGTTGCACATACTACATCATGATCGCGCGTTATCTTGAACGTTGTGCGGATCACGCTTGTAAAATCGCTGAAAAAATCTGCTATATGGCTACAGGTCAACGTGTAGAAATTGACTGTCGTGAGGATACATCAAAAGCTTGTTTTGCAGGTGTTAAAAAATAATTATGCATTTTCTATTTTCATCTCTTAATTCAGGCTCTAAAATCTCTTCTTTTGATTTTTATTTTTTCTTCATATTATCTTTATATCTTTTAATATCCAAATCTTCTCTCATATTCTTTATGTGGAAACCACTCTAAAATGAGATTTAAAATCATGAGTTTATCCTCAAAAATTGAATAAATAAGTCTCCATGCATCTGGGAGATCATATTTCCAAAGATTTTTAATCTGATATTTTGTGATATACCCTTTTGGCCAGAGTTTCCTTGGTATTTTTATTCCGCACATTGGGTTTTTCTTTAAATCAGATATTGCTCTTTCGATAAAACTGTAAACTTGTTTATCTTCATAATCTCCATTTTTTAACTTTTCGAAGTTCTTTTCTAATTTAGGACTTGCAAAAGCAACATAGATTGGTTTATCGTTCATCGTAATTTCACACTGGAGGATTTTATTTTTTTGATCATCTCTGGGTTCCATGTCCAAATGATTCTTCCATCTTTATCTATCATGATTTTGCCAGATTGTTCTAGGTAATCGATTATTATGCAGTATGTTTGGTACATTACTTTTTTTGGTAGCGCTTTCCATAGTTCTGTTTTTTTTGGGTAGTCCATTTTTTGTATGGTTTCTTCTACCATTATTATTGTATCTAGTTGTGGGTAGTGTATTTTCTTTGTCATCTCGATAAACCTATTATATATATTTATATAACTCCCGTATTTAAGATTTTTGTTCAAATTTGTCATATTTATCAAATCTACATATTGTAAAAACAGGTTTATATACTTCAATAAGGGATCATTAAAATTATTAATAAAAATATAATAATAAATTGTTATACATTTTTATATAACTCATAAACATAGATATAAAATAAACCATAATAAACCTGTTTGTCGTTTTAGGGTTTGTTATGTTGGCTACGGATTTTCAGCTAGGAGTCTGGAATGCTTGGGTTCTGGTTTTGTTTTATTTTTTTGTTTCGATTCTCCCATTGTTTTTTAAGAGGAAACAACGTGATCTAGCTGGTATCAGCCCGGTTAATGTCGAAAAAAATGTGTATGCTCGTGTGAACTATTGGATTAGTTTCATACTTTTTATTTTGGTTTTTATAGTTTCAGTTTTTATCCCAATGAGAGTCTATAGTTTCTGGTTTTATCCCGGTATGGTTTTGTATGTTGTTGGAATGTTTTTTATTGTTTTCGCGATCCATAGTTGGGTGATCACGCCGGAGGGGGATCTTATCACAGGTGGTATTTATCGTTTTTCTCGTAATCCTATGTATGTTTCTATGTTTTTTACTCATGTTGGTATCGGCCTGGTTTGTGTCTCATGGGTTTTTATGTTGCTGACATTGGTTTATATTGTTGTCACAATGATCCTTGTGGGTTACGAGGAGGATTTTTGCCGTAAAAGGTATGGTAAATCGTTTGATAGATATCTAGCTATGGCTCCTAGGTGGTTTGGTATTGGTAAAAAAAGGTAGGTTTGCCTCCCCCAATGTTTTTTTTTAGATTGTGGAAGATTCGGATAAAAAAAAAGATCACTTTTTGTCACTTAAAAATGTAATAATTAATAAAACGTTATAACTGGTATTTTGTTTTTATTGGACGTTAAATAACATAAAATTTTGTTAATATTTTCATAAATGTTTTATATTATAGCTTTTATACATGTTCTTCAATCTTGATTTAATAAAGGGGAGGAAATAATAATATGAAAGGGAAAATAATACCAATTTTTATAATGACGCTGTTGATAGCAAGTACTTTTGCTGGATCTTTTGGAATTATATCAAATACTATGTTAACAAACATAAAAGATATAGACCGCTCAACCAATTCTGTGACTAATACAAACGATTTATCGACTATGTCATTTGGTGATTGGCCTGCAGGAGTCGAACTTGTTTCTGAATTCAGTAGTGGTTCTAGCTATATAAGCAATGATTTAAGCGACTATTCATCAATAGCCGTAGACAAAGACGGTGGGGTACATGTCGTTTGGGAAGAAAATACTGACACTGGCTGTGCAGGTGATGATAAAGATATTTATTATAGATATAGGAATCCAAATGGTGTTTGGTCATATTACTCTATAGTTTCTGAAGCATCTCCTTGCCAGAGTAGCGCCAGCTCAAATAATCCATCAATAGCTGTAGATAACAATGGCGGCGTTCATATTGTCTGGTCAGATGAATCTGATGATCTCTGTGGTAGTGGTAGTGATCAAGATATCTTTTATCAATATAGACATCCCGCTGGTGGATATGGCCTTGGAATTCAACTTGTTAGCATTCAAAGTAACAGTAATTCTATTCTTCCAAAAATAGCAGTTGATGATGATGGCGGAAAGTATGTTACTTGGGTAGAATACGGAGGAGACATGGATGTCGTTTTAAGATATTGTGACTGCGCACCTGGTGAAATCTGGGATACAAGCACTAAAAGTATTATTTCTAGTGGTAGCGACGCTAAGTCAAGTAGACCCTCAATAGCATTAGGTGGAGGAGTACATGTTGTCTGGGAAGAATGCGACTCTGATTATGGTGGCGGTGACACAGATATTGTTTATTCTACAAGCATTGATAACGGTGCAACATGGAACGATGCAGAAGTTATTTCCACTGAAAGTAATGGAAATTCCTATAGCCCCTCGATAGGCTTTAGCTGTAATAATCTTCATGTAGCATGGCAAGATTATTCAAATTATGCCGGCTGTGGTAGTGACCCTGATATTTTTTATAAACAAAAACAACTCGGAGATCCCTGGCCTGCCTCTACTAGTATTGTATCTCATAGCAGCAATAGTCTATCATTTCGACCAGCCTTAGCATCAGAAGATCACATTACATTTGTTGCATGGGCAGACGATACGGATACAGGAAGTGGTTCAGATAGAGATATTTTTTATTCAAAAAATTCTTATGCAAATCCTAATGTTTGGGTTTCTCCAGAGATTGTATCAGTCGATAGCAACACTGAATCATCTCATCCAGCATTAGCAGTAGGCGACGGTAAAGTACATGTCTCTTGGACCGATGCAACTGAAACAGGTTATTATGAGGACAGCGACGCCGCCCAAGACAAAGATATCTATTACAATGCAAACGTACCATTTGATGCTGATGTTATGATGAAGAAAAGAGTAAAAGATACAAGTACCGGAGATTGGGTTACAGAAACTAGTGCATGTATAAACGAAATTGTCACATTTAAATTATTAATTTATAATGATGGTGAATGTGAACTTGATAACTTCCTTATAGAAGATACATTACCCCCCGGTCTTGAATATGTAACAGGAAGTACAACTCAGCCAGGTGAACCTCAAATCAGTGCCAGTGGTAACCTCTTAACCTGGTCCTTTGGATTAGTGCCAGGTATTCAACCAGGTCATGATTATCCAATTGAATTCCAAGCTAAAGTAACAAGTTTAGGCCAAAAAAAGAATTGCGTTAACATTGAAGCCAACTGGGGAATTGTTCCAGGTCTTACTGAAACCACATCTGAGGATTGCGCCAAAGTCCGTGGAATCGATTGCAGCGGATGTGTCGACGTCAATACCGATCTAACTTGTCCACCGATAGCATGGTGGCCTTTAGATGAAGATGATATGGGAGCTGATATCATTGGTAACCATGATGGAACCCCAGGACCAGGGACTTGCGGTCCACCCATATCTGTCCCAGGTAAAGTAGATGAAGCCTGTAGATTTAAAAGATATCAAATTGGAAATCCAAATCACCCAGGAGTAATTCGAGTATACAATGATCCCCTTGTAGAAATAGGAGAAGGTGACTTCACTATCGACGCTTGGGTATATCCTGAAGATATAAGTGGAGCAACAACATCCCCATGTGATTATATTGTTGGCCATTGCCAGAATAGAACTATTGTATCTAACAGGTGCCAGAAAACTCAAGGTATAACATTTTTTGTAAAAAATGAAAACTGGGATTCAAATACAGAAAGCTGGGGGTCTATGAGACTAGCATTGGAAATGACTAGTGAATCACTTGGTCCTTATGATGAAGCTCCAGTGTTTCTATCTGATCCCAATGTCGTCGAACTTGAAAAATGGCAACATGTTGCAGTAACTATTTCAAGAGAAGGACAAACCCCAATTGGAACATTTTATAAAAATGGTGACGAGATCGGTACCTTTACACCTGAACTAGGCATCCTTTACGAAGACACTTATGTACAACTGGAACCAGCTCTCGATATCGGACATGGGGGAGGAACCGATGGCTGTAACTGTATAGACACAGATGACGGCTACTGCAGTTGTACAAACAGCTATTTTAATGGACGACTTGATGAAGTTGAAATATTTGACTGCTGCCTTTCACAAGACAGTATAAAAAGGTTATATATTGCAGATTCAGAGGGCAAATGTAAACCAGGTAAAGGAGATCTTCAATGCAGTGGAACCCTGAGATGGTCTAAAATAGATCCTGGAGAAACCGTTACCAGTGACCTCACAATAGAAAACATAGGTGGCCCCGATTCAAAACTAAATTGGGAGATAGAAAGCTACCCAGAATGGGGTACATGGTCATTTAAACCATCCAGCGGAGAAAACCTAGGCACTGAAAAAGTTCAAAACGTGAAAGTAACCGTAACTGCACCAGACGAAAAAGATAAATTTACTGGAGAAGTAAAAATTGTAAACACTGATGACTCAAGTGATAGTTGCACTATATCAGTATCTCTTTCTACACCAAAAAACAAAGTTAAAACATTCAACCTACCAATATTCCATTTACTAAATAACTATCCAATGATCTACAGACTACTAACAGATATTCTAAAAATCTAAAAAATAAATTTTTTTCTTTTTTTTATTTTCTATTCCCATTGATAGACTATCTTAAATTATAAGTTAGAATATCAATCTACATAGAATGTTATCCGTGGAGCCCAACCAAATGTGTTTTCATCAGTTTTCGATGAATAAGCCGTACTATAGGTTAAAACTCTAACATCGGAATCACCAGATATCTTAGTCTCAACTGTAACCTTCTGGCTTTTATATAAATTATAACCAACCCGCGGGCAACTTGCCATACCAGTCTGATCTGTTACAGGATTAAAACTAAAAGTTTCACCGCCAGTCTTCCTAATGGTAAAACTCACAGTTACACCAGAAACAGGAGAGACACCAATGTCTTCCCTTTTTAGAACAGTCACACCAGCGTCAACACTTACCTCAATTTTTTGACCAGAATCATCAAACATGCTACCTAACAACTGCTCTTCAGATTCAAAACATCCACAAAATGTAACAGTTATAAATATAACAATCAAACCAATTATTATTACTTTTTTGTTCATATTTTTACTCCCCCAAGTAATGAATGTTATAATAAACTCTACTTTTAAATCTTTTTCCCTGGAAAGTAATGGTTTTAATAGTGATATCCAACATTTTTTAATGGAGTCACATACAATATAAAAAAAGATTAATTGTCACCTAATTTTATAAATTATATCGTTAATCAACGATTTTTGCAACGTTAGTATAATATAGTACCTGATGCTATAATATTATATAGGTAAATGGTAAGGGGGTAGAAAAACATGAAGAAGAGGTATATTGCATTTTTTATAGTTGTAATGATGCTGATGTTACCACTGTCAACTGCTACTAAAACAGCAGATATTGATAACATAACCCAGGAAGAAGATGTAGAAATCCCAAAAATTGTTGTAACCTCTGAGGAGAAAAATGAATTAAAAAGTTTCATTGAAGAAAAATTTGAAGGAGAAGATAAAACCGAAGCATATAATCTTCTAAATAGAATAATTAACACAGCCTTAGAAGTTGATCTCGGTGAACTTTCAGATGCATCAATACTGTATATTTATAATCCAATCCCTGAAGAAGAACTATATGGTGTAACAACTGCAAACGAGTTAGATCAATTACTTAATGATTATTGGGGTTTAACACCTCAAGGTTTTATTCAGAATCTTTTTGGTGAACTAATAATTAAAATAATCAACTTCATAAAAGCCAGACTAGGCTGGGTTTATCCTTTATTTGATGGTTTTACTTCTCTTTTTTATGGCGGTATAACACTTTTTGTTGATATAATTAAACCCGCAGTTCTAGTAATTGCTGTTTTATTTGTAGGTTTAGTAAATCAAATTCTTTATGCTCCTAAAATTGTCGCTGATGCAATAGTAGAATTATTCCAACAAAACTATCAAGAGTTCGACACGATTTTAACTACTTTTGCTACTCAGTTCACTGGAGATCTATCAGCCTTAATCGGTGGAGTAAATGCATTAATATATCATCCTCAACTCAACAGTTATCTAACCGAACTTCAAGAGTATATAGACTGGTTCGGTGGAGAACCATGGAAAGACCAGATACATATAACTGGTAAGATTACCACATTATTAGGTGAACCCAGAGAAGGTTTAGTAGTCACATGTGGAGAAGGATCAGATACAACAGATAGCAACGGACAGTTTGGATTCCACATCGATGTTACACCAAATACTGATTCATTCCCACAGAATCAATACTATGGCATGCATTACTGTCTGATCACTGTTACAAACAATGGTAATGTAAAAGCACAGTCCTTAAAACTACTGTCATATTCTTTCTCAGGTGGAGAGATAAACTGGTTGTTTTTAGTACCCGAGATTCGGCCAAAGGACACACATGTTTTTTCATCTATAACAGAGAGAATTAACAATCTACTAACTAGGATACTATCATTTTTCCCCAATGTTCTCAGAAACATAAACATTCTTTCAGCATGATCCTCAGAATCAACGATTAAAGAATCCAGAATACCTCTTCATATTTTTTTATTTTAAACCCAATTCTTCAGTGTAAACCTCTTTCATTCTGAATTTCTGTATTTTTCCTGTAACAGTCATCGGGAATTCATCAACGAATTTAATATACCGCGGGATTTTCTGATGAGAAATCTTACCATGACAATAATTCTTTATATCAGCCTCAGTAACACTGGATTTCTTCCGTATTTTTATCCATGCCGCGATCTCCTCACCATATTTCTTATCAGGAACCCCAAAAACATGGACATCAACTATATCATCATGAGTATGAAGATATTCCTCTATCTCCCTTGGGTAAATATTTTCACCACCACGTATTATCATATTCTTCAGACGACCAGTGATACGGCAATATCCTTGTTCATCCAGTGCTCCTAAATCCCCAGTATGTAACCATCCATTCTCATCAACAGCTATCTTAGTTTCAATAGGTTTGTTATGATAACCTCTCATCACCTGAAAACCCCTAACACAAATCTCACCTTGACATCCAAATGGTACAACCCTACCGGTATCAGGATCAATAATTTTTATCTCCGTATGCTGCAATGGTTTACCCACTGTTTCAACACGTATCTCCACAGGATCATCAAACCGTGTCTGATTAGTAACAGGAGACGCCTCAGTGAGACCATAACAGATAGTGATATCCTTTATACCCATTTTTTCCCTAACCTTTTTCATCAGCTCGATCGGACAAGGCGCACCAGCCATAATACCAGTTCTAAGAGTAGAAAGATTTATTTTATCAAACTCAGGATGCTCAATCTGAGCGATAAACATAGTCGGAACACCATGCATAGCTGTACATTTCTCCTTCTCCACGGCCTTAAGAGTAAGCAATGGATCAAAAAACTCATTAGGAATAACCATAGTGGCACCATAATTCACACATAACATGTTTGATAAAACCATACCAAAGCAATGATAAAAAGGAACAGGAATACAAAGTCTATCCTTATGTGTAAACCTTAGGTTTTCACCAACGAAATACGCATTATTTATAATATTATGATGAGTTAAACTAGCACCTTTAGGAAAACCCGTAGTGCCAGATGTGTACTGTATGTTTATAACATCATCCGGGTCTAAATCCTTCTGAAGATTTACTAGTTCCTCATTTGACACCATTTTTCCCTTAACAAGAACATCATTTGATGTATACAAACCTGGTCGTCCTTCTTTACTCAAAATTATAACATTTTTAAGATAAGGGAATTTAAAGGAATGAAGCTTCCCAGGCATTTGCTCCTTTGCCTCCGGAAAAACATTGTAAAACATTTCAAGATACTTCGAAGATTTAAACTTCTCAATAAGAATCAAAGTTTGACATTCAGAATCCCTAAGAACATACTCGAGTTCATGTTCACGTAAAGCCGGGTTGATAGTAACTAGAACTGCTCCGATCATCGCAGTTGAAAACTGTGTTATAACCCACTCAGTATAATTAGTCGCCCATATGCCAACGCGATCTCCTTTTTTAACACCCATATGCATAAGACCTTTAGCAGCCCCTCTACATATCTTATAAAAATGCTCATAAGTGTATCTTTCATTCCTCCAGACTGCTACAATAGCATCGTTATCAGGATAATTATCCGCTGCATGTTTCAATCGATCTCCAATAGTCGACCAGATCAAAGGTTTTTCAGAACCATTATGCATATAACTAGGTTTTATCGTATCATCCTTCGAAGGCATATTTTCACCCTTGGAAAAGTTTCAAAAATTATTTTTTTAAAATGAAACCCCAACCCAAGAATACAGAAACTAATCTTTAATTTTTTGATAGGCAATCTAATTTTAACCAGAACGTATATGTATAACATTTGTTATAAAAAATATCATTAAAGAAACATTTAAATCCACATAAAAGATTTAAAAGCTATAAGGGAGGAAAAATAATTTGAAAAAAATAAATTGTATCTTAATCTGTATGCTGTTGATAATAACCGCCATCCCCGCATTGGGTTTAACTCAAGTGAATAAAAATCAAAATAATATCACACTTGCTTCTGATAAACCAGATCAACAATCTACAACAATCACCTCAGCTAAGGCAATAGGCGGAAGTGATGAAGAACTAGCTCAATCATTTAAACCACAGCTTCCAACATTAACCAGAGTAATCCTTCGTTTTAAATCAACTGGAAGCCCAGAATATGAATATTACTATGTTTATATCAAACAAGAATATAATTCAGGTACATCTTTAAGATCGGCTCACATAAACAGTGATACATTAGTAACTGGCACTAATACAGTTGAATTTGATTTCCCAGATATAAGCGTAACACCTGGAAATCTTTATTACATCGTTGTCAGAGGAGTAACTCCATCTGGTTATTCATCCTCTGTATATTGGTGGTATGGATCCCCTAACCCATATCCAGATGGTGACGCATGGTATGAACACCCTGCATCTGGATGGAACTATCTACAGGATGGCCCAGTGAAATGCGATTATTGTTTCACAACATATGGCATGGAAAATCAACCACCAAATAGACCATCATGCTCATATGACAGTATCAACGATGAACTAGTAGTCACTGCAACGGATCCAGATAATGATCAAATAAGATACGGTGTTGATTGGGATAAAGATGAACCCATAGCCATAGATCAATGGACAGGTCTAGTATCAAGCGGCACAGAACAAAGAATAAACTGCGGTGGCAGAACAGGAGCAGTATATGTAATAGCAGAAGATGAACACGGTGCACAAAGTAGCCCAGCAACAGTTAAACCAAAACCTAAACACTACATTAGCAGACCATTACTAGAGTTACTACATAAAAATCTACGTTTTCTAGAAATATTAAAAACCATATTATTAGACATATAATAACCGAAAGATAACAAATAAATCAGGTTATCTACCCTTTTTTTCTTTTTTTTAAATACATAAAGTTTTAAACACTATTCATGTTTTTCTCATTCCATCTGCAGGGGTAGCCAAGCCTGGTCAACGGCGATAGACTCAAGATCTATTCCTGAAGAGGTCCGCGGGTTCAAATCCCTCCCCCTGCACTATTCTATTTTACACTATAGAAACCCCAGAAAATATAAGTTCTATAAATCAATATGATATCACTAAGGAAGGGGAGAGTATATGGAGAAAAAAACAAAAAAATTTGATTTTTATGTTGTTTTGTTACTAATACTTGGCTTAATATTTATTTTAATAGGGATAGGGCTATTGTATATGGGAGAAACAGTGACCAATTCAGTGAACCAGTTAAACGAATTAGTTGATGAATTAGGTAATCCTTTTGAGAATATCGGTTCAGTTAATACTAATATTTTAACGTATACTTCACCACATTACAATCCCTATTTAATTTTATATTTTAGAATCCCCGCGATAACATTATTCATATGTTCGTTTTTAACATGTATAGCAGCATATTTTTTACATAATAAAAAAAGACAGAAACTAGTATACATAGGAATAAACACATCGCTTTTTGGAGTAATACTCTCGTTTTATCTTGTTATCTCTACAATAATCTATTTTAGTTGGGTGTACATAAATGTAATGAGAGATTTAACAGGTGATAATATCATGTGCTCAGCACTCAACATATCACTCCTGATAATTGTAATCGTAGCAGTGATAATTATACTGCTATCAAGAAAGCATACGAAACGTTTCCTTGAGAAATGTTATAAGAAAATGTAAAACAAAATTTTTAAACCAATGTGCATTAACCACAGTCATTATGATAGAACTATTCCTAGCAGTCTTCATACCACTATTCATCATAGTAAACCCATCATCAACATTAGCACTTTTTTCAGCGATAACTAGCAACTATAGTAAAAGAGACAGGAAAAAACTTGCAAAAAACGCAGCAATATACGCAGCAATACTACTCATAATATTCGCAGTAGCAGGATCAGCAATATTAGAATACCTCGGCATAGAAATCTATTCTCTAAGAATCGCTGGGGGAATACTACTCGTCTTCGTCGGGCTTGATATGACACGCCGAGGGCAACAATTCGGTGAATCACCACCGGGGGAAGAACATAAAGCAGACTATGCACTAGTACCACTAGCAATGCCATCTCTATCTGGACCTGGCGCAATAACGGTAATAATAGTAAGCATGAAAAACCTAACAGCAACAAACATCCATTGGGGTATAGCAATAGGAATAGCAATAGTAGCAATACTTCTCACAATGCTTATCACATTCCTTATTTTTTTAAGTTCTACTTATGTCATAAAAGTTCTCGGGAAAAAAGGCATGGATGCCTTCACACGCGTCATGGGACTATTAACAGTAGCCATAGCAATACAGTTCATGTTCACAGCCATAGAAGGATGGCTAATAGCAAACGGATTTTTATAATAAATTTTTTTTTATGAATAAAGTTTTACAGCATTGACATCGATAGGAACACCAATAGAATTAGCAATAGAAGAACACTTAGTACGAAGGAGATAAACAATCGGATGGTAACTAGTCTCAGAAAAAGACTCGTAATTAGCCATACCTTTACAGATAATCAGATCAGCCTGCTGTAATTTTTTTTCAAGATCCCTTGGCATCTTTTCGAAATCAACACCAACAGCAAAACAACCTGTGGTAAGAATCTCATCGACAACCTCATCAAAACCTAACTCTAATACATCCTCCATAGTAGCATCACTGAGGATTTTCTCACCCTTAACCACCAATGTCAAAAAAATATCGGGAAATGCTTTTTTAAGCTCCCTACAAAGTATTTTATCAAAAACAATCTCACCACAGTTATCAGTAAAAAGTAAAACATTCTTGGATTTTTTAAAAATCTTTTTAGTTTTTTCCACATCATCATAACCTAAACCCGCTTCTATAGATTTATCAAAAATATTATACAAATCATCAGGTGTTTTACTACCACCCCGGATGCCGAAATCAAGTGTGTTGCCCACGATGGAGCAAATCATACTCATCCTTAAAGGATCATCAGATTTTCTGACAAGTTCCTCAACCCGTGGAACAAGTTTAAGAGCAATCAAATTGCTCTGCTGTTTAAGATTCTTATAAGGATCATCATCCCCCAAAGTTTCATATGCTATCTTATGAAGCCTAGTAGCAATGGTAGCACTGCAATGATTTGGGTTATACAACTCGGATAGGGTTTTACAAGCATTCTTAATAGTTCTAGTAATAACCTCTTTATCTTTCGTGCTTTGCTCTGCCTCAAAGATTATTCTTTTAATCAGGCAAGGTACACACTCATATTGTATTTTCATAAACAAAAATGTGAAATTAAAAACATGTATTATAGTCTTACTAAAAACATACGTTTTAATAGACAGATAAATATTTATAACTATTAATATATATGTCTTGAAAAAGGGAAAAGGAAAGGATACCCATGAAAAAGAAAAAAATTATACCGTTACTCATCATATTTTTATTACTTATAAGCACAACAACAATATCAGCAATATCAATCCAAAAACAAACAAAAAAATTACAAAAAACAAATGAAAAAACCGAAGCAAACACGTTCAGTCCATCATGGGT
>Ga0272441_10006963_pt1 | contig 18631 bp, 28 predicted proteins | sample SSMProp6N_FD_193582 | JGI IMG/M metagenome (GOLD analysis project Ga0272441, IMG submission 193582) | Marine sediment archaeal communities from Little Sippewissett salt marsh, Falmouth, MA, United States - SSM-Prop-6N | ecosystem: Environmental > Aquatic > Marine > Wetlands > Sediment ... | reverse complement strand
AACAAATTAAATGCAGATGGATAATTAAAAAAATAATATGAGTATACAATTATTATTTCCATTTGACAATGCAAGCAATTATCAATTTGATACAAATAAAATTGTAGTTTCAGGCGGGAAAGTTTCATTGAAAATTGTTGATTTTCCTGATCAAGAATTTAATCAGCCCTTTGATTCAGATTCCGGATTTACATATGATAATACAAAAGCAGAATTTACAGGCGGGAAGGTACAGCAAAAAAGTCAAGTTCCGGCGAATGCAACATTTGGCGCAACATATACAAATGATATAAATGGAATATGGGGGGATGGCATTTTAACAGGTACGCCAATCGGCGGGGCAAGTGTAATATCAAATAGGTTGGATTTATCGAATAATGATATTAGATATGTCAATTATGATGCAAATGGAAATGCAGATAGCCAGCAAACAATAACAATTAAAGGAAAATATACATTTAATTATACCGGATCTGCGCCCGCAACCAATGAACTTTTTTGCATTACAAAAGAAAATGGAAGCTTGATCAATTTAATAAGATTATATCACACATCAACTATGTTATTTTGGCAAATATACGATCAATCGGGCGCATCTATTTTATCCCAGTCGGAAACTTTTTCACCCGTAGTAGATACGCAATATGAAATTGCATTGTGTATTGATCTTGATACACCCGCAACCCGGCTTTTTGTTGATGGCGTGCAGTTAGGATCCACGAATACATCCGGCGGGATTAGAAGTGCGGATATTGGATTGCTTCGCATCGGTTCGGATAGGTCAGGAATACAAAAGAGCAATTTATATTTGGAAGATTTTGTTGTATATAATAATATACAGTATGTTGCGAATTATACTCCGGGTTATACTTTGCCGGAATATAAGTTTCCGGCATCTGATATTATATGCCCCGAAATGGAGTACACAGGGGTTGGAACTTTGCAATTATTATCTGCATTTACTGTTATTGATGCAAATACTCCGAAATATACAATACAGGTTGGAAGATCCGGGGATTATTTATATTGGAATGGATCCGCATGGGTTGTTTCAGATAATACATATGAACAAGCGAATGATGAAGCAACATTTAATGCAAATTGTCAATCCCTTGATATTGAAGGTGAGGTTTACGGTCAATTCAGAATATTTTTTAATGGAAATAATGATTCACAGCAAAGCGTATCTGATTTAACCGCAACGGTTACAGGTCAGCAATATTGTACGGACAATCCAACCATTGAAGGAAATACAACATGGCGGAATGAAGGGCTTGATGGATTTATTGAAACAGCAACAAAAACCGGAAGCGATGAAATAAAATATATATTGAAAAAGGGTGATTCCTATTATTATCATGATGGCGCGGATTGGGTTGTATCCGATCAAACATATGCGCAATCAAATACAGCAAGCGAAATCGAAGCGAATAAAGCATCATTTACAGATTCAGCAGTTGTTTCGCAATTTAAAGCATTCCTTCATTCTGAAGATGGAACATCAACCCCCGAAATTGATCAGCTTGAAATTAATTATGATTATGCGGGATCAACGCCGGATACAATTGAAACTTGTATTGTTTCCGGATATGTCAGGTATGCTGATTCAGATTATAATCAATTATCAATTACGATCAAGATTGATTCCCCATCGGTTAAATATAAAAACACAACAAGAATATATCAAGAAGATATTTCCGTTACGCCGAATTCAATCGGGTATTGGGAAAAAGAATTGATTGAATGTGAAAATATGGAGGGAGCACATAAATATATATTCACAATAAACGGAACAGAATATTTCCGAACCGTTCCGAATCAGGAAACCGCAAATTTTGAGGATTTGACATAATGTGCAAAAGCGTTGTTGAATTATCAAAATTCGGGCTTGGGAAAAAATGCTTGATCGTTGCGGGCGGAACATCCGTTAAAAAGTTCAGATTTGACAAGGTTCCGGAAGATTTTATAATATTCGGAATCAATTTCCAGTTCCCCGAAATGCTAAAACATTGGAACAAAAAGTTTCATTTCAGATTATATACTGATAAATCATTTTCAGATTTATCGCAATATATGGATTTTGAGGATTCAATATTAATCGGGCATAAGCCAACAAGATCGAATGATGCAAATCTTTTATCCCCAAAAGCGCAATACTGGTTCAATGAAACAGTAATTCAAACGGAACGGGATTCTTGCTATTATGCAATTAATATATGTCATGATATAATGAAATTCGATAAAATATATGTTATCGGGCTTGATGGGTATGCAGTAAACGGGATTTATCATTATTGGCATGATAAATTCATATTAAATGATACAGAATATAAAATACATCCTAACGAAAAAAAAATGATGGACAAATGCCAATTTGAAAGGATGTTAAAATATTATTATGAACTGGTTAATTATCACAATGTATATAATTGCAATTTCAAAAGCAAGATCAAAACATTTTATTTCAAAACGCCCTGGGGGGATGAATGACAAAACAGGAAATTCTTCAAAATAGATCTGAAGCAATAACCTTTGAAAAGTATATTGACAACCTTCAAATCATTCCAACATCCGCAACCGTAACAATAACGGATTCCGAAGGAAATGATCTTCCGGATCCCGTTATTGATGCGGTATGCTCTATTGATTCATACGGCAAGATCAGTTATACATTATCCGCAACAAATACAGCGGATCTTGGAGAAAATTTCACAGCCGAATTCAAATATATATATAATACCGTTGAATATCTGCAACGCATATTATTTAATATCGTAATAAACAGATTAAATATAATTATAACTGATCAGGATTTGATTGACGATTATTCACAGCTACGGGAATATTATTCCCCGATCAATGGCGAAGTTTCATCTATTGGGGATATAAACGAAATCATTGACGGGCGAAATTTTAACGGACAAAAAGATTATTGGAAGGGCGGACATATAAAGATATTATCCGGAACCATAAAAGATTTTGATGTAAAAGTAACGGCATTTGATGAAACATCCGGAACGTTCACATTAAAAAAATCAATGCCCGCCAATATTACGCAAGGCGATAAATTCATTGCATATAAATCATTTGAAAATGAAATATCCCGGGCATTTGATGAAATCAAGGATTATTTATCAACGCAAGGATTCCGCCCCGCATTGATCATGAACGATCTGCAATTAAAGGAAATTCATATAACATTATCAATTGCGAAGATCCTTCATGCAATAGGCAAGCGGGAACGGGATGCATATGAAGATTATATTAATAAATATTATTCGCAAAGGGCTTCATTAAAATTATTATACGATGAAGATGAAACGGGCAATCCGGCGGATGCAGTTGAATCCCGCCCCCAAACAACATTTTTACGGTAAATTATGGAAGGCATAAACATATTAATTGACAGGATTCAAAAGTTCGGGTATAAATACAAATCCGGGTTTTTCGATGATCAGGATGTTCCCCCGGGGATTGCGCATAAAACCTTTTATATACATCCCGCCCCGGCAAATGATGGAAGCCCGGAACTTGATTTATCTTCAACGGTAAATGTTCAAACGATCCGGGAAGAATTTACAGTGTATTTGCTTGATCTGCAAAAGAAAACAAATTTAAATCAATTTATAAATGATCGGAATCAGGTTGTTTCCGAAGTTCTTAAAAACAGGGGAGCGGATCGGATTCCCGGGGTTGTTAAAATACAAGTTGATAATATCCGGAATGGGGATACTGAATCATATTTAATTTCGCAAATGAATGTTGTTTTTACGGAGATTTTATCATAATGTATATTCAATATTTATGCAAAACACCTCAAACGGTTGCAGATCAAGGGGAAGAATATATTTTTAATTGCGATGAAATAAAAGAAATTCCGGATAAACTTGCAAAGTATTTATTGCAAAAACAAAGCGCATCATTTCGCCGGGCAAGGAAACCGGAAATAAAAAAAGCCGAAAAAATAATTGACAATCCAATTATTTCATATATAATGTATTTTAAAAGAGCATCGGAAAATGCTTTTAAAATAATGAATGAAGCATCGCCGGATGTAAAATGCGGAATATAAATAAAAATATAGGAGTAACAAAATGGCAGTTAGTGGATTAACTAGTTCAACAAATAACCTGGTATTATCGGGATGTTTTTTATACATCGACGATGATACAAATGCATCGGGCATTGTTTCAGCAGAAGTGTTAAATGCGGAAGCGGAACTTGCAGAACTTTTCGCAGGAAAAGGAATCAAGGTTTCCGTTTATAACAAGATCCGCAGATTCGCAATGAACATTGGATTCAATTTTCATGAAATCACCCCAAAAGCAATTGAAATTCTTTATGGCGGAACATATTCTTCCGGCGGGGGCGTAACAAAAGTTGAATACAAAGTAGGGATCGTTGAAAATGTTGCGCATCAATATAAACTGGTTGCAGAAAATGTTAACGGGCAGGATCTAACAATTACAGTTTATAACGGTAAAAATATCAATTACGGCGCGTTACCGCTTGATGGTGAAGATTTTACAAGCATGCCTTGTATAATAAAACCTTTTCCGGTCAATCCCGGGAACGCTGATGAAGTGCTTGTTGATATTGTTCTTGCTGATGCGTAAAAGGTAAAATATTTATATGGAAGGTATATATAATTTACCAGTTGATTATAAAATCGATGATATTGATATCTTCGCTTATAAAGGGGTAAAATTGCCCGGAACAAATATTGTTCTTCAACAATTATCCCCGTATGATTGGTTTTATAAATATCTTCCATATATGAATAAAATGCTTGCATTGCTTGATAATCTTTTTCCAGGTATAACGATCGGCGATGAACAATCAACGCTTGAATATAGGAATATAATTCTTGTTGCATTACAAAACAAATTGTTTCGAAGGCATTATTTCGGTTTATTAAAAAAACTGAAGGTTATAAAAGGAAGCATTAAAAAATTAATGAAATCAACAAAAATTGATTTATTCATTGATATATTTTTTTGCTTGTATCTGTTCAATACGGATGGATTAAAAAAAAAACTGAAGTTCCGGATCAATCAGGTCTTTACACAAAAGAATCAGATATCGGGGATTTCATCAACGAATGCCAAAAAAACCAATGGTTGCAAGATAGTCGAAAAAATAATCAGGCAACCGAAACACTTAAAAAAATAAAATATTCCTATCTTCAAATCGTAACGTTAATATATCGTCAAGCTGAAAACGATTATATTTCCGCACAAAATCAAGAAGCGGAAATGAAAAAAAATCAAGCATATTCAAAGCATGGATTGAAAAGAACAAAACTTGATCAATTACGGGAGCAATACAAGGTAAATTAAAATGCCGGATATAAATAAAAATGTCAATGTAAAAGTTCAATGGGATAACAAACAAGCTGATCGCGCCGTTAAAAATTTCGGAAAAAATATAGAAAATACCAAAAAGCAAAGTAAAGGATTTTTTAAAACTTTTCGGGAAAACTGGATCGGCGTAACGGCAATTGTTACCGGGGTGATTTTTGCGATTAAAGGCGTTATTAATAAAATGCAAGATTTTGTTGCAACCGCTGAACGCAAAAAACAGGCAATAAATAAATTAAGAGCAGTATCCCAAAATTTGGGGCTTGATTTTAAAGAAGTTGAAAGGGCAACGAAATCATTAACAAAAGATGGGCTTCTTGGATTGGCGGATGCATCGCAAGCCGTTTCAAATTTAATGGCAACGGGATTATCCCTTGATAAAACAATTGAATTGTTGCGGGTTGCAAAAGATAATGCAATCACGAATCGACAGGCGCATTTAACATTATCCGAAGCGGTTGTTAAATTTACTGAAGGGATCCGCAATGAAAATTCAATGCTAACGGATTCGGTTGGTATAACAAAAAATTATTCTGCTATATTAAAAGATGAAACGAAACTTCTTGGATTGAATGCGAATGAATTGACGAAACAACAAAAAGCGCAAATCATCGCAAATGGTTTTATAAAAGAAGGATCCGCCTTTATTGGGCAAGCTTCAAAACAAGTAAATGAATATACAGGGCAATCCGCAAAGCTTGCAAATACAACCGAACGATTGAAGGCATCAATTGGGGAGCGGTTAATTCCCGCATTCAAAGTTTTAATTGCATTATTAAATCCAATTCTTGAAAATTTAACAGATTGGTTTTCAACAAGCGTTGATCTTGAAGGCATTACGGATGATCTTATTGATATACAGGATGAATATAATAGCGTTATAAAAAATCTTGCTGATAATCAAAAAAATCTAACTGATCAGGAAAAATTATCGCTTGAAGTTCGCAAGGCGCAATTAAAACTTGATTTGCTTGATCAATTGGAAAAATTAAACAAGGCAAATATTAAGCTTCAAAATACAAATCGCGGGGGCATTGCCCTTGATAACGATCGGGCGCAAATTTTACGCTTATTGAATAACGAAGGTGAAAAAGCATTAAAAGTTTTAACGGATACGGATTTACGCGTTGTTGGATTAAAGCGGAACAATATTGATTTTAATAAAGTTCGGAAGGATTTTGCGGAAATAACAGCGAAGGCAAGTGAACAAACGGCAAAATATAATTTAAAATTAGCAAGCGAACGGGCGGGCGTTGCAAAACTTGCGGAAGCAATTAAAAAAGGAATTTTTGATAAAAGTATTCTTTCATCATTGACGGATGATTTACGAAAAAAAACGGAAGCATATCTTGTAAAACTTGAAAAAGAAGTTCAGGTAACAAAAGATATAACAACGGAAACAGGGGATCAAGCTGAAGCCGTCAAGCGATTAACGGAAGAACAGCAAAAATTGATTGATGCGTTGAAAGATGATGATTCGCAACGGATTGAAAACCGGATAAAAGCATATGAAAAATTATTACAATTAGTAAAAGGAAACGCCGAAGAAGAAGCCCTTGTTCAGCGTAAATTGACGGAATTATATAAAGAACAAGAAGAATCCCGCCGGAAGGGAAAAAAGAAAACAGCGGATGAAACTGTTTCATTATTCCGGAAGATATTCGGGGAACAGGAAAAGGAAGCAGAAAAAAGCGGATCCGCAATTGTTTCAATGTTCAATGACATTGCCGGGGCGGTTGTAAATTTAGGCGATGCGGTCGGGGATAAGGTCGGCGGATTAATTTCAAGTATAACTAGCGATGTTATGTCAGCAGTAAAGGTTGTTGAAGCATTCGCAAAAAGTACAGCGCAGGGGATCGTTGCATTAACAGTTGTTGCAATTAATAAAATCGCTGAAGTTATTCGTTTTAATAAAGACATATTAAAAAAGCAACAGGAAATTGATCTTGAACGATTGAAATCCGTTGAATTTGAAAAATTAAATATAACAATTGCCCGGCTTGAAAAAGAAAAAGAACTTGAATTAAAGGCATTTGATGAAAAAGCAGATCTTCGATTAAAGGATTTAATTGAAAATCATGAATATACAAAATTATTGGAACAGGAAGAATTAACAAGATATAATAGTTTAAGCGATGATGAAAAGAAAAAATATGATCTTCGCGTTCAATATGAAAAGGATCTATTAAAAGAACAGCAACGAATTGAAGCACAAAGGAATTATATTGAAGCGCAAAAAAATAAAAAAATAACGCTTGCGAAAAAAAAGCAATTTGAAATTGAAAGGCAAATTCGGATTGCTGAAATTGAAATATCCCGGGCAAATGCAATTGCAGGGGTAAAAGAAAAATGGTGGAGCGACAAGGATGATAAACTTCGAAACAGAATCAATCAAACATATGATGAATTAAAGGATCTTGTTAATTCACAAAGCTTTCCCGGGGCGCAACATGGGCGAAACGTTACCGAAGGCAGGGCATACAGAGTCGGGGAAGCCGGGGAAGAAGTATTTGTTCCAGGTGTATCCGGGCAAATCATTCCGCATAATAAAGTTCTTGATTCATTCCCGGCATTGCGCGGAATCGATGCATTCAGGAATCAAGGAACCGCAATTACGAACAGCACAACAAACAACAACGATCAATCAAGGAAGGTTTCATTTGCGGGCGCAAATATTACAATTGTAAGCGATAATATTGATAATATAGTTGAACAGCTTGAAAATTATGCAGAGGATAGGGGATCATTTTTTATGCCCCGATAAATAATATGAAAATAAAAGATTATATCAAAAATCAAATTGAAAATAGGATTATAATATATGATGAACGGAAACGATTAAAAGAAAAAAAGGAAATAGAAAAGGAACTTGAAAATCGATGTAATATATATAAAATATCTGAAAAAAAATATAATATGATGCATCATATATTAAAACCATTAAAAGCATATAGAGTTGAAAAAGATAAAATATATTATGTTGAAGGGAAAAAGCATCAAGAACGAATATTTTTCAAATGTATTCAATCAGGCGATTTAATCGTTCATTATAATTGTTTTAACAATGAAGATGTTTTTTCATTCGGGGGAACAGCAAAGCTTGTTCCTGAAGAAAAATTAACAAAAGGATTCGGGGAATAATATGGCGGATCGTATAGTATTGCATTTTAAACATACAAGGGTATATCTAAACACAAATGTTAATGAAGTTGGCGCGAATATTTCAACAACATTACGAACAGTTGAATCTCATAATGATTCAGATACAAAATATGTTAGGATGTATGGGGAAGATTATAAAGTTCGTTCAATAAGCGATGTATCATTGAATGCATTGCATCCGGGATTTGTGATCCGTTATGATTTTTATTCACAGGATACAAATACGCATTTCGGATATTGGGAAAGTAACGGATTTGTTCAAAGTTTTACACAGGATGAAACAATTCCGGGCGGATCCCCGGCGGAAAATATCAAAATGGTATTTGATTATACTGTGAATAGTTCATGCCGATCTTTTAGCGGGGATATAATAACATTAACAACCGATGTTGACGGGGGCGGATATCCGTTCGTATTGGGAACGGAAACAATTTCAAATATTTCAAATCCATTAAGCCGAACATATCAATATTTTTATTTTGCAAGATCGGGTTCATCATATTATGGAGCAACCCGGAAGCATGGCGGATATCGCCATACGCCGGATGGAACGGAACGAAAACCATATTTTGATATTGAATCGGCATATACTGCAATGAAGTCGGCGGGATGGCATAAAGTCGTAATCCTTGATAGTGAAACATACAATGAAGATCTTGATTTTGATGATGCATCAAGTTATATATTTTCAGCATTGGGGCAAACGCCGAAAATCGGAATTGAAATCGGCGCATCGGAAGAAAATAAAGCAAGTCAAGTTTATAATAATAATACTGCAACATATTTTAATGATGCGGGCAACGATTCAAGCGGATGGGGTTCATTTCATGAACCATATAAAACATTATCCCAGGCATCGGGGGGAAGCCTTGCTTGCGTATTGGGCGGAGAAAATTATACCGGAACAGCATTTGCAAATGCAACGCAATCAATTGGGGCAATTATGCCTGGAAATGTTGAAGCAGATGATGGGTATATTTTAACTTGTACCGGATATATGCTAATCGATCGAACAAAAAGGATTCAAAATGTTTCCATAACGGGGTATATTACGTTAGGGAACGGCGGATCAGGCGGAACCCCAACAATGCAAAATTGTACGGTCAACGGATATGTTGATTCATCATTTGCAAATAATTCAACGTTTTTATATACGAAGGTTACGGGAACAGGAATTAAAATAAATTTAACAAACGGATCAACAACAACCGTTTCATATTGTATATTATATAATTGCTCATATGGGATCGGATTCGGAAGTTCCGGTTCAGCGGTTGCAATAACAGTTGATATAACAAATACGGTTATATATGGCGCAACAACCGCAATCAGTTGGGATAATTTACAAGCTAATACAGTTACCGTAACATTAACCGCTGAAAACTTGACATTATTTAATAATACAAAAGGAATTAACATATCGCAATTTTGCGCAATAGCATCCGGGACATTTGATAATATAATCTTTAATAATTGCACAACCTGTATTGATACGGATATCAATCTTACAACGAATTATTGTAATTTTTATACATATACAACAAAAACAGCGGGTTCCGGGGTTGTAACAATTAATAATGAAATATCCGGGGATCCGAAATTGTGCCGAATTGATGAAGCCCCGTATTTTTGGGGATTGTCATTTGATTCAGTATGCATCAAAGCGGATGGATCTGAAAACGATATCGGCGCATTGATGGGGAATGCGAAGATCAGCGCAAATAATATTAATATAAACGGTATAATTTTCGATGGATTTAATAGTTTCAATACCGGGATATATAAAACAGGATCATCGGATTATACTGGATTAATTGTCAAGTGGTGTACTATAAAAAATTATAATGGAATGCCGATCGATGATTATGCCGGGGTGCAAACGGGATCGCAAATAATAAATTGCGGAATATATGACAATGGGGGCGGGGTCAAATTAACGTATGGCGGGAATGATATAACTGAATGCTTGTTTTATAATAATATTACTTTTAATTTATATACTGATTATGCTGATCATGATATTACGCATTGCACATTTCATGGAGCATTTTATAATATTTATGTTGATTCAAATGCAAGTTCCGTTGATATCCTTGATTCAATATTTCATGGGGCAACATCCGCAACCGGGGTTTATTCTGAAATATCAATTCAATTAAATTATTGCTGTATAACGGATGGAAGATCAAGCGATGTTGATATATCCCCGGCAACAAATAAAATCGATAATCCGAATTTTGTCAATGTTGATATCGGATTTGAAGATTATCATTTGAAAACAAAAGAAGGATGGAACGGGATAACATATAATTTTGATTCAGTATGCAAGGATTCCGCTTCCGATGGGTATGATATCGGATGTTATTTATTAACAAGATCAGTTGATGAAGATACATGGAATTCATATCAATTGGAATTTGATCCGGATTCAATGAACCGTCAAAATCTTCCGAAGGGGCAAATCAAATCTGAATATGCGCAGGGCGGAATTTCATTGAATGCTAAATCGCATAAAAAAGTGCTTCCGATGATCTGGAATGATGATACATATATGAGCGAGGATCAGTATGATATACTTGAATATATTTCAACATTAATAAAAACCGAAGAAAATGGAATATCCCGGGAAGAAACAAAAATTCGGGCAAGCTTATTGCCGGATACTTATATACAAGCGGGATCAAGTGCGGTTATCGATGCAACGAATAAAACAATTACAGATTCATCAAAGGAATGGCGGTTCAATAAATTTAAAGGTTGGTGGGTTAATATCCTTTATGGATTGGGGGATAATACAGGAACAATTGATGCCGATGCAAAAACTTTGCAAGTTTCCGGGGCTTCCTGGGATACTGATGAATGGATCGGATATTATTTTTATCATCCAACACAATACCATTTTTATTATATCAAATCAAATACATCGGATACATTAACATTGTCAGATTCAAACGGGGATCTTGTTGATGCTATTAATATCGATTGGCAAATTATACGATCATTCCGGATTGCATCAAATACAAAAACAGTATTGAATCTTGAAGATCCCGATTCGGAACTTGTTGCAGGAATAAACAATTATATAATTGATTTTATGGAAACAAAAATTCAAGATTCCGTATTTATGGGAAAACAATATTTCGATTATGATTTTGATCGCAAAATTGATATGACCGGGATTGCGTTAATATTGGAAGAATCATAATGGCAATACCAACAGTTGTTATAATGGGCAATGATATTTATCAAGATTATGTTGAAAAAATTATAAACATTGAAGAAAAAAAATCATTTGACAAGGTAAAATTAACGGTCAATACTTATAAATTGCCCGTTTTAAATCGTGATAATCAATTTTCTTTAAATAATCCCGTTAGCATGTTTCATGGCAATGATTGGTTATATACGAATATAAAAATCACAAATAAAGATTCTGTTATAATATGGGATGGAAGCATTACTTCAATTCCCCGGGATCATAAAAATCAAACAGCGGTTATTGAAAGCAAAGATTCTGTTTTTGCATTCCGGAATGATTTAATTGAATACGAATCCGGAAGTTATGAAACCGGGGCGGATATTTTTCAGGCAATTTGCGATTATGCCGGATATACTAATTATAATAAAGCAAGCGTATCCCGATCAAGATCTTTATTGACAAATAATAATTGTTATATTAAAGCAAATATCAATAAAAGTGATCAATTAACATTTCAGCGGGCAATTGAAAAGATTGCTATATTATCAAATGCATATGTTTTTTTATCTGAAAATGAATTGCATTTTAAAGTATGGGAACAATACCGGGGCGGATCTTCGATTGAAATAACGGATTCAGATTTTAAAGATGGATTCCCAACCGTTGATGAAGATGAAGCAAGCATGATCAATGATTATTATATCCCGTATGATGGGGGCATTGCAACGGATAATGCTAACAATGATATTGGCGCATTAAGCAGATCGAAAAATCAAATAAAAGTTTTTAATTCAAGGACCGGAGTTGATAAACAATTTGTTTTTCAAGATCTTGTTTCAGCGGTTTACATCGGGGAAGGCAAAATTCGCCGTTCACATAAAAACCTTGCAAAAAATCCGAAGCCCCTAACGTTTATGAACTTCAATTTGTTTTCTGATTTTCGCAATAGATTATCCCTTGATACATATATAGACATATCTTTTTCAAGGGAAGCATTTGAAAATAAAATATTTGAACCTTTTCGATATACAATCGATGAAAATGCCGATAATATATCATTGACGGTGTATGAAATTCCATCATGAAAAAAGAACAAACAATTGATTTTTATGATTTAGCGCATGAAATTGAACATTATAATTCTGAAGGCGGGTATGCATGGCGCAATATAAACGGAACAAAAACAATGGTATATACAAAATATTTAACAGGAACACTTGATGCGGATGCACAGACAGATGTTGCTCATAGTATTGATGATGTTGATAAAATATGGCGGACTACTGTTAAAGTATGGAATAGTGTTGCTACTTTTTATGGTGTTTATGATAATAGAGCTAGTAATTTAGGTGCCGATCAATTTTATTTAGCTGTAAGTGCTACAAATGTTATTATAGGAGCTGTTGGAGCAGATTATCAATCTCAAAAATATAGAATAGGGATAGAATATTCAATATGAGATATTTTAAAAAAGTCTATAAAAATAGACCCGAATGTCCTTATGGGTATGGTAAATGGAAAGAAGGTGATGCAGTTAATTATATACCTACTAAAGATTATACTGTTGAGGATATAACCGAGCAAGAATATATTGACGGCTCTGCTCAAGTCAAGGCTTATTATTTAAGCAAAGAAAAAGAAGCTAGAGTTATAGAACTTAAAGAAAAGATATATGTGAGGGAACAAATACAAGAGGATAAGACCGAATTACAGAATGAGTTAAATATATTGACAGAGGTTAATAAATGAACGAGCATACTAATGGATTATCATCGCAAGAAATGATAAAACAGATGTACGGAATATTAGTCACTGGATTTAAAGGTAGTCCTCCGCTTCCTGAACAGGTACGTACAAACGCAAAAGAAATTAAATATCTAAAACACAAGCCAGATAATTTAGGAAAATGGACAGTAAGGATTATTCAATTTATTACCTTAATGATTTTAATTTATATAACTTTTATAAAAGGAAAGATATGAGAACAATATCTATAAATCCTGAAAATGAAAAGATTGAAATTGACCTTAAGGCTGGAAAAGTAGAAGCTACTGGATATGTGACACTGGTCTTAGTCTTATTTTTAGGATATATAGGATTAGTTTTTGTAAAAGAAAAATATGGTCACCATATTAAAAAGATTAAAAATATATTTAAAAAAAAACCAAGGAGAAAATTATGAATCAAGAAAAAGTTGAAATGTTTAAAGTTGGATGGGAAGCTGTTTTTCAGATTATTGGTATTGCTATACCTGCATTGGTAACATTAGGAATACTTGACCCTTCAAACAAAGTGGTAAAAATCTGGGATAAAATAGGTGACCTCCAAAAAAAAATCAGGCTATTTAGAAAAAATAATAAGTGACCTTATTTAGACAATTATTTAATAAATTAATAAAAGAAAAAAGAGCAGATAGATTAAAAAACAAAAAACATGATGAAATTGTCAAGTATATAGATAAGCTTGAAAAAAAATTAATCAGGAATTGTGAAAATGAGAAAAATAAAAAAGATTATAATCCATTGCAGTGACAGTACATGGGGGTCTGCAGGTGTAATAAAAAAATGGCATTTAGCAAGAGGTTGGACAGATTGCGGATATCATTATATAATATTGAACGGGCAAATTAGCAAACGAACCCGGCACGAATGGAAGGATGGATTAATCGAACCATGCAGACCGATTGAAACAGCCGGGGCGCATTGCCGGGGGCATAATAAAGACAGCATCGGAATATGCCTGATCGGGAAAAAATCATTTTCATATCGGCAAATGAAAAGCTTGACATTTTTGGTTGAATCCCTGAAGAACCAGTTTCCCGGATCCGATGTATTCGGGCATAATGAATTCAGCAAATACAAAACTTGCCCGAATTTTAAAGTATAAATTTCCTTGTCTATAAATTAATCCGGGGGATTGGTTTTCGTGGTTGTCAACTGATTCCCCACCCCCCTTGAAAAAAATTGTAAAAAAATCTTGACATTTGTAAATTAATGTATTATAATATATTATTAAATTTACAGGGGCGATTTATGGATGATTATACAAGCGTAAGGATTCAGCGGGAAGATCATAATAAATTAAAGGAACTTCATCAATATACAGGGATATCATTGAAAAGGATGTTGCATAATGCGATTGAAAACTATTATGATTTACAATTAAGCATTTTAAAAAAGGGGAAAAAATGACATTTGAAATAAATGAAATTTATGATATTATTAATAATGTAATTGATCAATTCGATTTTAAAGATCCTGAAAAAGATGCTGAAAAAAACTTGATCAGCATGAAATTAAAGGAAACATTTGAAATCAGGTGCAAAATTAAATTAAGAGAGGAAAACAATGACAACCACAACGAAACAAGCCGGGAAGATGATTCCCAAAACGATCCATCAAAAATTATTACAGGTTAAAAGATCCGTTCATTATCTTAAAAAAGAAAACCAGGGGCAACAGTATAATTATGTATCTTCATCGCAGGTTATAACATCGATTCGGGATGAAATGAACAATCAGGGATTATTATTGATCCCGAACATCATTGAAGCAAAACAGATTAATTATGATAAAAAGAACGGAACAAAAGTATTTTTTACTGAATTGAAAATCAGTTTCACATGGGTTAATGCAGATAAATCCGATGAAATGATTCAATGTATATGGTATGGGCAAGGAATTGACTATGAAGGGGAAAAGGGAGTCGGCAAGGCGTTGACATATGCCGAAAAATATTTCCTTTTAAAGTTCTTCAATATCCCAACCGACAAGGATGATCCGGACACATTTCAGGATTCAATCAAGCAAACGAAACAGAAAAAGCAGGAACAAACAAAACAAAATAATCCATTAATTGAAAAGAAAAAGATCCTTGATGAATTCATGCAATGTGTTTTAAAATGGAAAATAAATGTTCCGGAAAAATATCAAAAGATTGCAAAAAATTGGAAGAATCAATCAGAAAGCCAAATGATGGATCTTCTTGTATGGGCAAATGTTGAAGGGAAGAAAAAACAGCGGGGGGATTCCGATGCTTAAAAGTAAAAGAAGAAGGCAACAGGAAGCATTGGATTATAATCGGTTCAATCGTGAAAGTGAATTACGCAAAAAAGTTGTTAATCTTGAATTTAAAGTAAATCGATTGAAGGAACAAATTGACGATGCGGAACTTATTATAAAACATCACATCGGCAATTCCTGTAAAAGTGTCAAGGAATATTTTAAAAAATATAAGGAAGTTACATGAACAAAATAATTTTAACAAAATGCAATCTTGCAAAAGATCCTGATCTTCGCTTTACATCAAATCAAAAGCCCGTATGTTCTTTTACTATTGCAGACAATCATTATTACAAAGGCGAAAATCAAGCATCGTTTTTTAATGTTGTAACATGGAACAAGACGGCGGAAAATTGCGGGAAGTATTTGAAGAAGGGATCCGCTGTGAATGTTTACGGAAGGTTACAGCAACGATCATATGAAGCGAATGACGGGAAAAGATATATCATTGAAATCATAGCAGATACAGTTGAATTCCTGGGGGGCAAGAAGGAACAGCAATCCCCCCAGGATCCCCCGGCGCCGGATGATCCGGATACAGCAAATTTCCCTGATTTTGGCGTTGATGAAAACGGGGAAGATATCGATTTTCCCCCCGTTTAATAGATTGCTTCACAGATGCCCTGTATTGAATCTTTTTTAAAAAAAGGTTAATTTATACTAATATGGGGTATAAAATCAAATACAGGGCAAATTTCTTGCCCTGTGCCATGTATGGGAGGGGTATTTTTGAAACAATCGAACAATAACAAGCATATTATGTATAAAATAAGCCGGAATATATCAGTATATAAGAAGGAACTGCTTCAGTTCATCCGATCATGCCGGGAATATCAAGATTATATGAAATATCGGTCAACGTTACGGGAGCGGAAATAATGCTTATTGAAAATACATTATTCGGAATCAAAAACAAGGTCAAAACATCAATTGATCGATTAAAGGAATTCGAACCGCCCGAAGGATATTATCTTGCATTTTCCGGGGGCAAGGATTCAATTGTAATAAAAGCCCTTGCGAATATGGCGGGTATAAAATATGATGCGCATTATAATCTTACAACAATTGATCCCCCGGATTTGATATATTTTATTCGGGAATATCATCAAGATGTTAAATTTGAATATCCGGAAAAATCATTTTTTGAATTAATGATTAAAAATGGATATCCAACAAGGCAATTCCGCTGGTGCTGTAAATTATTAAAAGAAAAAAGCGGATTGAAACGTTTCGTTATAACTGGCATTAGATGGGCGGAATCATCAAAAAGGGCAAATCGGCGCATGATCGAATTTTGTTATAAACACGAAGGGAAAAAATATATAAATCCAATTATCGATTGGGATGATTCCGATATATGGGAATTCATAAAAAAATATAATATTTCATATTGTAAATTATATGATGAAGGCTGGAAGCGGATCGGATGTTTATTTTGCCCAATGAATACGCAACGGAAAATCCATGTAAAAAAATACCCGGGATATGTTAAATTATTTATAAGATATTTTGATAAAAGATTAAATTATGCAAAAAGTAGAAATTTAACAACCGGGAAACGTTTTAAAAGTGGTCAAGATATATGGAACTTTTGGATTAATGAAATAAAAATAAAAAAAGAATCAGATCAACAGGTGATATTTGAATGAAAATCGCTCTATTAAAACAAAGCAATAATCAATTCACCGTTCCATATAAACAGGATCAAGAAAAACTTGTCAAGATCAAAAACAATCAGATCGTAAATTGCAATATAACCAGGCAACGGAATATCCGGCATCATCGGAAGTTTTTCGCTTTACTGAATATGGTTATGCAGAATCAGGAATTTTTTGAAACCGTTGAAGATCTGCTTCATGCGCTGAAAATCGAAATGGGATATTGCAAAACGATCAAAACATTTTCCGGGCGGGAAATCATTGTATCCGGATCCATTAATTTTGAAACGATGGGGCAAGATCAATTTGATTTGTTTTATAAACGGGCGTTAAGTATATTATCAAAATTGTTGGGATGTGATCCGGAAGATCTTGAAAATAATATTATTGATTATATATAAGGGGGGAACAATGATCAAAGCTTTTAATCCGAACCATGTATTTTCAATTCTGCTTGTTAATGGCAAAACGTTCAAGCCGGAATTATACGCAACGATAAAACAAAGCAAGGAATTTAAAAAGTATAAACGGGAAGCATTAAAAAAGAGCGAAGAAGAATTTGAATCGGTTTTTTATGATCCGGAAGGAAATGTTATATATTAATGCGTAAATTAAAACCGAAATTATGCCCCATTTGCCAATCGGATTTAACAAAAAACAATGCGCTTGATATATATGCTTGCCCTGGATGTGAAGGTATATTTCAAATCAGCTTGATCAATAAGAACAAATTGAATCAGCTTTTTAAAAACAAAAAAGAATATAAAGCATTTACCGGAAGGATACACCGCCAATCCCGGCAAAAAATGACAAGGAAAAAAAATGATCTTTTGTACTGGTTCGGGGCAAAAGATGCGAAACGATATCTTGAAGCAATCGGCGCGCGGGATTGGAAAACGATTCGCAAGCTTGCGAAGATGGATCCCGGGAACCCGGCAAATCGTATACTAAAACTGAAGGGGGTATTATGAACGATATCAAATTAAAAGCAAAAATATATAATTTATATTATTATGCAGTATATATCTATATTGAAAACAATATAGCAGATATAAAAAAGATACAGGAGGATAATATGCCAAGAGGAAAGAACAGAGGAGCTTGTGGTGGTACACCAAGAAAGGATGGTTCAGGTGGAGGAAAAGGAAACAGGGGTACTAGCCGACAGCCGAAGAAAAAGAAATAAGGGTA
>Ga0272441_10006962_pt1 | contig 18631 bp, 11 predicted proteins | sample SSMProp6N_FD_193582 | JGI IMG/M metagenome (GOLD analysis project Ga0272441, IMG submission 193582) | Marine sediment archaeal communities from Little Sippewissett salt marsh, Falmouth, MA, United States - SSM-Prop-6N | ecosystem: Environmental > Aquatic > Marine > Wetlands > Sediment ... | reverse complement strand
GCTTTTGAAAAATCGATCAAGGACCCCAATGGTTTCTGGGGTGAAGCCGGGGAAAGTGTGCACTGGTACAAGAAGTGGGACAAGGTTTTGGATGATTCCAACAAGCCCTTTTACCGGTGGTTCAAAGGTGGTGAGATCAACACCGCTTATAATGCCCTCGATTATCACATCGACCAGGGGCGCGGCGCTCAGGCGGCTTTGATCTATGACAGTCCGGTGACCGACACCATCAAAACCTTTACCTATTCACAGTTGCGCGACGAGGTGGCCAAGTTTGCCGGCGCTCTGGCAGCTCAGGGCGTCGCAAAGGGCGATCGCGTATTGATCTACATGCCGATGGTCCCTGAGGCCGTGATCGCCATGCTGGCCACGGCCCGCATCGGCGCGGTTCACTCGGTCGTCTTCGGCGGATTCGCGGCCAAGGAACTCGCCGTTCGTATCAACGACGCCAAGCCGAAGGTCATCGTTTCCGCCTCCTGCGGCATCGAGGTCAAGCGGGTCATCCCTTACAAACCCCTGCTCGACAAGGCCATCGAGACGGCCACCAGCAAACCGAAAAAGTGCATCATCCTGCAGCGTCCGATGGAGAAGGCCGAGATGACCACCGGCCGCGACCTGGACTGGAACGAGGTTACGGCGGCGGCCAAACCCCACGACTGCGTCAAGGTCGCCGCGACCGATCCGCTTTACATCCTCTACACTTCCGGCACCACCGGCGTGCCGAAAGGCGTCGTCCGCGACAACGGCGGCCACGTGGTGGCCTTAAAGTGGACCATGAAGAACATTTACAACATCGACGCCGGGGACGTTTATTGGGCGGCTTCCGACGTCGGTTGGGTCGTGGGACACTCCTACATCGTTTACGCTCCCCTGTTCAACGGGTCCACGACGGTTCTCTACGAGGGCAAGCCGGTCGGCACACCGGACGCCGGCGCCTTCTGGCGCGTTATTTCCCAGCACAAGATCAAAACCATGTTCACGGCTCCAACGGCTTTCCGGGCCATCAAGCAGCAGGACCCGAACGGCGAATTGATCAAGAATTATGACCTGTCGAATTTCAAATTTCTCTTTCTGGCCGGCGAGCGGCTCGACCCCGACACCCTGCGCTGGGCCGAACGACATCTCGGCGTACCAGTGATCGACCACTGGTGGCAGACCGAGACCGGCTGGGCCATCTGCGCCAACTGCATGGGATTGCACCATTTTCCGGTCAAGGAGGGCTCACCCACCAAACCGGCGCCGGGTTGGAACCTGCAGGTGCTCGACCCGGAGGCTAAAACACCGGTCAAGGCCGGAGAAATCGGCGCACTGGTCGTCAAGCTGCCGCTTCCGCCCGGAACACTGCCCACGCTCTGGAACAACGATCAGGGATACATCAATTCTTATCTGGAAGAGTTCCCCGGGTACTATAAAACCGCGGATGCGGGCTACATCGACGAAGACGGGTACGCCTTTGTCATGACCCGCACGGACGACATCATCAATGTGGCCGGTCACCGTCTGTCCACCGGGGCCATGGAGGAGGTCCTGGCCGATCATCCGGATGTGGCCGAGTGCGCCGTGCTCGGTGTCGATGACAAACTGAAAGGTCAGGTCCCGGTCGGTTTCATGGTACTCAACGCCGGCGTCGACCGTGACCAACAGGAGATTATCAAAGAGGTGGTGCAGATGGTCCGCGACCGCATCGGACCGGTCGCCTCATTCAAAACCGCAACGGTCGTCAAGCGACTGCCCAAAACCCGCTCCGGCAAGATCCTGCGCGGGACCATCCAGAAGATCGCCGACAACAAGCAGTGGAACATGCCGGCCACCATCGACGACCCTGCCATTCTGGACGAAATGAAAGTCGCCTTGGAAGAAATCGGGCTTGGAAATGCACGGAAAAAATAAAATTGCGGGATAATGCATGACAGAGCAAGTAGCCGGCACCTTACCATGTACTGTTGCCGGCTACTTTTTTCGGAATCCGGTTATTAGGGTAACCTTATGCCGAAAAAAGTACTGATCGTAGATGACGAACCGAGCATCATCGTCCCGCTGCAATTTTTAATGGAACAGAACGGATATGAAACAAGCGTGGCCTTCAGCGGGGAAGAGGCCATGGAGACAGTTGCCGCATCGCATCCGAACCTGATCTTGCTCGATATCATGCTGCCGATCATCGACGGTTTCGAAGTCTGCCAGCGCGTTCGCGAGAATCCGGAATGGAATGACATCCGAATCATCCTCCTGACCGCCATGGGTAGTGAGTCCAACATCGCCAAGGGGCTGGCATTGGGTGCCGATGCCTATATCACGAAACCGTTCTCGAACTCAGAAGTCATCGCCAAAGTCAAAGAATTGATCTGTCAATGAACCGCAGAAACACATTCTTGTGGTTTGTTGTTGCCTCAATTGGATTTGTTCTGCTGGTAATCCTGAGCCTGACGGTCATTTTCTGGCAGCAGCTTCCAGCCGGTGATCGGGCCTATCTCGTCCAACTGGGCCGACAGAACCTCGTCTATCTGTTCAGCGCTGCCGTCCTGCTGCTGGCTGGTTTCGGGTTCGCCCTGGACTGGCTCTTCCGGTTGTACATTCTTCCTATCGATAAAATCGCCTCGGAAACCAGACTGATTCATTCAGTCAACCCCAGCCATCGCATCCATATCGAAGGCGTGCGCGATATCGTGCGCTTGGTGAACGTCATCAATGAAAGTGCCGATCGCTACGAGGACCTCTTCAACCAGGTTGAGAAAAAAATTGACAGCGCCCGGGCGGAAGCCGAGGAAGAAAAAAATATTCTGGCGGCCATCGTTGCGGAACTACCCGAAGGCGTACTGATCTGCAACACGGAGGGCCAGATCCTTCTTTACAACACGCGTGTCGCGCAGCTGCTCATCGGCACAGCTGAAAACGAGCCCGTCGACTCGGTTCCTCCGAAATCCGGCTCGGGCCGTTTCATCGGCCTCGGTCGCTCCGTATTCGGTCTCATCGACAAACACCTCATTGTGCATGCTCTGGGGGAAATAGCGGACAAACTGAAGCGAAAAGAATCGGATGTCGTGGCCTACTTCGTGGTCTTCGGTCTGGACCGCCGGCTGCTGCGGGTCGAAGCCGTTCCGATTCTGAACCACCGGCGAGAATTTACCGGCTTCATTCTCATCTTTCACGACATAACCCAGCAACTCGAGACCGAAAAACAGCTGGATACGCTGCTGCGCTCTCTCTCCCGTAGCACGCGGTCCTCACTGGCAAGCATCAGGGCCGCCATTGAAGCGATCCTCGATTACCCGGGCATGGACAGCCGACAACTGCAGAAATTCAAAGAGATTATCCATCAGGAATCGATTGCCATCGGAAAAATTATCGACAAGACCACTTCCTATTACTCCCGCCAGCTGCAGACCCGTTATCCGCTGGTGCGCGTGCCGGCCGGCGAGATCATCGCCGCGGTGGCCGGCAAGACCAGGGAAAAACTCGGCCTGGCGGTCCGGATCGAAACCGGAGCTGTCGACGTCTGGATTCAGGTCGACAGCTACTCCATCCTCGCCGCCCTGCTGTTTGTGCAGGAACGGTTGCGAACGGAAACCGGCAGTGAAACGTTTTCCTGCCGGGTTCTCAGAGAAGGACGTTTCGCCTGTCTCGATTTCATATGGACCGGCAGACCGATCAGGATGGAAACCATTCGAAAATGGCAGGATCAACCGGTAGCGGTTGCCGATGAAGTGCTGTCCTCGACGCTCAGAGAGGTCATCGGGCATCACAGAGCCGAAATCTGGTCGCACTCCTTAGGCACCGGCGGACAGGCCTATCTGCGTTTCCTGTTTCCGGCGACGGATACAGCCGATGTCGAACACATCCGTAACCTGACCATATTGTCAAGGAGTCGACCGGAGTTTTTTGACTTCGATCTATTCAGTCAACCCGGCCAGGTTCCGGAACTGGACAACCGCAAATTGACCGAATTGACGTACACGGTCTTTGACACGGAAACCACCGGTCTCGATCCGAAAGGCGGGGATGAAATCATCTCGATCGGCGCGGTTCGCGTCGTCAACAACCGGCTGCTGCACTCCGAGTTCTTCGACCAACTGGTCGATCCGCAACGCGAAATCCCCCCACAGTCGATCAGCATTCACGGCATCCAACCGCCGATGCTCAAAAATCAACCCACCATCGAGCGGGCGTTGCCTCTCTTTCACCAGTTTGCCGATGAAACGATTCTGGTGGCGCACAACGCGGCGTTCGACATGCGGATGCTGCAGCTTAAAGAAGCCGCCGCGGGTGTCAAGTTCGCGAATCCGGTACTGGACACCCTGCTCCTGTCCGCCGTCGTGCACCCCGGCCATAAGGATCATGATATGGAGCAGATAGCCGAGCGACTGGGCGTCAGCATCGTCGGACGTCACACGGCCCTTGGCGATGCCATCGCCACGGGCGAGATCTTCCTCAAGCTGATCCCGCTGCTCGAAAGTCAGGGCATCACGACGCTGAAACAGGCCCGCTCCGCTTCCCGCAAATCCTACTATGCCCGGTTGAAGTACTAAAGAAGGGTAAGCGTTCACAGGGCACCGCATCTGCTTTGTTGCCGGGCACTTGAAGTACAAAAGGACGTCTGCGCACCCGACGCCTTGCATCTGCGGCACCCTGTAAACGCTTACAATTAGGTGGTTTGAAGCGCATCGGACTTTGAAACCCTGTGAACGGTTACGAAGAAATTATAAGGTGTACGGTGTAAGGTATAAGGAAAGAGGAAAGGGGTAAAACCTCGGCTAACGGCGGAAGGCAAACGGAGATTGGAACGGGTAATAGGTGAAGAGGGTAGGGAAGATATCACTCACTTGGAACGATATGGTGTTTTTCTGTGAGATTGACCGGGCGTTTTCCCAGCGGCAGGGTGAAGAAAAAGGTTGATCCCTGGCCGGGCTCGCTCTCCACCCAGATACGACCGCCGTGAAAATCGATGATCCGCCGGGTGATGGTCAGCCCCAGTCCGCTGCCGGGCGGACGGCCCTTGAGAGTGTGCTTTATCTGCCGGAATTCCTGAAAAACAATCTCGCGATCCTTGCGGCTGATGCCGATCCCATTGTCCTTGACCGCAACCTGAACATGATTCGGCGCCAAGGCGAGAGCGATCTCGATGCGGCCGTCATCATCGTCACAGAATTTCACTGCATTCGAGATCAGGTTCACCATAACCTGGATCAACCGATCACGGTCGCCGACCACCATCGGCACCTGGTCGGGGATATCCTGCGCAACCCGGATGCGCTTGTCCTGCACGAGGCTGTTGGTGGACGACAGGGCATCGTGAATGACCGCTTTGAGATCGACTTCTGAAATTTGCCACGCCATCCGACCGGTTTCGATTTTTTGAAAGTCGAGTACCTGGTTGATCAAACGCGTCAGCCGCTCGCTTTCTTTCACGATAATGGCGGTGAACTCCTGATGCTGGCGGTGCTCGATACCGGGGTTGGCGAGCAGAATCTCGGCAATCGACCGCACTGAAGTCAAGGGCGTGCGCAATTCATGGGTGACCGTCGAAATAAACTCGTCTTTGAGCCGGTCCAGTTCTTTCAACCGCTCGTTGGCCGCCCTGAGTTCGGCACTCGCTTTTTCAAGCTCACGGCTGTAGGCAATGACTTGGCGGGTTTCATCGAGGATGTCCATGACTTCCTCGACGCCCAGCGGTTCTTCCTTGACCGTCTTGGAGACCACCACCCGTGCCGACGCCGATCCGATGGTTCCGGCCAGGAGCTTTTCGACGTAGTTGACCAGACCGGCATCGGCTTCCAGATCGTCTTCCCATTTGTAGCGCTGTCTACCGCTGATGTGCCTGAGGGCATAAGCCGACAGCTCTTCTTCGGTCCGCTCCCGGCCCAGGAAACGGACCAGCAGGGACCTGAGGTCCCCGACCGAGGCTGTACCCCGCCAGAAACTCGACCCGTCGGTTTCCCCGGCATAGCGGTACGCTTCGACAAAAAGCGTGGCCTGAGAGTGCTCGATGGCGCTGGGGCGGCTGTACAGCGAAACCCCGACGAAGAGGAGGGTGTTGAAGAGCATGCTCCAGAAAACGGCGTGGGCCACGTGGTCGAAGTCTTCCAGACCGAACAAGGCAAACGGTTTCAGCCAGGCAACGCCGTAGGGACCCCGGGTCACGAATCCCGGGTCCATGAAGCCGGCCTGAACAAGGGAAGGAAGGACCAGGGTGTAGACCCATAAAACAAAACCCGCGATCAGACCCCACAACGCACCGGCTTTCGTGGCGCGTTTCCAGAAGATGCCCCCGAGGATCGCAGGCGCAAATTGGGCCACCGCCGCAAACGAGATCAGTCCGATAGAGACCAGGGTGTAGTATTCACCGACGAAATGAAAATAGGCATAGCCGAGCATCATCACCAGGACATTGCTGCTGCGGCGGATGGCCAGCAGGATGGCGCTCAGGTCGGCGCGCTGGGCCATCCGCAGCGAGGGCAGCCGCAGCAAAACCGGCATGACCAGGTCATTGCAGATCATGGTCGAAAGCGCGATGGTCGCAACGATAACCATGCCGGTGGCGGCCGACATGCCGCCGATGAAAACGAACAGTGCCAGGCTCTCCTTGTGATTCGCCATCGGCAACGTCAGCACGAACGTGTCGGCATCCATACTGCCGGCACCAAATTGCAGCACACCGCCGAACGCGATCGGTAGAACGAAGATGTTAATTGCCAGCAGGTAGAGCGGAAAGAGCCAGATGGCCTTGTTCAAATGGTCTTCGTTGATGTTCTCCACTACCATGATCTGAAACTGGCGCGGCAGGAACATGACGGCCATCATGGACAGAAAAATATGAATGCACCAGTCGGCATACGTCCCGGTCCGGACGTCTAAGGTGAATAACCGCTGCAGCTCCGGGACGGCCCGGGCGCGGCTGAAAATGTCGCCGAATCCGTTGTAGATTCCGTAGGTGACGAAAATGCCGACCGCCAGAAACGCGATCAGTTTAACGATCGACTCGAAGGCGATGGCAGCCACCAGTCCTTCGTGTCGTTCGGTGGCCTCCAGCGACCGCGTGCCGAACAGGATCGTAAAAACCGCCAGGATCAGGGCGATGTAAAATGCCGTGTCGTGGAAAACCGGAATTTCGGCAAAATGACGCGGAATGTGGATCAACGGATAGTCTTTGATCACCAGATAGCTGGTCGAAATGGCTTTCAGCTGCAGCGATATATAAGGAATGATGCCCAGCACGGCGATGATGGTCACCACACTTCCAAGGGTGGTGCTCTTGCCGTAGCGCGAAGCGATGAAGTCGGCGATGGAGGTGATGCGGTGCACCTTGCTGATGCGGATGATCTTGCGCAACACGAACCAGCCGAGCGTTGCAACCAGCGTCGGTCCGATGTAGGTCGGCAGAAATCCCGCACCGCTGGTGGCCGCGCGTCCCACGCTGCCGTAAAAGGTCCAGGCCGTGCAGTAGACGGCCAGGGAGAGGGCGTAAATGTACGGATTGCTGACGAGGCTCTGGCCGATTTGCGCATGCCGGTCGCCGATATAGGCAATGGCGAACAACAGGCCGATATAGCCGAAGGAAAAAAACAGAATGGTTTCGGTTGTCAGCATGCACCTCTCAAAATTCGGGGCTTTTTCGACGGCGACCCGCAGCGGATCGCGTTTTCTCGCGTGGCCGCGTGACAAAGACGATCATGACGATCAAAACCGTCCAGGCGACAAACATGTAAAAGTATAAGAGCGGAATTCCGAACAGAAATGACTCCAGATTGAAAAGGGACAGAATCGGGTAGTTGAACAGGAAAAACCCGAGCAGGAACAAGGCGAACAGGCGTCGACTGATCATTAATTCGGGCGTCATGGTTAGCCTCTTTCCAGGTATAAAGGACCCGGCATAAATAAAAACCACGTAACCGTTCACAGGGTTGCAAAGTCCGATGCGCTTCAAACCACCCAATTGTAAGCGTTTACAGGGTGCCGCAGATGCAAGGCGTCGGGCGCGCAGACGTACTTTTGTACTTCAAGTGCCCGACAACAAAGCAGGTGCGGTGCGCTGTGAACGCTTGCGTGTATTTTATTCTTACCGTGTCCCTAAGACATTGCCGTTTAAATGTGTTATGTTTCAGGACCGGTCCGGCGGGTGCGCTGGGAACAGGTATACAGGTATAGAGGATGGCGTGTCAGGTGTCAACGAATTGAGTTTACCCCGATACCTTTTTTATCGATTCAATCACCATGGCCATAAAAAAGATCTATATCGACCAGGCGGTTGCCGGCGACGCCCAGACGCTCGGCATCTGTAAAAGACTGAATCTGCCGGCTGAGACCGTGGCCGGTGCGCATGAGGTTTTCGCCGCCGTGGCGGCGGCCCCGGATCCGGTAAAGCGCGGAAAGGAGGTTCTTTTTCTGACGCAAAACAAGGGGGCGTTCGTCAAATTGTGCCCGGGCACGCGCCACTACACCTGCTGCGACTACGCGATCCTTCACATCGGCACGTTCTGCAACATGGACTGCGCCTATTGTATCATGCAGTCCTATTTTCATCCGCCGGTGCTGCAGTACTTCGTCAACCACGGCGATCTTCTGGGCGAACTCGATCGGCTCTTCGCCCGTCGACGGATCTGTCGCATCGGGACCGGTGAATTTACCGACAGTTTGATCTGGGAAAATTGGACCGATCTGTCGCATATCCTGGTATCCCGCTTTGCCGCCCAGGATACGGCGGTACTGGAGCTCAAATCAAAGACGACGGCCATCGAAAATTTAAAGGCATTCACACACCATCGCAAAACAATCCTCTCCTGGTCGCTGAACACGCCCCGCGTCATTTCCCGGCACGAACGCTCAACCGCCTCTCTCACGGCACGGCTGCAGGCTGCGGCCCGTTGCGAATCCTGGGGATATCCATTGGCCTTTCACTTCGATCCGATGCTGATCTACGAGGGCTGCGAAGCCGATTACCGGGCGGTTATCGAACAACTGTTCACCTGCGTGTCGCCCGACAATATCGTCTGGATCAGCCTGGGGACTTTCCGGTTTCCACCCGCCTTGAAAACGGTCATCGAGGAGCGTTTTCCAGAATCCGATATCATCTATGGAGAATTCATCCCCGGTCTGGACGGCAAGATGCGCTATTTCAAGCCGATGCGGATCGCCCTCTACCGCAAAATGGCCGGTTGGATCAGGGAGTTCGCGCCGAACGCCACACTTTACTTCTGCATGGAGGACGATGAGGTCTGGCAAAAATCTCTGGGGTTTCTTCCCGCCGATCGCGGCGGATTGCCGCGCATGCTGGATGAAAGCGCCGTCCGCCACTGCGGGCTCGACCCCCGAGCCCTCACGGCGAAGATGGCATGCGATGAGGGTAGAGGGTTTTAAGGACGAATGGCGGTAATCCTATCTTTTGAATGAGGCGGTCATAGGGTTACAGTACCGGTTAAAATTAGGATTATCAGCTTGCGAAACCCCCTCCCGGGCAATCCAGTGGGCGATTTTCTTTGCCACCGTTACCGAATAATGAGTCTTGTCAAAATAATTTTCATCCCTTGTCGTGATAGGCGATTCGATCATAAAATCAAAGAGCGCTGCATTTTGATATCGACACACCAAATCTGCCACCCGCCGCTTAAACTCTTGCCATTTAACGGCCTCCTCAGAGCCTGGCGTCGCTTGGTGATAAATGTGAAACGGCGGGAAAATGACAATTTTCCGCGTCGTGTCCGGCAGCCGGCTCAGCATCCGATCCAAATGACCGATAGCCGGAAACGCGAAAGATTTGATGAGTTCCGGAGTGGCCTGTACCGCCGGTTCCACGGGTTTCTTTTCTTTGGGTGTCTTTGATCCATAAATAACCTCCCGTATATGATCGATATCATGTGCGAACATGGTCTTCGTAAAATCTTCATAACCGTCTACCCGAAATTTAAATGGCCTCATTCCCGTGATGCATTTAAACTGTTTTAGAGTGATTTGCATCGTTCGCCAGTTGTAGGGCAGCCAATCGTTGAGCGGGTTTTCGTCATACATCCATTCAGGGAAATGCTCGGGTTTCACTGCGCCAATGTGTTTCGCATAATTATTCTTATCGAAATAGACATGATCCACACCGAAGATAACCGTCTTTGGATAGGGATGGTATCTTAAAAAGACATCAAAGATAGCTTCCTGCTCAAATACGGACGCCGCATTCATCGCCAAGTTTACGAACTTGCTTTCCAAAAGTGGGTTCACGTCATCCGGATTCAGCAGTCGAATGGTCGAGGTTCCGATGATGGCACTGTCGAACTGCGATTTCTTGGCCAGGTTCGGATAAAAAAAGCGTTGTTCCGCGGTAATGGGGCCACGATCAAAGTCAAACGATATCGGCAGCATGCCGTAAGGATCGACAATTAATATAAAAAGGTATCCGGCAGCAAAAAGACCAACGAAGGCAATGATCAATATCCTGACAAACCCTTTCCAACGGGCATCAGAATTGGAAATAAATGAATTCACTGTAATCCCCATCACCGGCTTTCAATGCCAAATAGAACAAGGTACAGGCGACAACTGCGGCATAAATTGGCCGCGGGCGAAGCCAATGTGTCACCAGGCGTTGACTGGTCGGGCCGATGAACGCCGGTAAGGCGTAATAAAAAATACGAATTGGCGGCATGATATCGGGTAGATCAAAAGACGCTCCATTCAGGCCGACCATCGACCGAATGATCGAAACGGCGGTTCCCATGTTGTCGGCACGAAAGATCACCCAGCCGAACAAGACAAAAAGCAACGTGAGTATCCAACCGAAAGGGGTTGGCAGAGAAACGCCGGTTTTTTCCCAAATGTGATTCACAACCAATGCCAGGCCGTGAAGCCCGCCCCAGATAACAAACGTCCATCCCGCACCGTGCCATAATCCGCCAAGCAGCATGGTGACCATCAATGCCGCTATTTGACGCGGCATGCCGAACCGGCTGCCCCCCATCGGTATGTAAAGATAGTCCCGCAGAAACCGGGAAAGGGTGATGTGCCAGCGACGCCAGAAATCCCTGATCGATACCGCCAGGTAAGGTGCATTAAAATTTACGGGTATGCTCAGCCCGAACATCGATCCCAATCCGATAGCCATGTCCGAATACCCTGAAAAATCATAGTAAATCTGAAGTGCGTATGCGGCGGCGGCTACCCACGATCCGTAAAAGGACAGCGTATTTCCCGTCGCCGCATCATTAAACAAAAAACTGGCTGTTTTCGCCACCGTATCGGCGAGAATCATTTTCTTGAAAAGGCCGATGAATAACAGCACGAATCCCTTGGACAAGCGTTCATAGACGCCTTCTCGCATCGGATCGAAACTGTACTGCCCGATAATTTCATCGTGTCGAACGATAGGCCCGGCAATCAACTGGGGGAAAAAAGTGACGTACAGAAGATATTTATGAAAAGGATAAACGGGCGCGGCGCCTCTTTTGAGGTCCACAAGATAGGAAATCTGTTGAAAGGTAAAGAAACTGATCCCCAAGGGCAAAATAATGTTCCAGGGCGCGAAGACTGCTCCCGCTGTCGCGGCAACGCTGCCGATGATGAAATTCGTGTATTTAAAAAAGCCGATGATCAATAGATTCAGAGCAACACCGGCGACGAGAATCGATCTAAACTTGTACGACGCATGCAATAGTGAACATAACCAATTGAGCATCACGGATACAATGAGCAAGGGGAGAAACCGAAGATCCCAATAGGCATAAAAAAATAAGGATGCCGAAATCAGTACCCAGATGCGCAGGGTTTCTTTACCGGCAAAGGCAAAATAGAGGATCAGCGTCAGTGGTAAAAAAACGAGTAAAAATTCCTGCGAATTAAACAACATAAAGCGCACCTAACCGGTAATTAAATATATTTTTGCAACCCTTCTATTGACGTCATTGAACACATCTGTCAGCACTGAAAACCATAGGCAGTTTTTCCCCTAAACTCGAAAAGCCCAAAAAACCGTTTTACGGGGCGTCTCGATTTTTGTCTATATACTCGAACTATAGTGAATTCTCAATAAAATCATTGTCAATTTTGAGACAGGTGTCCGGCAAAAAATCAGGATCATTTTGATTAATATATTTCGTCCCCGATCCCATGAGGTGTTAGGTGAAACGGAGCGGTTGGATTGCGGCGGGATGTTTTATTCTGCTGTGGCTGCAGTTGGCAGAAATTGCAGCGGCATCCGAATGGGTGCGTGTGAAGTGGGTCGCTGACGGCGACACGATTCTGTTGACCGACGGGCGGCGTGTGCGCTACATCGGCATCAACGCCCCGGAAGTCGCGCACGCGAAGTACGGTCAACCGGCCGAACCCTTTGGCAATAAGGCGTTTGAGGCCAACAAGGCACTGGTCTATGGCAAAAAGGTCCGGCTGGAATTCGACCGGGAGGCAAAAGACCACTACGGCCGCCTTCTGGCTTACGTATTCCTCGGGGACGGTCGTTGCGTTAACCTCGAAATGATCAACGCCGGCTGGGCCTATACCCTATATAAAAAACCGAACGACCGGTACGACCGCACCCTGATGGAGGCCCAGCGTCGCGCCATGAAAGCAGGTGTCGGTATCTGGGACCAGTGGAGGGAACCCGGTGAGGAAATCATCGGCAACCGTCACTCCCGGCGCTTCCACCTCAAACGCTGTGCCGAATCAGGGAAGATACACCCCAAAAACCGGATCCTCTTTGCGAGCCAATGGGAGGCGTACTGGCACGGTTATGCGCCGTCGAAGAAGTGCAGTCCCTGAAAACCGAAAGGGATTCGATACAGTCGAATCCCTTTCGGTTTGCAAACAGATAACCCGCGAGGGTTATCGATCATGCTTTGTCTTTGTTGGCTTCCGCGATGATTTTTTCGGAAATCTGAGCCGGTACTTCATCGTAGTGTGAAAATTTCATCGTGTAGATGCCGCGCCCCCCGGTCATCGAACGCAGATCCGGGGCGTAGGTCAGGAATTCGGCCATCGGCACCTGGGCCTTGATCACCTGGTTGCGACCGGCACTGTCCATCCCGAGCACACGCCCCCGGCGGCCGTTGAGATCGCCCATGATATCGCCCATGTATTCGTCGGGTGCCGTTATGGTGACCTCCATGATCGGTTCGAGCAGGACCGGATTCGCCTGTTCGGTGGCTTTCCTGAAAGCCAGCGAGCCGGCAATCTTAAAGGCCATTTCCGATGAATCCACGGCGTGGTAAGAACCGTCATCGAGGGTCACTTTGAAGTCAATGCAGGGAAACCCGGCCAATACGCCCTTTGGAGAGGATTCGAGAATTCCTTTTTCTACCGCCGGGATGTATTGACGCGGAATCGCACCGCCGACAATGGCGTCTACAAACTCAAATCCGGCGCCCCGCGGTTGCGGCTCAAGCTGAATCCAGCAGTCGCCGAATTGGCCGTGTCCACCGGTTTGTTTCTTATGGCGGCCCTGAACCCGAACCTTTTTCTTTATGGTCTCCCGGTACGGTACTTTGGGGATGTTGAGCACGGCCTCGACATTGAATTTTCGCTTCAGCTTTTCGATCGTGACCTCGATGTGGATCTGGCCGGCGCCGGAGAGCAAAATTTCCTTTGTTTCGGCGTTGCGGTCGAGCTTCAACCCCATGTCTTCTTCCATCAATTTGGAGAGCGAACTGAAGATCTTGTCTTCATCCCCCTTGGATTTGGCCGTCAAGGCGTAGGAGATCAAGGTGGGTATCGGTTCCGCCGTGGCAAACTTGACCTTTCTGTTTTCGGCGCACAGCGTGTCGCCGGTGGTGGTTTCCTTGAGTTTGGCGACCGTTACAATGGCCCCCGGCCCGGCTTGACCGGCTGGTTTCTGCTCTTTGCCGGCCAAGGTGAGGAGCTGGTTGTAGCGCTCCCGGGTTCTCTTGTTGGGGTTGTAAAATGTCCCGTCGCCGCCAAGGGTGCCGGAGACGATTCGGAAGATTGATAAACGGCCCGCATACGGGTCGGCGACTGTCTTGAAGACGAAGCCGGCAAAGGGTGCCGACGGATCGGGTTCACATGCAACGACGTTTTCGCCGGATTCATCGAAGGCATTGATGGCGCCGCGGTCGGCAGGGGAGGGAACGCTCGCGACGACAAAATCCATCAGCAGTTCGATGCCGACATTAGCGGTCGCCGATCCGCAGAGCACCGGCACGAAGATGCGTGACAGCAGACCCTTGGTCAGCGCCGCCTTGATGTCCTCGTCCGTGAGTTCTTCACCTTCGAGATAACGTTCGACCAGTGCATCGTCGGCTTCGGCCACGTTTTCGATGAAGGCTTCTCTTTCCGATTCGACCGCATCTTTCATGTCGGCCGGGATGTCGATTTCCTTCGCCTTTCCGTCGGCTTCGTAGGAGTAGGCCTTCATCCGCGCCAGGTCGACCACTCCCTTTAAAGCGGCTTCTTTTCCGATCGGCAACTGCAGGACAATCGGTTTGGGATCCAGAATGCCGCGCGCCTCCTCGAAAGCACGCGTAAAATCAGCCCGCTCGCGGTCCAACTTGTTGATGAAAATGACACAGGGCATGTCGAATTCCCGGGCGAATTCCCAGGCCTGCTCTGTCTGCACCTTGATCCCGTCGACGGCATCGATAAGGAAGATAGCGCAATCGGCGGCCGGCATGCAGAATTTAGTATCGTTGAAAAAGTTCTGGTCGCCGGGTGTATCGATGATATTGATCGTGTGCTTCTTCCAGTTGAACTGATGAAAGGAGCTGCTGATGCTCGACTGGCGCCGCAGCTCTTCCGGCTCGTAATCCATCACCGTATTGCCGTCTTCAACCCGTCCGATGCGGTTGGTGACGCCGGCCTTGAAGAGCATGATTTCGGCAAGGGAAGTCTTGCCTGAACCACCGTGGCCGACCAGTGCAATGTTTCTCAGTTTGTCCACCATCTCACTCATCTATGTTCCCCTCTCATTTAATTGTCTTGACGATTCTTGAAACATCCGATCCCTGCGTTGCGCGTCGGCCCGGGACGGCATCGCCTGGCCTTGGACATGTCTGAAACCGTCAGCCTTGATTTTGAAGAAAGAGCATAAATCAAAACCCTCTAACCTCTTCAACCGTAAAAATCAAGGCCAACTTTTACTCAGTTTAGGCGGTTAGGTCGGTTGGCCCGTTGAGCCCGTTAGGCCGGTTGTGTCGTTTTGGTCAGTTAGTTCGCTTGAGTCAGTTGGGTTGGTTAATAGGATTGGTAGAAATCGAACCGGCGGTGTCATATAGGGGGCTATCGAAAAGGACCTATTCAGCTGACAGCCGTTGCAGCAGGATAAAAAATTCTTTGTTTCCCTTGGGTCCCAAAATGGGCGAATCGATCACGCCGGTGACCGACAACGGTATGCCGATGAAAAATGCGGTAAGTTCGTCAAGCACCTGTTGATGCAGCCTCGGATCCCGCACGACACCGCCTTTGCCGACCTGACCCTTACCGACCTCGAACTGGGGTTTGATCAACGCCAAGACGGCGGCGTTCGCCTTCATAAATTGAAGGACAGCCGGTACGACAATTCTGAGGGAAATAAACGAAACGTCGATCGTGATGAGGTCGACCGGTTCGCCGACGGTTTCAAAGGGCAGGTGGCGGACGTTGGTCCGTTCGAGGACAGCAACGCGCGGGTCCTGTCGCAGTTTCCACGCCAGTTGGCCATAGCCGACATCGACGGCGTAAACTTTGTGCGCGCCGTGCTGGAGGAGGCAGTCGGTGAAACCGCCCGTGGACGCGCCCACATCGAGGCAGACCTTGTCGGCGACGACGACCTCGGAGGCCCTTAGGGCGGCCTCAAGTTTGAGCCCGCCACGACTGACAAATGGATGATCATCTCCCTTGAGGAGAATCTCATCCTGATCGGCGACCGGCACGCCGGGTTTATCGATCAATTTGCGGTTGACCAGGATCTTGCCCGACATGATCAGCGCACGGGCGCGTTGTCGGCTCACCGCGAGGCCTCTGCTCAAAACGGCCAGGTCGAGACGCTGTTTATCAGAAGCCGTCATGAGACCAAGTACCCCAATGCAGGCCTTCGGCCGCAACCAAATCAGAGTTCAGGTTTCAGGATTTGGGGTTTGCTGACACCTGACACCTGAAGCCTATAACCCCTTCGATCAAACTGGAGGCGGCGGCCAGAGGCAACGCTGAATCCCGCCTGGGCGGGAAACCGATCAGTTTAGTAGATTGACGCCGAAGTTGTGGGAAAGGGTCTTTTAGGAGTTTAAGCGGATTAGACGGCGTGCCGCAATCTCAACTCGTCGGTTACCGTCAACTGCCTGGCCGCCTCGGCAATCGCCGGTGCGTCGATGCCGTACTTTGATCTGAGAAGCTTCTGAGTTCCGTGCTCGACGAAAGTGTCCGGAATACCGATTCGCCGGAACATGCACCCGCTTATCCCCAGATCGCTCAAACACTCGAGAACGGCACTGCCAAACCCGCCGGCCAGCACATTTTCTTCCACTGTTAGGATGCGCGGGATCTTTTCGGCCAGTGCGGCAATCAGTTCGGTGTCCAGAGGTTTTACAAAGCGGCAGTCGACGACCGTGGCGGCAATGCCCTCTTCAACCAGCAACTGACGGGCCTTGAGGGCCTCGTTCACCGGCCGGCCGACGGCCAGAATCAGCACGTCTTCTCCGGTTGTCAGAACTTTGGCTTTTCCAATCGGCAGCGGCCGGGGAGGCTCCGAGGTTCGGACGCCTTCGCCACTGCCGCGCGGATACCGAAACGCAATCGGACCGTTATGCTGTATAGCGGTGACAATCATTTGCCGCAGTTCGTTTTCATTGCTGGGCGCCATCACCACCATGTTGGGCAGGTTTCTCAGATAGGACAGGTCGAAAAGACCGTGGTGAGTGGGTCCATCGTCGCCGACGATGCCGCCGCGATCCAGGGCAAAGACCACGTGATGGGCATCCAGACAGACGTCATGCAGGATTTGATCATAAGCCCGCTGCATGAATGTAGAATAGACGGCCACCACCGGAATGAAACCTTCGGTCGCCAGTCCAGCCGCAAAGGTGACACCATGCTGTTCGGCAATGCCCACATCGAAAAAACGGGTAGGGTATGCTTTTGAAAACGATGCCAGTCCGGTGCCTTCGGGCATGGCCGCCGTGACGGCGACGATCCGTTCGTCTTGTTCCGCCAGACTCACCAGTGTCTCTCCAAAAATCTGGGTGTAAGTGGGAGGCCCGCTCTTGTCATCCAGGCAGGTCCCGGTGTCGATGTCGAAACTCCCGCAGCCGTGGAAATAGACCGGATTTTTTTCGGCCGGCAGGTAGCCCTTGCCTTTGCGGGTGGTTACATGAAGGAGCACCGGTTCTTTTAAATATTTTATATTGTTTAGAATATCGATAAGATGATCCAGGTTGTGACCGTCGATCGGACCGAAATACTCGAAGTTGAAGGCCTCGAACAGCATACCCGGGGTGACGAATGTCTTGAAGGATTCCTCCGTGCGTTTGGCAAACTGGTAGATATCGTCGCCGATTTTCGGCAGGGATTTCAGAAATAGACCAAAATCCTTGCGTAAAACCTGGAGCCGTTTCTTCGAAAAGGTCCGGCTCAAAAGGGAAGAGAGAGCACCGACGTTGCGGGTGATCGACATTTCGTTGTCGTTAAGGATGACGATGAGTTCTTTGTCGTTGTGGCTGCCGGCCTGGTTGAGTCCCTCGAACGCCAAACCGGCGGTCAGGGAGCCGTCGCCGATCACCGCAATCACCTTGGAAGATTCGTCTTTCAGGGACTTGCCGCAGGCCATTCCCAGACCCGCTGAAATCGACGTGCTGCTATGTCCGGTCGAGAAGGCATCGTAGGGACTCTCGGTGGTACGGGTGAAACCCGAAAGTCCCTCGTGACGACGCAGGGTGTGAAACCGATCGCGACGCCCGGTAATCAGCTTGTGAGCATACGCCTGGTGACCGACATCCCAGATGATTCTGTCCTGCGGCGTATCGAAGACATAGTGAAGAGCGATGGCCAGTTCTACCGCCCCGAGACTGGAGGCCAGGTGACCACCGGAGACGGCAACCACATCCACGATGACCTGGCGAATTTCTTCAGCCAACTGTTCGAGTTCAGCACGGGAAAGCTTTTTCACGTCTGTTGGAAGATCGATGCGATCGAGTAAATTCAATTGATGTACCCAAATAAATTCGGGTGCCCCGAATTTATGAAACGCGGCTGCGCCGCTTTAGTTAGATTGACGGTAATCGACTCCCCATGGGCACGGGACAAGCAGGTTGGGTGGTTTGGTCTCAGCGCTTACGATCGATAACATATTGTGCGACCGCCCGCAGGGGATCAGCTTTTTTATCAAAATATTCAAGAGCCTGCAAGGCTTCTTTTACTCTATTGGCTGCCAGTCTTCTCGATTCGGGTAAACCGAGAAGGGCAGGGTAGGTCGTTTTTTTCCTTTCCTGATCGGTTCCAACCGCTTTGCCAAGCAGGATCGGATCACCTTCAACGTTAAGGATATCATCGATGATCTGAAATGCAAGGCCTATGTTCTGTGCATATTTGTGGAGATGCCGGATTTGTTCCGATGTACCGCCGCCCAGAATGGCGCCGGTGGTAATGGCGGCATTGATGAGTGCGCCGGTCTTCATCAGATGCAACTGCTCGAGCCTGGAAAGGTCAATCCGGTTGCCCTCCGAGCCGATGTCCGCCA